>Ga0134124_10003069_pt1 | contig 13412 bp, 12 predicted proteins | sample KB304_FD_96880 | JGI IMG/M metagenome (GOLD analysis project Ga0134124, IMG submission 96880) | Terrestrial soil microbial communities without Nitrogen fertilizer from Kellogg Biological Station, Michigan, USA - KB3-0-4 | ecosystem: Environmental > Terrestrial > Soil > Unclassified ... | reverse complement strand
TTGCATTCTACGGTTAGTATTGTTTTGCGGCAACATTTTCCTACTTTCGTATGCACACGTACGTTCAGAACAGTTAATTTAGCATAAGGTTGTTGGTTTTTCTTGTTATGCGATCTTCTTATGTAAACAGTGGGCGGGTCACGAAATTGATCATCACGATAATAATAGGCTTGTTTGTTTGAATGAGGGAGCATTAACTACGATTATTGTGCGTGGCGCAAATATTGTAACAATACTTTACTTAATCTCTCGTTCAATATTTTTTCGCATAACATATTCATTCTTCGGGGGGATAGCCGAAGGCCGTTGCGGTCATTACGCGAAAATATTGAATTTAAGGCATATTATGTAATCGAGGATGCAAAAGGTAGTAAGCTACAATATTAATCACAGTCGCAGGACTGCTGACGGCCCATATGAAGCATTTGATTGGAAGCATAGGAAAACCGACGTGCTTAATTTACTCACTCGTCTTAGTGGGGCAATAATGCTCATTCAAGAAATTCCGGTGGAATACGTTGAAGAATTCAAGAAACAATATCCGGCGTATAATTGGTGGCATATGAATGAACCTGGGAGGGATGGGAATTTTACAGCCATGGCCGTTGGTGTAATTAACACTCTTCCCGCCGAATTTGTCGCGAATACATCGTGTGGTGTATGGATTAAGAGCGGCGATATGATGATTGGATGCATTCATTTCCCAATGTTCGTCGACAAAAGAATGGCGGCTGTTGATGAAATCATAAAATTTAGAAATTCACACGCTGACGTCAAGCAATGGATTATTGGTGGCGATTTTAATTCATTCCCCGATGGCAGAGGCCCGGAGCAAATGATTAGACTCAACGCGGGAATTGGAAGCTATTCCGCTACGGAGTTTGCTATCAGCAGAACTACTGGAAATATTGCATTGAAATCATTTGCTCCATATCCGTATGATTATGTTCCAGAAGCCGCGCTACGATTGTATGGGAAATTGGACCATATTTTGCTTATTGGGATTATAGGCAGTGATGCCATGGTTGAGGATGTAAACCGTCCTAATCATAATTGGGCACCGTCTGATCACTTCCCTATTACAGTAGAAGTATCTCCGATTTAACTTTTCTGCAAGTATGAAAAAACATAATAATATTTTTTTCGCATAATTTGAGAGCACAAGATTAACCGCGAAGCGACGGATTTGAGCGCGGCGACCGAAGGGAGCAAGAGCGATCAAATCCTAGCAAGCGCTGCGTAGCGCCCGTAGGGCGCGTTACGCGACGCAGAGCCTCCCACTGTTTATTATTTCCTGCCGGGAGGATTCCACACACTCGGCCAAATGTGTAAGCACAATGGTTTTATTAGGCATTACGCTAACACCCAATCCATCTGATTCACATGTTTCATATTCCATTCCGCACACAGCGCATTTATATCCATCGCAAATATAAACGGGTATTTCTTTTTGTTTTTCTTCCAAAACATGTTGAGAGTGATTGTATTGTTTGTGTGTTACGATTCTGCCTTTGTAAACTTGCCTTCTGTTTATCGGCGCGAGAAGATCGGTGTAATCAAAATTAACAATTCCAGCGCTGCCTACAATATGTCTTCGTATTATGAGTTCGTATTTATTGCGGATGTTTGTGTAACCATTGATGTTTGCATCATGTTTCATGCCGCATAGTTTGCATTCAACAGTACATCCATCTCCGCATTTACACTTCTCTACAGTCAATATATATCCATATTTCGCGATGTTGGGATCATTAGTCGGGGGGCGGTATTTTGCCGTCGCTGTATAAATTTCATGCCGGATACCATCCGCCAATCTGTTATGTTCTACTCTATTATCTTCTCCGAATAATGATTTTCTGATTTCATTTATTTTTGGACATTTACTCAAATGTCTGTGTGCTCTATCCATAAACGCATCATGAACTTCATTCATTAAAGTACATCTAGCCACGTATTCATTTTCTTTTCTCTCTTCCATATGTCTTCGTGTGAGATATTTTACATAACTATTGATATTTTTTATTGTTTTTTTCGGATAACGCTCTTTGCACAATAAACAATCTAAAACTACGAAAGATATATCTTTATCATCAGCGGCTGACATTTTATCTATCGGAAATATTTCCATAAATTCATCGGAGCGGTGTGGTTTGTTCCATATTTTTCCATTCACTGTGAATATGCGTTCGTCAAAATTATGCTGATGAAATTCTATCACTTTCCAATTCATGTAAGTGATGTAATTTGGCACGATGAATTTTATGTGTATGTCGCAGATAGAACAATTAAAGTAGATCATATTCTTTTTGCAACATGTTACAATTCCTTTGGTTTCTATATTCTCTTTTATTCCATATGATACGAACAATGATTTGTATCCGCGTTCTTGGGCTATTTTGTTAAATTTTGGAGGACGATACATTCCAGCGGGGGAATGTTTAGCAGTCTTCTCGTCCAATTCTTCTTGAAATGTCTTTACTTTCGAATGTGCGAGCATAATTCGTTTGTGTGGATAATAAACATCTATTCATTAAATTCAATATTTCATGATGCGCATAAACGTTTGTTTAGCTGAACGTAACAAAAAAATATATGTGCACTAAATCTGTCGCGCATCGAGTACGCCGCTATGCGGTACAGAGCCTCCCTTCGTCTCTAATTTTTTGTCTATTTGCTGTCAAGCATTCTTCTAAATGCATTTCAACCAATAACTTGTCTGGAACTCGGCTGGAAGCAGCAGCATCGTTGTCGTGTTGCTCATACTCAACCCCGCATATTACACATTTATAGCCGTCAAATTCCCAATCAGGAACGCTTACTATCTTTTGTTTTACTGTTTTACCCGCCCCTGTCCAATTTATTTCATCGCGAATTTCGTTTCTTCCTCGATCAATGAGTTTTCTATCTACTGCCGCAAGCATGTCTCTATAATCATGTGTGATAGAGCTTTTTGTTACGGTTATGTGGTTTTTAACTATGCAACGATAAATCCCCGTCATGTGATTTAGAGTGGGTAGTTCTGCTTTATGCTCACACCCACAAATTTTACAAATTACAATTAAAGAATCTCCGCAACGACATTTCTCCACATCGATTATGTAACTCCATTTTGTCGGGTCATATTTTTTCATATAATTAAATGGATTATACCCCGCAGATATGGTTTCATAAGTTGCTTTCAATCTCGCTACTATCTGCTCTCGCAATGTTTCTGTGGCTGCAGATTCCGCCTTTCTGATTTCTGGAACAGCTCTGCATTTAGCAAGATGGAAATTTATCACATTATGTAATATTGTTGTCATTTCGCTGTACGGGCGGGATAATAATATGGAATGATTTAATTCTAGAATCGAATTCCTATGATAGTATTCATCGCACAATAAACATTTCAGGTTTATTACACAATTTTCAATACATGGCATATTTCTATGATATTTTTGCCTCTCTTCGATGGTGTATTCATGATACATAATATCTGCGATACCCACGTTCTTTTCCAATTTTCTATCTAGGAAATCATCAGTGATAGCAAATATTTCTCCATGCGAATGTTCTGCTTTCATGTCATCCAATATTCCCGCTATTGGCGTCACGTTAGTGCCTTTGATTTTATAATCTTGTTTTATACAAATATTGCAAAAACTACAATGAAAATGCACTTTGTATCTTTCACAACAGACGGTATTTTTTGTTCCTGCAAGAACAGTTACAAACGATGGAAGATTAGGCTTGGTCGAGCGCACACCTAGAATTATCTTAGGGGCGCGTTTAGGGCCGCAGTCATATTCGGATGATTTTCTGGCGTGAGGAAGCATAATAAACGGTTATGATGCATATAATTACACAGATTCAAATTTTACGACTCGTTATTCAGCGCGCACTGAATAATATTATTCGTTAGATTGTTGCATTCTTTTCGCGTACATTAAAAGAAAATTGGGCTCGATGACTTTCTCGATATTATCACAATCCATGTGAAATATAATGCCTAATTCTTTGCATTTTTGCATCTTAGACTCCAAGCCGAATTCTTTATTCCAGAATTCATTAGGTGTGGGATCTATGCGGTCGTCTTGCACGTAATCAAGAATAATATTAGCCGTAGCGTCGAAATCTCGCTTCTTTTCCATCATTATTGTTTGTCGTGTAATTATCCTCTGGATAATATTTTCGAAATCATAGTTGTGGATGAACATATCAGATACTCCAGCACGTTTCCATCGTTCGCTATCGCGAAATGGCGGACAAAACACTGTAGTCACTCCTTCAATAATACGGCCCATTTACTGTCTGTTTGCATATGCTGCGACGTTATCTTTAATTAAAAAATGGTATCCGAGACGAACATCATGCTAGTGAATACATGAGAATCCTTTATCAACCGATAATTTATGTGAATTGGCCTCTAAACAATGTTTAAAATGATCAATCACTATTTCTTTTGGCGGTAATGAATTGTCAGAGCTAATATCTCCTGTACCTGCGTATTCTTCTCCGCATATAACACAATAATATTGTTGTTCCGTGCGGACTTTTTTATTTCTTTTTTTGTTGCGATTGGCAACCACCTTGTTTTCATTCTCCGCGAATATCAAATCTCTGAAGTCGCATGTCACGTGGGATTTGCCGAAATGTTGTTTTACAATCGATTCATAATCTATCATTGAGGGTTTGGTTCCTTTCCATTCCACTCCGCATACCGCACATTGTAATATGTTTTGTTCACCGCAATGACATTTTCTTGATATTTTTACAAGAATGGAATAATACCTTTCGGTTTCAATATCACGCGGAGAGGCGGGCGTATCAACTATTTCATTTAATCGTTTTTTTATTGCATGGTGAATGGCGTAGATTTCTTCCGTTCGGTTAGATAATAAATCCTCCCTTGATTGGCAAAATTTATTAACCGTGCATTCGCGCATATAATGTTGATTAAGCCCATATATATTATCATACAATTGAAAATCGATCAATATGTATCCTGGATATACGTGATTAGTGAAATTTCTGCCACATATACAACATATAATATCTCTCGGGGACGATACCGAAATGACAGTACTAGTGTCATCTATGGCGCTAACATATCTTCCTTTATATTTGTTGAAATCATTGGGTGCAATATAAACTAGTCTGCTTTTAAATTCGTCATGAGAATGTAACTCGTAAGCAATTCTCTCAATAATACCTCCTTTCAAATCCGGAACATCAATATTCACACATAAATTGCATAATGTACAATAAATGGATAAATATTTCACTTCACAACACATGCCTTTATGAGTCTGCCACGTCATACGAAGAAATGTATATCCGGATTCTCCATTGCCGAAATTCCACCATGTAAGTACTGGATATGTTTCTTTTTCGTGTTCTTTTTGCAGTGTCGGAAGACCCCTCGCGGTAATCATTTGTCAATGTTAATTATATATATTTGTTAATGTCTCACCGGATTCAATATTTACTTTAATTTATGGCCCGCCTCGTGCATACAAAAAAATATTAATGCCACATATTAATGCGCGCAAGAGTATCCACCTGCCGCGAATTTATGAGAATTGGCCTCTAAACATTGTTTAAAATGATCAATCACTATTTCCTTCGGTGGCAATGCACCATTATCAGTATCTCCGTAATCTTCCCCGCATATAACACATCTATACTGGCGATCATTATTAAAGCGTGATGTAGTCAGACGGTCGAGTTTATGCTGTTCTTTTCCGCGGTTTGTTTCCGTCGAGTAAACGAAATCTTCAAACGTACATAATACTGTTTTTTTGCCGAAATGTCTTCGTATAATAACTCCATATTGAAACGGGTCCAGCTTCGATCCTTTCCACTCTGTTTTGCATACCTTACATTGCAAAATATTACTCCTGCCGCAACTACACCTGCCTACAATTTTAACGAAATCATCAACATAATCAGGTGATCGTGGTCTGAGTATTGGCACCGCAAAGTTATCAATATACTCCTTCACTGCATTATAAATCGCTTGAATTTCTTCATTTCTATTAAATGATAAATCTTCTTTTGCTTGACATTGTTTACTAATGGTGCAATCCGATCTGTAATGTCTGTTAAGATCATTTACACAATTTACCATTTTAACCACATGGCCATGTCTCCTGCCGATGATATTTTTATTACAAATTCCACATCTAATATCCTTTGGAGAAGCAAAATTTCCTTCATTAGTAGCGCTTCCAAGGTATTGTTCGCCAAATTGGCCGTCCTCACGTGGTAATATGTGAATCAACTTATTTTGCAAATCATCATGGCTGTGAACCCTGCAGACAATTTCATTTATGGGATCATTATCGTCTATATATTCCTGAATATCTATGTTCACTTGCAAATCACATAAAGTACAATAAATGTACACATAATCTGTTTTGCAACAAATTCCCGCTTTTTTATGTGTGCCAATAACTATAAAGGTGAATAAATAATTGCCTTCCTTTGATTCTTTGTACCATGAAATCGATGGATGGTTATTTTTCTCCCCGCCTTCTCTCGTTGTTGGAATTCCTCTTGTGGATAGCATTGTATTGTCCCAATAATAACATATTCATTCGAATTCAATATTACTCTACGAGGCCCTTTGGGCCCCTCGCTACGTTCGCATGCACATCACTCACTTGCCGATCTTGCGAACAAAAAAAATATAAATAATCAGAACGCAACACGACCGAAGGGGCCAGAAGGGCAAGACCCTGAAGGGTCGCAGCGTCACGCGGAACACTGATACCCACCCGCCGCGAATATCGCACAATTTGCCTCCGCGCATTGTTTAAAGTGATCTATAACCATTTCTTTCGGCGCAGGGCTTGGATATTCTTCCCCGCAAATAACACACATTGTTGTCATGCCTTCAGAAGTTCTATTTTGAGTTATAAAATCGGTATGATCATTTTCCGTTATCTTTTTGCCGAAATGATGTAGAACAGCCTTTTCATAATAGTCATCTATATCATTCCCTCTGATTTTTCTCTCTATACCACACACTGCACATTTGGTTATGAATGAATTTCCGCATTCACACCTGCTTATAATATTGATTAATATGGTTTCGTGGTCGTTTGGAATAGAAGGCAGGGATCTTTCATCAAGTCCGTTTAGATATTCCATGGCTGCACTAAATATGTTCCTTATCTCTTCCGTAATTTCCTTCTTTGCGAATCGTTTTATGCACGATTTGTGGTTTGTTTTATACCCCGTATTGATGTCACTAAATAGTTCCGCCATATCTAATCGTCTTCCTCTTCTTATGTAGTTTCTTACGCGACGCCGAAATTGAATCGGATTGTCGCAAACAGCGCATTGTATATTGTCGGGTATTCCAGGATTTCCTCCATTCTCCACTGTTTCACCAGATTCCATGATATGTTCTCCGCGAAAATTAATGTGATACACGGGTTTTCTTTGTATGTTATCTTTTACATTTACTATTCTTTCATACACATCGTCATGCGAATGAATTTTATCAACGATTTTTATCAGTTCCGTCACGTCGTCGTAACCTATTTCAATATTGTCCGCTGGAATGGCTATTTTTATACCACACAGGCTGCATGTTATTTTTACATATTTCTTTTTACAACACACAGACTGAGATAAAGGAGTACATACGTTCACGAAACTTAAAAAGTATCTACTATCATGAGTCATATCACTATGAGAATGAAGGGTCGGATGCATCACGCTATCAGTTGATCGTTTTTCGGGAAGGCCATTTGCGGTAAGCATTATTCGTTTTGTTGTTGTGTAATAATACTATCTCGGATTCAATTTTCATAAAAAATATTAGATACTAATTATGCGGAGCATCTATATTCTTCCGCGGAAAATTTGTTATGGTTGGCTTCTACGCATTGTTTAAAATGATCTATTACAATTTCCTTTGATATTGAATCTGTGTATTCTTCCCCACAAACAATGCAGCATGTTTTTATACCATCATATGTTCTGGAATTCATAATAAAATCCGTATAATCATGACATACTTTATTTTTTCCAAAATGATGTAAAACAGATGTATTGTAATATTTTTTTATTTCATTGCCTTTAATTTTTCTATTTGTGCCGCATATTACGCATTTGGTGATAAATGATTCCCCACAATCACAGCGGCTTTTAATGTCGATCAAAATATTTTCATGTTTGCTCAAAATAGGCTCTGGTTTTACAAATAACGCATTTGTATAATTCGTCACGGAATCATATATTTCTTTTATTTCAGAGGCATTGTTTTCGGATAAAATACTATTCACGCAGCAACAATGATTGTCCATTCTGTAATTATAATTCATATCTTTGTATAAATCGAATATATTTAATCTCTCCTGCCGGCTAATTATATGCAATGACTTAGTAAAATAAAACATTCCGTCACACATCGGACATGTAATATTTTCTGGTAATCCATTATTACCGCCATCTTCCAAAATATAATCACCAAATATGTGTCTTCCGCATGCATCAATACAATAAATATATTCATCATTACTGTTGTAACCTACCCATAGTAAATTTTCATATTTATATTTATGAAAATGTATTCTGCTGATTATTCTCATCATTTTGCATTTGTCATAATCCGTCAAAATTATGTTGCTATTTATTGGAACATTTACACTCATTCCACATGATGAACACAACACGCATACGTATTTCTTTTTGCAACATTCTGATGAATATAATTGGGTACTAATGCCAATAAAACTCAAGAAATCATCATCGCCATTTGGGTTATCAGAATATTTTGTAAGTTGTGGAATAAGTTTTCCATGAGATGTTCGTTTAATTGGAAGGCCATTTGCTGTAAGCATTATTGTTCGCTAATGAATAAAATTTATAGAATTCAATTTCTTTCGCCAGCTTGTTTTTACACACACTCTTACCACGTGAATATGAGGTTCATATCTAAGCAAATCCTATTGTGTAAATCAAAAATCACGATTGATAAATTTGTTTGTTCCTATACAATGGATAGGGTCAATACGACCACAATACGTAGCGCAGTGTAATCCCACTCCCATTTGATGAATTTCCTATTAAAAATTGAAAATAGCATAGTATAAATTATCAATCATCAATTATACCACAACCACAAAACATTATGGAAATTCAAACAAGGGTATCAAATTTTCTTACCGAAATAGAATGCGATTTTATCGAAATAACAAACGACGACGCGGAGAATCCAATCATTAGTTATTATTGTGAATGCGCAAACATATTCACAAAATCATGGGAATCAATAAAAAATAACCCAAAATGCGATAATTGCATGAAAAAATTTGCGATCGGTGATCCAAACATAAAATCTATTGTAGAAAGCAAAGGCGTGAAGTTTATTCGAGCCGAAAAACAAAAAGAAAACGTAAGAATAATATTTACGTGCATTTGCGGAAAGAATGAAATGTCAGCGTTAATGTCTGATTTCATTGTTGGAAAAAATATTAATTGCGTGCAATGTGAAATAATGCATAGATCAGACAGAAGAACGGACGTCCGCCACGATGCTTATGTTGTTGCCCGAGCGAGAAAAGTATCCGCAACGGATAAAAAGGTAAAAGATGAGCTTGAAAAAAATGGTCATCGGTTCATAGAAATCAACAGAGAAGGAGCAAAAAGCAGAATAATGGTAAAATATTATTGTGGAAATTGCAACAACGGGACAATAAAAGTAAGTGCATGGGAAGTAATAAAAAGACCAAGTTTCACCGGTTGTGATGAATGTTCTGGAAAAAGGAGAACAGAGAACATGAAAAACACTATGCAAAATGAAGCGCACAAAGCTTCTGTAAAAGAAAAATTGTTCGAAAAACATGGAGTAACATCGACATTATTGCTCCCAGAAGTGAAACAAAAGATGGACAAAACTGTGATGGAAAAATACAAAGTCAAGAATGTTTCTCAATCTCCGGTGATTAAAAAGAAGAAACGAGAAACACTGGAATCAAATTATGGGCCGGAACCGTATAAAAAGGGAGGAGAAATAATGCTTAAACTTGAAAATACTATGATGGAACGATACAATGTTAGGAATGCTTCTCAAGTTCCAATGTTTCAAGCAAAGAAAGCTCATTCTACATACATTTCGCCAAATGGAAGACGGTTCGAATATCAAGGATTCGAACATCTTGTACTCAAACAACTTATAGAGGTAGATAAAATAAATGAAGATCATATTAAAACAGAATATGACCTAACAACGACTGGTTTGATGCCAAAATTTGACTACATTGATGAAGAAGGTGTTTCTAGAGTATATTTCCCCGATATCAGATTAGAAAATCCCGACGGTACGTTTACCTTTGTTGAAGTGAAATCAAAAAGCGGTGATTATGCTAAAAATGTGCAACGAAAAATAGATGCGGTTCGTTCCAAAGGTTATTCGGTAATACTTTGGGTAATGGATAAATATGGAAATACATTAAAAAAGATTTCATATGATCCGATAACGGTGTAAATATTTCAATTTAATAAAAAATTTTTTGAATTTATCATGCAATCCATGCGCTGAAATACCTTGACAACGACTTTCGCAAAATACTAACACTCAGCGAACTAAATTTGACAATCTGTTTAATAAATCGAGTATGAATACAACTACCCTGATTTTCATTTCTAATAGACGTTTTAAGTCCAGAAACAGAACGGGCGGTTGCCTTTGTACAAATTTGTGTCCACATCTGGCACGGTCGTGGGGTTGCATTGGGATACATATTGCGGACGACGTAACCCGATCCAGGGTATCGGATCATAAGAATCGTGAGAATCGGGCGAATAAGTGCGTCCAGTGAACTCTCCTTCAGGTCCAAGGCCTTTTCGTTCCTCAACGTACGCAAGGTGGTTCTTGATTACTTTATCATCAACGGCCTGTGATGTAACATAAGCCTTATAATCCATACCAGGGGCTCCATAATCATTCTCCGCGAAACTAAACTTCTCATTATCACCACATACACAATCAAGAGCCTTAGATGTCTCATCAGTGTCCTTGCAAGTAGCAAAATATTCCATCTGTTCATTCATAGCATTCCTGGCCATGTTATCATATGAGCGGCATGAAGTGCAAGCGCAACCAGGTGGGTGAGCACGAGTCAACTTCACCGCAGTGGTAGCCCCTGTATTTCTATTAATGCAATCCCACTGTTTTGTAGGCAGGGAAACTCCACAACCAGATGGGGCGGCACTCATCTGCATTCCTTGCTTACCTTTCATCACCATCCAGATGAGAATTATAACAAGAACAATTAAAATGGCTTCTGTTCCCGACATATTTAATATATTGTACGGCGTCTGTATATACTTATATAACAAAAATCAAATAATAAAAATTATTCTGCGAGGAAAATATTAATTAGATCTTATAGCGCCGGCATTGATTACGCAGAAAGCAATGAGCACTCAATAGTAGGATGTAGATCCGCCGTAGTAACTCCGGGCAAGAGAACTCCACTGCAGTCAGGCAGCACACTACCAGCATCAGTAACAACGGAACTATCAACAGGATACCACTTACCACATTGTTCCACGACGGAATTTTTAATTGAATCGGTAGACTCCCCGCGGTATTTATTTAATAAGCCAGAGAGATACGTAGCATAATTATTTTGGCATTCTATTGCGGCCTGAAGGCGGTTAATAGCATCCGTACTTAATGTACCTCTATTAATCATGGACTGATATGATGCTATTTTATTATTAGCATCGGCGAGTTTTGTTTCAACACCCGCGATTAGTTGATTCAAACAGTAATATTTATTGAATAATAATGGATTCATCGCGTAAATGTTTGCAGAACATTCTTTCGCATATTGAGCCTGTTTATCCGTATATATTTTGTACCCAACGGCGCCAATAATCACAACCACCACAACTATTATAACTGCCACTGCAATTGTTTTTGCAGTCATCTATGTGTGGTGCAATGTAGTATATATATTAATCGCGTGAATTTTCCGCGATGTTTACTTGCCGAACATACTCGCCAGCATTTTCTCCCGCAGTTATCTCCTCTTCGGCCGCGAGATCCAGTCTATTCTTAACGGCAGCCCGTTTTGTGGACAATTTATTCATTTCCGCCGTGAAGTATGCCGAACTATGGCCGCCGAGATCAGTATTTTGAATCTCTAAGATGCGCCCATCGATTTCAGCAAGTTCACTTTCTATACTCTGTTTCTTGATTCTAAGCATTTTTATATGGTTATGAACGGCCGGATTGTATTCATCCATCACTTCTTCGAAATTCTTATCACGGGGAACGTATTGTTCGGCGGATGTGTAGTAAATGTAAATTATTATGGTAAGGATTGCTAATGCAACTAATGCTAACATTGTATCGTTTGAAATTTCGAAATACATCCTAAGTATACTTAACCACGTATAATAATGGAAAAAATTTATATGCGCCATTATTTTGGCTGCAAATGCTTAGTTAGTTAAGCAAAATCTGTATCGCTGACATCGGTCCATTGGGTTTCCTTAGATTCCTTTTTGGCATTGATTTGCGGTGATTGATTATTTGCCTGCACGCGTTTGAATTTCTCCTCATGCATGGCTGCGGATATCTTTGACAATTTCTCAACCTCGAACTTAATAGCCACAATGTCATTGAATATTCCTTTCACACGATTAATTATTTCAAGAGATTCATGATCAAATTCGTTAGTGTATCTTACAAGATCCATCTCGATTTTATCACCACTCTCAATAATTTTGTCTCGCATGACATCGTATGCAGATGTGAATTTTCTGTCATATTGTTGCATAACATTCATATATTCGACCATTGTTTGCCGCAAAGCGTATGTTTTGTCTTTGAGTGCTTTTTCACATACGGCGATCTTCTTTTTGAATATGCTTTCTTCCGCGCCGACTTTATCCGGCCGCCATTGTTTCCATACTCTGAAGAAATGTCCTGGATCATTAACACACCCATCTCGTACATTTTTAACATATTCTTTGGCGTAAATAGGTAATTTTTTCGATTTCTCATCAGCCGCGTCTAAGAAAGTCTTCACATTCTTTTCGGCAGTCTCTTTCACAGCCGCCCAATCAATCTTATCTGCGGTAGGCGGTGGTTGTGTAATCATCACTTCTGACATCATTTCTCCAGCAGCTCCATATCGCTTTACAAGGTCATCCTTGATTATTTCCGGATTGATTTTCTCCCTGGCGCGGAAGAGTGATCGTAGTGCAGCACCGGTTATTTTAGTGCGTGTAGAGTCGAGTCCAGCAATCTTATTGCAGTAACTCCTTACCCACACACCAGCACGTTTCATTGATTTCTCATCTGCCTCGCGTTCCGACAATGTTGCATGCTCTTCTTCTGTTGCGGCGAATTCTTCTCGATACGTAACAAATCGGGATAATATGCCTTGCATGGCTCCACTAAC
>Ga0134124_10003068_pt1 | contig 13414 bp, 10 predicted proteins | sample KB304_FD_96880 | JGI IMG/M metagenome (GOLD analysis project Ga0134124, IMG submission 96880) | Terrestrial soil microbial communities without Nitrogen fertilizer from Kellogg Biological Station, Michigan, USA - KB3-0-4 | ecosystem: Environmental > Terrestrial > Soil > Unclassified ... | reverse complement strand
CAAGCCCCCGCCGCGCTACACCGAAGCGACGCTCCTCTCCGCCATGGAAGGCGCCGGCAAGCTGGTGGAGGACGACGAGCTGCGCGCCGCCATGGAAGCGAAGGGCCTGGGCACGCCGGCGACCCGCGCCGCCACCATCGAGGGCCTGATCCGCGAGGAGTACGTCAACCGCGACGGGCGGGAGCTGGTGCCCACGCCCAAGGCGTTTTCGCTCCTCTTCGCGCTGCATATGCTGCACATCGTCGAGCTTGCCTCGCCCGAGCTCACCGGCGAGTGGGAGCACAAGCTGAAGCTGATCGAAGCCGGCAAGCTGAAGCGCGACGAGTTCATGAAGGAGATCTCCGAGCTGGTGCGCAAGGTGGTCACGGTCATCAAGACCGGCGAGATCCCCGACGTGGTCTATGCCACCGTGCCCGCCAAGTGCCCCAAGTGCGGCGGCGTGGTGCAGGAGAACTACCGCAAGTTCCAGTGCCAGAAGTGCGACTTCTCGCTATGGAAGGTCACTTCGGGCCGCGAGTGGTCGCCCGAGGAAGTCGCCGAGCTCATCACCAAGCGGGTGGTCGGCCCGCTCACCGGCTTCAGGAGCCGCATGGGCAAGCCCTTCGCCGCGGTGATGCGCCTCACGGATGACCTGCGCCTCGAGTTCGACTTTGGCCAGGCCTCGGGCGAGGGCGAGGAAGCTCCCGACTTCAGCGGCCAGGAGCCCCTCGGCGCCTGCCCCAAGGACGGCGGCCGGGTGTTCGAGCACGGCATGGCCTACACCTGCGAGAACGCCTTCGGTCCCAAGCGCAGCTGCGACTTTCGCTCCGGGCGCATGATCCTGCAGCAGCCGATCGAGCGCGAGCAGATGAAGAAGCTGCTCGAGACCGGGCGCACCGATCTCCTAACTGGCTTCGTGTCCAAGAAGGGGCGCCGCTTCAAGGCGTTCCTCGTCAAGCAGCCCGACGGCAAGATCGGCTTCGAGTTTCAGCCGCGCGCGCCGAAAGAAAAAACCGAGAAAGCTGCGGAGGAGAAGCCCTCTACACGTCGAGGTTCCGCACCCCGAGCGCGTTCGACTCGATGAACGCGCGGCGCGGCTCGACCTCGTCGCCCATCAGCTTGGTGAAGATCTCGTCGGCGGCAAGGCCGTCCTCGATCTGCACCCTGAGCAGCCGCCGCGTCGCCGGATCCATGGTCGTCTCCCACAGCTGCTCCGGGTTCATCTCGCCGAGGCCCTTGTAGCGCTGCAGCGTGGTGGCCTTCTCCACCTCGCCCAGCAGCCACTTCATCGCCTCGGAGAAGTCGCGCACCGGCTGTTTCTTGTCGCCGCGCTGCACGTACGCGCCGGCGCCGATCAGGCCGCGCAGCATCTCGGCGGTCTGGCGAATCTGGGCGTAGTCGCCCGAGTGCACGAATTCGGTGTCGACGGTGGACATGCGCACGTTGCCGTGCCGCGTGCGCTCGATGCGCACCTGGTAGCGCTCGGTCTTCTGGTCGAAGTGCGGCGCCACCGCCACTCCGTCGCCGCCGATCGTCGCCTCGAGGGCTTCGGCCGAGGCCTCGGCAGTCTCGCGGCGGGTGAGGTCGATGCGCGCGCCGGCAAGGATTGCCTCCAGCACCTCGCGATCGATGAGGCGCGAGACGCGCCCGATGACCGCCTCGGACAGCAGCAAGGACTTCGCGAGCTGCGCGAGCGCCTCGCCGGCGATCGGCTCGCGCCCCTCGCCGGGATGCAGCGCCGCGTCGACCAGCGCCTGCCTGAGCATGAACTCGTTCAGCTCGTGCTCGTCCTTGAGATAGCGCTCCTCTTTTCCGAGCTTCGCGCGATAAAGCGGCGGCTGCGCGATATAGATGTGGCCGCGCTCCACCAGCTCGGGCATCTGGCGGTAGAAAAAGGTGAGCAGCAGCGTGCGGATGTGCGAGCCGTCGACGTCGGCGTCGGTCATGATGATGATGCGGTGGTAGCGCAGCTTGTCGGCGTTGTACTCCTCCTTGCCGATGCCGCAGCCGAGCGCCGTGATCAGGGTCGCGATCTCGGCCGACGACAGGAGCTTGTCGAAGCGCGCGCGCTCCACGTTGAGGATCTTGCCCTTCAGCGGCAGGATCGCCTGGAACTTGCGGTCGCGGCCCTGCTTGGCCGAGCCGCCGGCCGAATCGCCCTCGACCAGGAAGAGCTCGCAGAGCGCCGGGTCGCGCTCCTGGCAGTCGGCGAGCTTGCCGGGCAGGCCCATGCCGTCGAGCACGCCCTTGCGGCGGGTCATCTCGCGCGCCTTGCGCGCCGCTTCTCGCGCGGCTGCGGCCTCGACGATCTTGACCGTGATGGTGCGCGCGTCGACCGGGCGCTCGTCGAGGTACTGGCGCAGCTTCTCCGCTACGACCTCCTCGACCACTGGGCGCACCTCCGAGGACACCAGCTTCTCCTTGGTTTGGGACGAGAACTTCGGCTCCGGCACCTTCACCGAGAGCACGCAGGCGAGACCTTCGCGCATGTCGTCGCCGGTGGTCTCGACCTTAGCCTTCTTCGCGATCTCGTTTTCCTCGATGTACTTGTTCAGCACCCGGGTCATCGCCGCGCGCAGGCCCGTGAGGTGCGTGCCGCCGTCCTTCTGCGGGATATTGTTGGTGAAGCACAGGACGCTCTCCTGGTAGGAGTCGTTCCACTGCATCGACACCTCGACCGTGATGCCGTCCTTCTCCCCGACGCCGTGGAACACGTTCGGATGCAGCACGTTCTTGGCACGGTTCATATACTCGACGAAACCCTTCACCCCGCCGCCGAAGGCGAAGTTCTCCTCCTTGCCGGCCCGCTGATCGATGAGCACGATCTTCACGCCGTTGTTCAGGAACGAGAGCTCGCGCAGGCGCCGCGCCAGGATGTCGTAGTGGTAATCGATCGAGCCGAAGGTCTCGCGCGAGGCAAGGAAATGCACCTCGGTGCCGCGGCGCTCGGTGCGACCCGCCTCCTTCAGCGGTCCGACCGCGGCTCCGTTGCGAAACTCCATCTGGTGGACGCGCCCGTCGCGCCAGATCGTGAGCCGCAGCCATTCGGACAACGCATTGACGACCGATACGCCTACGCCGTGCAGGCCGCCGGAGACCTTGTAGGAGTTCGAGTCGAACTTGCCTCCGGCGTGCAGCTCCGTCATCACGATCTCGGCGGCCGAGCGCTTGCCCTCGTCGTCCTCCTTGATCCCGGTGGGAATACCGCGACCATTGTCGATCACCGAGATCGAATTGTCGGTGTGGATGGTGACCACGATCTCGTCGCAGAAGCCGGCCAGGGCCTCGTCGACTGCGTTGTCCACGACCTCGAACACCATGTGGTGGAGGCCCGTGCCGTCGGAGGTGTCGCCGATGTACATGCCGGGACGCTTGCGCACCGCCTCGAGGCCCTTCAGGACCTTGATCGAGTCCGAGCCGTACTCGTTGGCCTCGGGCTTTTCCGGCCTCTCGGAATTTTTCGGCTGGTCTGGTTTTTCCTGTTCGGACAAAGCGCTAGATCCTCATCGGCATGACGACGTACTTGAAGTCCTTCTCCGACGCATACGAGATCAGCGCGCTCGACGAAGAGTCGCCGAAGGCGCACTCGACCTCAGCGCCGGGCACATTGTTCAGGACGTCGAGCAGGTAATTGACGTTGAATCCGATGTCGAGCGCGTCGCCGGCGTACTTCACCTCCAACTCCTCGTGCGCCTCCTCCTGCTCGGCGTTGGAGGACACGATCTTCAGGCTGCCCTCTCCCAGCACCCAGCGCACGCCGCGGAACTTCTCGTTCGAGAGGATCGCGGCGCGCAACAGCGCCTGGCGCAGCGGCTCGCGTTCGATCTGCAGCCTGTTCTTGTGCTGGGCCGGAATCACGCGGGTGTAATCCGGAAACTTGCCGTCGACGAGCTTCGACACCAGCTCGACCGAGCCGAAGCTGAACGCCGCCTGGGTCGATGAAAGCTGGATGCTCACTTCGTCGTCGCTGTCGGCGAGCAGCTTCGAGAGCTCAAGCACCGTCTTTCGCGGCACGATCACTTCCTGGCGCGGCAGGTCCGCCGCGAGCTTCAGGGTCGCGAGCGCCAGCCGGTGACCGTCGGTGGCGACGAGCTTGAGGCTGCGGTCTTCCACCACCATCAGCAGCCCGTTCAGGTAGTAGCGGATGTCCTGCTGTGCCATGGCATACTGAACCAGCGAGAGCAGGCGCCGCAGCGCCCTTTGCTCGAGCTTGAAGCGCGCCGCCTCGCCGGCCGGCTTGGCGAGCTTCGGGAAATCCTCCGCCGGCAGGCTTTGCAGCGAGAATCGGCTTCGCCCCGCCTTGACCACGAGCTTCTTGTCCTGCTGCTGCAGGCTTACCTCGGCCGAGTCCGGCAGCGCCCGCAGGATGTCGAGCAGTTTGCGCGCGCCGACGGTGATGGAATGGGATTCGGCGGCGGCTTCGAGGCCGCTCTTCGCCGTGATCTGGATCTCGATATCGGTGGCGACGAACGACAGGTTTCCGCCGACGCGCTCGACCAGCACGTTGGACAGGATCGGCAGCGTATGCCGGCGCTCGATGATTCCGCTCACCGCGGATAGGGGTACCAGGATCTCGTCGCGCTTTGCTTTGACCAGAACCATTTGTTCGTTACCTTCTGTATCTTTAATTAGTAATAGGTAATAGAGGTAGCCGCCGGCATGGGGTAACGCGGAAACGTGCTTGCGGGGCAAAGGCTTGGCGCCTGGGCGAGCCTCTTTGTAAGCTGTGGAACCGCTGTGCGGCGCGGTGGACAGAATTTCGCCGTTCCCGCGGCAGCCAAGTTACCCACAGCTTGTTCGGTTTTCGCGCACAGCTTCCTCATCCTTTGAGTACCTGCTCGAGAATAAGGTAGTCGCGGTTGAGCCCGGTGTCCTGCTTGCGCAGGCTGGCGATCGTGCGGCAGGCGTGCAGGACCGTGGTGTGGTCGCGGTTGCCGAAGGCCTCGCCGATCTCCGGCAGGCTCATCTGGGTGAGGTCCTTCGCGAGCGCCATGGCAACCTGCCGCGGCCGCGCCACGTTGCGGTTGCGCTTTTTCGAATGCATGTCCGAGATCTTGATCTTGAAGTACTCGGCGACGGTCTTCTGGATCCCTTCTACGCTCACCTGGCGGCTCGCGACGTTGAGGATGTCGCGCAGGGCTTCCTTGGCGAGGTCGAGCGAGAGCTCGCGCGCGTTGAAACGCGCGAAGGCGAGCACCTTCTTCAGCGCGCCTTCGAGCTCGCGCACGTTCGACCGGATGTGCTTGGCGATGAAAAAGGCGATGTCCTCGGACAGCGCAATCGAATCCGCCTCGGCTTTCTTCAGCACGATCGCCACGCGCATCTCGAGCTCCGGCGGCTCGATCGCCACGGTGAGGCCCCAGCCGAAGCGCGAGATCAGGCGCTCCTCCATGCCCGCGATCTCCTTGGGATAGGTATCGCAGGTGATGACGATCTGCTTGTGGGCTTCGACCAGGGCGTTGAAAGCGTAGAAGAACTCCTCCTGCGTGCGCCCTTTGTTCGAGAAGAACTGGATGTCGTCGATGAGCAGGAGATCCAGGGAGTGGTAATAGCGCTTGAACTCGTCGAACGACTTCTGCTGGTAAGCGCGCACTACGTCGGTAACGTATTGCTCGGCGTGGCTGTAGCGGATGCGCGCCTGCGGGCGGCCGTCGGCGAGGTGGTTGCCGATCGCCTGCAGCAGGTGAGTCTTGCCGAGGCCCACCCCGCCGTAAATGAACAGCGGGTTGTACGAGATACCGGGGTTCTCCGCCACCTGGATGGCGGCCGCCCGCGCGAGCTGGTTCGCCTTGCCGGTGACGAAGCTGTCGAAGGTAAAGGCGCGATTGAGCCGTCCGCGCTCGGGCGCGGGGGCGGCTTCGGCGCTAGCGCGGGCGGGCGCGGGGGTCGTGCGCGGCGGCATTTCGGGCGCGCGCGCAAGCACCAGCCTCAGGCCGAGCTCGCGGCCGCTCGCCTCGGTAGCGAGCCGCTCGATGCGGGCGGCAAAGCGCTCTCGGACCAGCTCGAGCACGAAGCGATTGGGCGCGGCGAGCACCAGCGTGTCGCTCGCCCCGTCGGCCTCCGGCGCAAGCGGCCGAATCCAGGTGTTGAATTGTTGCGCGGGGAGCTCCTGCTCGAGCCGACGCAGGCAAGCATCCCAGAGGTTGTGCATCTTGTAATTGGCCCGGTTGGTAGGCCCTAGGTGATTCGCCTAGTCGAAGACGAATTTTACCTTCTTGCCCCCGGGTTATCCACAGCGCCGCGGCGCGCCGAACACGCCGAAAACATTCCGCACGCACATTTGACAACGCATTGACGCGCGCGCTCTAATACCGCCCTTTTTCGGACCGGCGATGGCGACGAAGCGGACCTACCAACCCTCCAAGACACGGCGCGCGCGGCGCCACGGCTTTCTCGTGCGCAGCGGCACCCGCGGCGGGCGCGCGGTGCTGCGCAACCGCCGGGCGCGGGGTCGCCGGCGGCTCGGGCTCTAGCCGCGGGCGACAAGCGCCTCGGGCTCGGCGCGGGCCGGCGCCTCGCGCAAAAAGCGCAATTCGAACGCCTGCTGCGCGACGGCAGGCAAAAAAAAGTGGCTGGCTATACCTTCTACCTGGAAAGCCGCGATGCGGGCGGGCCGCGCCTCGGCCTGCTGGTGACGCGCAAGCACGCCGCCCGGGCAAGCGAGCGCAACCGCATCAAGCGCTGCATCCGCGAGGCGTTTCGCCTTGAGCAGGACCGGCTCGGCGCGATCGACCTGCTGGTCCGACCGCCGTACGGGGTCGAGCCTTCTCCCCGAATGATCGTGCGCCTGCGCGGCATCCTCGCCACGCTGACCACCGCATGAGCGCCCGCCTTCTGCTCGGCGTGGTGCGGGCGTACCAGTGGTGCCTGCGCCCGCTTCTGCCGCGCTGCTGCCGCTTCCATCCGAGCTGTTCCGATTACGCGCACGAGGCGCTCGCCCGCCACGGCGCCTTGCGAGGCGGCCTGCTTAGCGCCAGGCGGGTTTGCCGCTGCGGCCCATGGCATCCGGGCGGGTACGACCCGGTGCCGTGAAGTGAAGATGGACACCCAAAGACTCATCCTGCTTTTCATCTTCAGCTTTTCGCTGCTGATGCTGTGGGAGGCGTGGGACAAGCAGGGGCGGCCCAAGCCCCCGGCTACGCCGGCCTCCGCGCAGCAGGGGGTACCGGCGCCGGCAAAGCCCGCCGCCCCGGACACAGCCAAACCGGCGGCACCTGCGGCGAGCGCCGTACCCGGCGCGGATGCCGCTGCGAAGGGCGAGACGATCCGCATCACGACCGACCTCATGGTGGCCGAGGTCGACACCCTTGGCGGCACGCTGAAGCGCGTGGAGCTTCTCCAGCATAAGGATTCGAAGGATCCGACCAAGCCGTTCGAGCTTCTCGGGCCCGAGCACCACTACGAGGCCCAAAGCGGGCTCGCCGGCGACGCCGGGCCCAACCACCGAACGCTGTGGCGCGCGCAGCCCGGCGAGCGCGCCCTCGGCCCTGGCCGCGACGCCGTCGAGCTACGACTCTCAGCTTCGGGCAAGGACGGCCTGGAGGTGACCAAGATCTACACGTTCAAGCGCGACAGCTATGTGATCGACATCGCGCTCGAGTTGCGCAATGCGGGCAGCGCGGCGGCCTCGACGTATGCCTATTTCCAGCTCACGCACGACGGCAAGCCGGATGTCCCGACGAACAGCGTCGCGTCCACGTTCGGCGCGCAGAGCTTCATCGGCTTCGGCGTATACACGAACGAGCACAAGTACCAGAAGGTTCATCTCACCGACCTCGACAAGGGCAAGTCCGACCACGTGAAGCAGGCGGACAACGGCTGGCTCGCTTTCGTGCAGCATTATTTCGTCTCGGCGTGGCTCCCGCCCGAGGCCGCGCCGCGCGATTACGTCACCGAAAAACGCCCCGATGGCAGCTACGCCGGCCGGCTGATGTTCCCGGCCAGCGTCGCGCCGGGCGCGTCGGCGCGCGTATCGGCGCCGCTCTACGCCGGGCCGCAGGAGCAGCGGCGCCTGCGCGCGGCCGCACCCGGGTTCGACCTGGTGGTCGACTACGGCTTCCTCGCGATCATCGCATGGCCGCTCTTCTGGCTGCTGCAGCAATACCACGCCCTCACCGGGAACTGGGGCGTCGCGATCATTCTGCTGACGGTAACGATCAAGCTGATTTTCTTCCCGCTCTCCGCGGCGAGCTACAAGTCGATGGCGAAGATGAAGCTGGTCACGCCGCGCCTGACCAAGCTCCGCGAGCAGTACGCGCACGACCGCCAGAAGATGAATCAGGCGATGATGGAGCTCTACAAGACCGAGAAGATCAATCCGCTCGGCGGCTGCTTCCCGATCCTGGTGCAGATCCCGGTCTTCATCGCGCTCTACTGGGTGCTGCTCGCCGCGATCGAGCTGCGGCACGCGCCCTTCGTGCTCTGGATCCACGACCTCGCGGCGCTCGATCCCTACTACGTGCTGCCGATTCTCATGACCGCGACGATGGTGCTGCAGACCAAGATGAACCCGGTGCCGCCCGATCCGGTCCAGGCCCAGGTCATGAAGTTCATGCCGTTTGTCTTCAGCATCTTCTTTTTCTTCTTCCCCGCCGGCCTGGTGCTTTACTGGCTGGTCAACAACATCCTTTCGATCCTCCAGCAGTGGCAGATCCAGCGCATGTTCGAACGCGACAAACCTGCCCATGGCAAGAGGTGACGTAAGCCGCGACACCATCGCCGCGATCGCCACGGCCGCGGGCCGCGGGGGCATCGGCATCGTGCGGGTCTCCGGGACCGGCGTACCGGGCATCGCGCGCGCGATCGCAGGCTCGCTGCCGCCGCCGCGCCAGGCGCAGCGCGCGCGCTTTCGGGACGCGCGTGGCGCGCCGATCGATGAAGGGCTCGTGCTCTATTTTCCCGCGCCGCATTCGTACACCGGGGAGGCGGTGCTCGAACTGCACGGCCACGGCGGTACCGTCGTGATGCAGGCGCTGCTGCGCGCCTGCCTCGACGCCGGGGCGAGGCTCGCCGAGCCAGGAGAGTTCACGCGGCGCGCGTTCCTCGAGGGCAAGCTCGACCTAGCGCAGGCCGAGGCGGTGGCCGACCTGATCGAGGCCTCGAGCGAGCAGGCGGCGCGCGCCGCGCTGCGCTCCCTCAGCGGAGAATTTTCCGCCGCGATCCACGCGCTCGCTGCGCGGCTGGTCGAGCTGCGCGCGCTCACGGAAGCGATGCTCGATTTCCCGGAGGAGGAGCTCGACGCGGTGCATCGCTCGGATGCTGCTTCCCGTTTGGAAGCCATCAGCGAGAATCTCGACGACGTCCTTGCCAAGAGCCGCGAGGGCAGCCTTCTGCGCAGCGGCATCCACGTCGTGCTGGCGGGCCGTCCCAACGTCGGCAAGTCGAGCCTGCTGAACCGCCTTGCCGGCGAGGAGCGGGCGATCGTCACGCCGATCGCCGGTACGACCCGCGATGCGCTGCGCGAGCCCATCCAGATCGAGGGCGTGCCGCTCACGCTGGTCGACACCGCCGGGCTGCGCGAATCGGCCGATGAGCTCGAGCGCCTCGGCGTCGAGCGCGCTCGGCGGGAGCTCGAGCAGGCCGATCTCGTCCTGGTGGTGGAGGAAGCGGGCGGACCGCCGCCGTCGCTTCTTCCGATGGCGACCCAGGCCGAACGGATTCTGGTCTACAACAAGCTCGACCTTGCGCCGCGGTTCGAGCGCCCGCAGGGTGCGCTCGCGGTATCGGCGAAGACCGGACAGGGCCTCGAAGAGCTGCGCGCCGCGATCCTGGCCGCGGCCGGCTGGTCCGCCACCGGCGAGTCGGTGTTTCTCGCGCGCGAGCGCCATCTGCGCGCGCTTGAGAAAGCACGCGGCCATATCCTCGCCGCGCGCCGCGAGCTCGACCGCTGGGAGCTCTTCGCCGAGGAGCTGCGCCTTGCCCATGCCGCGCTCGGCGCGATCACGGGCGAATTCACCTCGGACGACCTGCTCGGCGAGATCTTCGGCCGCTTCTGCATCGGCAAGTGAGGGCCGCGCGCGACAGCTGGGTGAATCCGGCCCTCGCGCTCCTGCTGTGCGCGGCGGTCGGCGCCGCGTTCGCGGTGCTCAGAATGCCGCTGCCGTGGATGACCGGCCCGCTCCTGGCAATGGCTGCATGCAACTTCGCCGGCGCCCGGCTGCGTAGCCCGCCCGGCGCGCGCGCTCTCGGCCAGATCGTCATCGGCACCGCGCTCGGGCTGTATTTCACCCCGATGGTCGGGCTCGAGGTCGGCGAGCACTGGTGGCTGCTGATGGCGGCGGCGCTGGTCGCGATTTTTCTCGGCGTGCTCGGCGGCTGGGTGCTCAGCCGCGCTTCCGGTGTCGACGCGAAAACCGCGTTCTTCGCCAGCGTCCCCGGCGGCGCTGTGGAGATGGCGATCCTCGGGGAGCGCTTCCACGCGCGCGTCGATCGCATCGCGCTTGCGCAATCGCTGCGTGTGCTCATCGTGGTGATTGCGGTGCCGTTCGCGATGACCTATTCGGGCGCACACGGCGCCGACACCTACGCGCAGGTGGCGGTGCCGTTGCGCTGGCAGGGTCTCGCCACCCTGCTTGCCGTGGGATCGGTGGCCGCCCTGCTGCTTGCCCGGCTGCGCATGCCGAACGCCTTTTTCTTCGGACCGCTCGCGACGACGATCGCGCTCACGGTGAACGGCGTGGAACTCTCGTCCTTGCCGACGGCGTTCACCAGCCCGGCGCAGATGCTGCTCGGCTGCGCGCTAGGCGCGCGCTTCGAGCGCCGCTCGCTCGAGAGCGCTCCGCGCTACGTCTCGGCGGTGCTGGCGAGCGTCATCGTGGCGATGCTCGTTTCCGCGGCATTCGGCTGGGCCCTCGGCCTCGCCGCAGGTGTGTCGGTTCCGAGCATGATCCTCGCCATGGCACCCGGGGGCATCGCCGAAATGTGCATCACGGCGAAGGTGCTGCAGCTCGGCGTGCCGCTCGTGACGGCGGCGCATGTCTTGCGGGTCTTGGTGGTGATCATGGCGACGGGTCCGGTATTTCGCGCCGCGCGTGCCGTGAGCGTGCGCCTTGCGAATCGTTAAATCTATGTTTAACCAGTACTTTAGTACTAACGAGAGGGGTGCGCCGCCGCTTGGCGCAACCACCCCGATGATAGAATCGCCGTCCTGTTGCTACCATGAGTCGGCCCGGCTTTGCGCTGGGCCGTTTGGCTTTTGGAGTCACTACGCATGAATGCACCCGCCGCCGCTCCCGCCGATCAGTCAAATGCCCCCGCTTGGGTTCGCCACAGCGGGCTGCGCCAGTGGGTGTCGGAAGTCGCCCGCCTCGCCAAGCCCGAGCGGATTGTCTGGTGCGACGGGTCGGAGGCGGAATACGACCGCCTCTGCGCCGAGCTGGTCGCGGCCGGCACCTTCGTCCGACTCTCCGAGAAGCGCCGGCCCAACTCGTACCTGGCGCGCTCCCATCCGAGCGATGTGGCGCGCATGGAGGAACGCACCTTCATCTGCAGCAAGAGCAAGGAGGACGCGGGACCGACGAACAACTGGCTCGATCCGATCGAGATGCGCCGGACGCTGAACCGGCTGTTCGACGGCTGCATGCGCGGCCGCACGATGTACGTGATGCCGTTCTCGATGGGGCCGATCGGCTCGCACATCGCGCAGATCGGCGTCGAGATTTCCGATTCGCCGTACGTCGTCGTCAGCATGCGGGTGATGACGCGCATGGGTCGCGCGGTCGCGGAGTGGCTCGGCGAGGACCGGGAGTTCGTGCCGTGCGTGCACTCGGTGGGCGCAGCGCTCGCGCCCGGACAGAAGGATGTGCCCTGGCCGTGCAACGACCAGGAGAAGTGGATCGTCCATTTCCCGGAGACGCGCGAGATCTGGTCGTTCGGCTCGGGCTACGGCGGCAACGCGCTCCTAGGCAAGAAGTGCCTGGCGCTGCGCATCGCCTCGGTGATGGCGCGCGACGAAGGCTGGCTCGCCGAGCACATGCTGATTCTCGGCATGCAACCGCCCAAGGGCGAGAAGATCTACGTGGCGGCCGCGTTCCCCTCGGCGTGCGGCAAGACCAACCTCGCGATGCTGATCCCGCCGCCCGCGTTTGCGGAGTGGAAGGTCACCACCATCGGCGAAGACATCGCGTGGATCAAGCCGGGCAAGGATGGCCGACTCTACGCGATCAATCCCGAGTACGGCCTGTTCGGCGTTGCTCCCGGAACCTCGGAGCAGACCAACCCCAACGCGATGAAGATGCTCCACAGCAACGTCATCTACACCAACGTTGCGCTGACGCCCGACGGCGACGTGTGGTGGGAGGGAATGACCGAGCAGCCGCCGGCGCGCCTGATCGATTGGCAGGGCAGGGAATGGACGCCGGAAGACGGCAGGAAGGGCCGGCTCGCGGCGCACCCAAATGCGCGCTTCACGGTCCCCGCCGCGCAGTGCCCCTCCATGGATCCGAATTGGGAGGATCCGGCTGGCGTGCCGATCTCAGCGTTCGTGTTCGGCGGACGGCGCTCGACCACGGTGCCTCTCGTGGTGGAAGCGCCAAGCTGGGAGGACGGGGTTTACATGGCGGCGACGCTGGGCTCCGAAACCACCGCGGCGATCACCGGAAAGGTCGGTGTCGTCCGGCGCGATCCGATGGCAATGCTCGCCTTCTGCGGTTACAACATGGGCGACTACTTCGGCCATTGGCTGAGGATCGGCCGCGGCCTTGCCCGGGCGCCCAAGATCTTCAGGGTCAACTGGTTCCGGCGCGATGCGAACGGCAAATTCATCTGGCCCGGGTTTGGCGAGAACATGCGCGTTCTGCAGTGGATCGTGCGGCGCTGCCAAGGCGAGGCGGCCGGGACGCCGACGCCGCTCGGGATCATGCCGCGCTTCGAAGACCTCAACTGGACCGGAATCGAGGCGAAGCTCACGCCCGCGCAGTACGCCGAGCTGGCGCGCGTCGATCGTGCGGCATGGAAGGATGAGCTTGCCTCCCATGACGAGCTTTTCGCCAAGCTGGGCACGCACCTGCCGGAGGCGCTCGAGGTGCGCCGCGGCGAGATGCACGGAAGGCTGACCGCCTAGTCGCGCCGCATAAACGCGGCGGCCGCTGCGGCGATCAGCGCCGCGCTCGCGCCCGCTGCGAGCACCGCAGCCGACCGAAATTCCTCGAGCAGGCCACCACCGGCTGCGATCCCGATGCCTACCCCGGATAACAGCGCGCTCGCCGACCAGGTAAAGGCCTCGGTGATCTCGCTGGGCCGCGCTGACTTTGCTACCAGCATCGACTGAATGATGAGCGCGGGCGCCATGACGACGCCTGCGAACAGCGACCAGAACGCGAAAGGCCAGGGTGTCCATGGCAGGGTGAGAACCATCAGTCCGGCACCCATCAATCCCAGCATCAGCGCAAATTGGCGTGACAGGGGTAAGTGCCAGCTTCGGCTACCGTAGGCTATT
>Ga0134124_10003067_pt1 | contig 13415 bp, 11 predicted proteins | sample KB304_FD_96880 | JGI IMG/M metagenome (GOLD analysis project Ga0134124, IMG submission 96880) | Terrestrial soil microbial communities without Nitrogen fertilizer from Kellogg Biological Station, Michigan, USA - KB3-0-4 | ecosystem: Environmental > Terrestrial > Soil > Unclassified ... | reverse complement strand
TCTCGTTCGGCATCAAGTCTCCGCTCGACTATTCGGTGTTCTCTGCGTCGGCGGGAGCGCTTGTCCTTGCGCTCTACGAGACGCGAAAGTGAACGCCTGTTCTCATCCGAAGACTTGCGTACCTATACGCTGTTGAAACATCGCGATATCGCTCACTGCGCTAACGCGACTCGCCGGAGGGAATTAGTCCATTGGAAATGTGACTTCTCCCGTTTAGGATGACCGTCAAGAAGGGCGAGGGAAGCCAAGGTTGTTCCGCAATCGAGCAGAAGCTAAAAGTTCTCATCCTCACCCACTTTGGAAGGACGTGTGCAATTAGAGGAGCGCCGGCGAGATCCCGGATCGTCGGCTTGTCAGAATTCCAGCAAACGAAGGATTCCTTTTGTCGACGCTGCCTCAGGTGTGACCGCTGTTGCGCCGGAGGGCGGCGCCTTCAAGGAGGGTTGACAGGCGGATACCGGTAGAATTGATGGCAAGCAGGCCAAGGATCCACAGCGGGACAGTTAAAGCCAGGAAATAGACGACCGAAAATCCAGCCGCAGACGTCTTTTCGATTCCAAACAGACCGAGCGCCAAGACGCAGAAGAACTGAAAGCTACCGACGTTGGCGGGTGCGTTGGGGATGGCGGTGCCAAGCCGAACGACCAGCAAGACGATTATGCCGGCTCCGAGCGGTAACCCCAGATGGCAGGCCAGCATCATGAACCAAAGGGCCAGGGCCTGGCAGGCGAGCATGCCGGCCGAGAGTAAAGCGGCCAAGGAGAACCGATTTGAGGCGACAATGTCGCTGAATCTGCGGGACAGCTGCGAGGCGAAAAGTGCAATCCCTTTCAGTAGACGCGATGAGAACCGTCGTCTATTACAGTTGTCTTCCTCTTGCTTTCGAAAAATTATCCACAGAAACAGCAAACTAGCCAGGAGCACTACTCCGACAAGAAAGGCGGCAGCTTCAGTGAGCTCTTTTGGTATTGGCACGAAAATGGCGGCCACGCCGAAAGTGACGACCAGCCATAGAGCGTCGAGAAAGCGCTCGATCACCATAGATGGCAGCACTGATGTGAACCGCGAGGACAGCCACCGCGAGACCAGAAATGCCCGAACCAATTCGCCGAAGCGTAACGGCACCAACTCATTGGTAAATAGTCCGGCGTAAATGCCCTGGGTAGCTCTCATGGAACTCAGGCATCCTACAGGAGCGAGCAGCAGCTTCCATCGGACGCCTTGCAGGACATAAGTCAGGATGTCAACAATGATCGCAAGCGCAACGAGCCACCAGTTGGCAATGGACATGGAGGCAAGCAACTGACGTGGGTGCACATCGTGAAATACCCAGACCAGGCAAGCCGCCGCGAAGGCATATACCAGCGCGGGTTTGACACGGGTGCGTTGCGCCTCTCTCTGTAGCGCATCCACGCCGGACGAGTTCATCGGCGCTGCTCTTCGATCCAACTCAAACCTTCTCGGAGGGCGCGGAAGAAGGCCGCGGTGTTGCCGCTGTATTTGTGGTCACGGGCATCGATCATGACCAAGCGCTTCGGTTGATGAGCAGCAGCGAAAAGCGCGCGCGTAGCTTCAGGCGTAATATATTCATCGGACGTCGATGCAATCATCAATAGCGAGATTGGCGACACTTTCGCCATGAAATCGGCACTCTTGAAAGTCGGCTCATGGGGCAGTTTCTTGGTGATCTCCGCGCCGATGTCTGCCCAGTGCCAAGCCAAAATGTTGTCTTCCGGCGTACCAATAGCGACCAAGCCCTGAAAGGTAGCTTGGTTCGCTGCATCTGTTGTCGCAACCAGGCCAAGTCCTGCGCCCTCCGACCAGCCGACGAGCAGAATGCGCTCCTGTGCTCCCCGCTGAATCCAACGCGCCATCTGGTTGAAGTCAGAAGCAATCTGCTCCGTGCTTAGCACCACCGGCCCGGTGAAGCTCTCAAGATAGCGGCGCGTATCGAAGCAATACGCGTCGTAACCGGCCTTCGCGAGTTCCTCCGTGATCGTAATCCCAAATCCTCGGCAACCGCCGTCGCCGGGCGCAAACAGGACCCTGCGATGCTGCCCGGCACCTTCTGCGGGATACAAGTAAACCTTCTGCTGGTGATCCCGGATTGTTACCTCATTCTTGCCAGGTTTTGGGCTCTCGGCGCAAACTGTTGTCCAGAACGCCAGGATGATGGCGCCGATGGCCAAAAGCTTGAAACGAGGTACCATTGGTTATTGTTGCTCCCTGATACGCGCCGGTTCTTTTTCGCTCTCGTCGCGCTCGTCCTCAATCTCCGATACCCGGCGCAACGCAAAAGCTGTACGCGGCAGTTCCAGAACGTTCCTGTAGACTAGGTATCGCGGCTCCCACGAAGTTGCAAACTTAGCCTTGTAGTGGTGCAGGCCCCGGAAGCTGAAGACAAAATCGAGCTTCTGAAACAAGCCGTGGATCGCGCGTTCTTCCGCCGTGGCCTCCTCACGCTCCTGAAAGCCAGTCATGGGCGCCATTCCCAAACTGACGCGTGCATAACCTTTCCCCTTGGCATACAGAAACAGCTTTAAAAAGAGGTAGTCCATGATGCCATTGGGGGCATCCGTGCGCCGCCGCATCAGATCGCCGGTGATTTCGGTACTGTCAACAGAGATTAGATTTATGAAGGCAAGCACCGTTCCGGCGCTATCCATGACGACGAGTAGCGGCTTCGACCGCAGATAATCGGGATCGAATTGGCCGAGCGTGAAACTGCGCTCCCGGCGGCCAGGAATCCGCAACCACTGGTCAGAGACGGCCTTCAATTGGCTGATGATATCGTCCGGCACCGGCGGTTGAAATTCGCAGATGTGAATGCCCATGGCTTCCAGCTGTCGGACCTTGGAGCGAAGTTCTCGTCTGGACTTGCCCTGGAGTGAGAAGTCAGACAGGTCCACCATGGCGTTATCACCGATTTTTAGCTTTTTCAGTCGAAATCGGCGATACAAGGGCACAAAATCGGGAAGAGTTTGATAGAAGACGACGGCCCATCCGTTCCCACGACACATCTCCAGGAATTTGCACACGGTCGGCCCGATCTCCTCTTCCGGTCCAACCGGATCTCCGAGGGCAATGGCAATGTTGTCCGCTACTCGATAAGCGATCACGCAGCGCTGCGAAGGCGAGAAGAAATAGGACTTATCCGGCCAGAGCTTAAACAGGTCGAGCGGCGTTCGGGCATACTGCTGAACGATCTTCCTGGCCAACGCGCGTTCACGGGGTGCCGTCCGGAAGTGGTAGAGCATAGGTCGGAACAGGGCGAAGCATGCATAAATGCTTGCCGTCATCGTAATCAAGTAAAGAGAATCAAGGAACCAATGCCCAAATTGCGTATGCGGTGACAACCGCGGATCGCTTGACAGAGACAGGAAACGCAACGTAGCGGCGATGGCGTCTCCAATGCGGAAATTCATGCCGAAATGCCGCTCATCGAGCAGCCAGAATCCTGCGATCCCGTAGCCAAGGGCTGCCGCCCCAGAAACGAGGAGGCGCACCAAGGCTGACCGGAGGTCCGGTCTGCCGCTCTTGACGGTGAATATGTCACGCGTTAGAAGCAGCAGCAAGACCAGCGCGGACCATAAAAGCACTTGTTCGTTGTGGGGCTCTCGGATCAGATGAAAGATAGTCGAAAACACCGACAGGGCGAGAACAACGGCCCAAGCGCGCTTCTTGCGCTTGTAGATGTTGAGCGATGAAACAATGAGCGCAAACCCCATGAGAATGCTCAGAGCTCGCGACGTGTGGCTGAACTCAAGAGGAAAGACTGTCACTAGCAATTTCGGCTGCGACGCCCCACCCACCACAGAAATCAGGTTAAGAATCCCGCTGGCGAGAGTGATGACAGCCAGAAATATCGCGATTAAGCTGCCGTCCTCGCGGCTCGCCCCTCTGAACCGCGCACGCCACTTCTGTTGACAGCCTCGTATGAAAGCGCTGATCATGTTTGAAGCCGCATCGCGGCCTAGAAATCCCTTAAGACTCACTAGCAGTGAGAGCATCCAGCCGAAGAGAGTGGTTGCTTATCATTTGTCTCCAAGATGTAAAAATTGCTCCCTACTCTAGCAATGAGTTGTGCGGCGGCTGGTGCTACGCTTCAAGCACAACTTCGCGGTGTGCCTGTGGGAAGACATATCGGGTTGTGGCGCTGCTCCTTCGTGACAAACGTCATACGAAGAAGGCATTTACTATTCTCGACGTCGGATTGTCCCAGCGAAGCCTTGCTGAGGAAAAAGGCAAACGCTGGCCTGCGCCACTGACTTGTGGCCGCTCTAGTTTCCAAACGTGATCACGCCAAATAGGCCGTTTGCATAATTGTTCGGGCCCGCTGTAAAGAACAGCTGGTTGCGCGCACCGTTCCGGGCCGCCATCATGGCCAAACTGTTGCTCAAGCAATAGCACGCGAGTTGCCAATCGTCGGTATTGACCACTTGAAGAATCTAAGGTGGTGAGCGACAAGAGCAGATCCAGAAATATGCCGATCGCGCGCGAGTCTCGCTTGCTTTCGTCAGTTGAAGGCCAACCGGGGCATCGGCACAGCGAGTGTGAAGACGCTGCAGCCCCGGAATCCGTTCGTCGATAAAGTCAAGGGTTCGACACAGCTGACCGGATTTCAACACGCGTGTCTAGGTGTACCGTTTGATCATGTTATCCATCTCGTCCACGTTCGAATCGATTGGCTTCGCTGCGCCTCCAAGCCGGCATTATTTACCAGTGCGGTATATGTTCGTCAGTACGAAGGCGATCCTCGATGCGCAGAAGATCGCCTTTTACCGTAAGGTCTGCTGGAAGAGCTTCGGCTCTGCGGCCAGTTTTCGTAGCGATTTCTTTTCCTAATTGGCTTAGGCGCTGGTTGTCGCGTGGAACGAGGATGAGGTCGTAGCCCCGACGGGCATGCCGGGCAGCATACACCGCGCCTGTTCCCGTGGATGCTGCCGTAATGAGTGCCGAACCATTTCTCTGTAAACCAGACATCGCCTCCTCCGCATAGGCTGATCGTTGTGTAGGGCAGGGCAAGGTCCACGTTAGGTTGAAGGCATCGATTTATCGATGCCTTCCAAGGCAAGCTGTGTTACGACCGATGCTTCTTACTGTGTATTTCCCTCGGTTAGCTCGGCAGAAACCGCTGTCAAGTAACCAAACAACCCTCCAGAACCATGATTCGGTCCAGCGGTAAAGTACACCTCCGCCGCAGGCGCAGCCGCGGGATCGCTATTAGCCGGACTGACATTCCCAGGGCTAAGGGACCAAATGCCATTGATGGCCAGCGGTTTTTCGTTTGTATCCTCGAGCAGTCCGTCAAATTTCCCAGTCGCTAGGTCGTAAGCGGCGATGAAACCGCTGGATTGGGTATCCCCACCGCCGGCGAACTGGCCGATCAGCAGATCATGGCTGAAGCGTCCGAAATCGAGTGGTGCCAAAGCCACGCCCCACGGCGCATTTAGCCAATCACCGTGCTCAAGCCGCCGCAAGAGTTGGCCCGTTGAACTGTAAATGTCCACGAAGCCCAGGCCCGGGCCGTCGGTTTCAAAGGGCGAACTTCCCTCGTGCAGCGCATAGGTGACCACAATATCTTCGCCTACAGCTTGTACATTGAAAGGCACGTAGTGTTCCGGCAGGTGTTCATCGACGAAAGAATTTTCCGAGAACGGCCCCTTATTATTGTTATTGGAATTCCCGCTGGAGTTCTTCGAGAACCTTACAACCTGGAATGTGTTGTCATAAACGTCTACGCGCCCCCTGCTGAAGTTGGCTGTATACAGAAAGCGTTTGCCATTGACGAAAGCGCTGGTCAGGCCGGTGAAGCTGGATCCGTCGCTGGTTTTGACTACTGTTACAGCGTTGGTCGACGGTGGGGCGGAACCCTGAGCTAACGCCACCGCTGGATTCCATCCAGCAATCGTCCCATCAATGGTGGAGAAGAGGAATACGGCTGGTTTACCTGGTGCGAGCAAGAAATCTGTTTGGCTGCCATTCGCGATTGTTCCGGTGGGTGAACCTATAGGCGTGTTCTTGTTAGTTGGATCAGATGGCGGGATGGTGACGATTAGACTCTGTTTGACACCTGGGCCGTTGTACAACGTGCTGAAACCAGTCGCTTGGTCAGAGATCCACCATGGGCTGCCAGAAGCGCGGGATAAACCCCACGGATTAATCAACTGAGAGTCGGTGACTGGAGCAACTCCCGGCGTGTTGGAAACTAGATTGGTTTGGGTGTAGTGCTGCGCAAAGCCAGTGGCACTTATGATTAGGGCGCATGCTGTACTTGCGCAGAGGCGCATTAACGTCTTCATCGGTCAATTCTCCTTTTGTGTTCACAACGGTTGTGCCGTGTGCAGCCTCTCGTGACCAACACGCAGCGGTGAATTATGCAAGCAAACCTAGGCTAGAGCTTGAGCCAGCTGAGTTGAATGTGCGCCATTTGCACAGATCGAACCCCGACTGTTGGCGTGAAGCGACCTTGCTTCCTCATAGACCGCCCTCACGAGGGCGCGCTCCGCTGGGAGTCTCAGCATCATTTCTGGCGTCCTGCAGCGCCTTTGACTTCTCCCTGGAGCTGAGACTTGATGCCGCAACTCACCTTGTAAAGTTCCGCTTTGGCCCCGCGCCACATGTCCCAACATTGTTTGCATACGCTTCGGACCCAACACGACAAATCCGAAACGCGCCAAGGGGCGGTAGTTCTGTGCCTAAACCCATACGCCACCCTCTGTCAGTTTTTGTCCTCAACAACGTTAGTGCTACTGGCGACTGGTTTCTGTTGATCCATCATCGCTGATTTGAAGCCCCGGATACCCTCACCGATTCCTTTGCCTAGCTCAGGCAGCTTCTTAGGTCCGAACACGAGCAAAGCAATGCCAAAAATGACTAGAAGATGCATGGGTTGAAATAGTCCTTCAAACATACTTGCTCCTTTGGATGAAAATGACTTGTCGCGACCACAGTAAGTAAGTGCGGGCACTGTAAGGCATTAGTGCCCGCAGAAAGTTCAAGCAGGCAAGCGATTACCCTACTCAGGGTATGCGTCTAGCTGCATCCGCGTTTTCCGCAAGATCCCGCAGGAAGGTGAAAAATGCTTTTGACTGCCCGATGAAAAGCCCGTCAGCCGTTAGGCTTTGGAGGGCTCCCATTGCTGCGCCGTTCGTTGCCGTGGGGCGAATAATGGAACATGCCGGTAGCTGTTTGCTGAGGAACACAGTTGGCTCAGGCATGATCAGGTTCGTTTGAAAGTCCTCTCCCCCCAGCGGAGAAGAATTCAGGTCCGGGAAGGTTACCTTTACACCTGTCACGGGATCCACGACGTCGATCAGCTGCGGTGCGTTACCGGCCTTGTCATGCCAGGTCTGGAAGTGTGCGATCTCGACTCCGCCGATGCTGAGCAGGATGCGCAGAACTTCCACATTGCTGACTCGTTGCGCCAGCTGAGGGTAGAGGCTGGTTCCGCCTTGTTCGATAAAAGCGAAGTGAAAACCTGCCGTGTTGACGATCGCCTGAAAGAAATTGGCATCGTTGGCATCATTGTCGGTCCGTGGAATCGCTGGATGCTGCCCGACGGCTAACGTTGGGATGGCTTGACTGAACGTGTCCCCGAAATCAGGGTTCTTGCTGCGGCTACGGTAACGCGTCCACCAGGATGTGTCGACGCTGAGCTGCATCAGGTTCGTTAGCCTGCCAAATTGATTTGCGCCCGTCGCCTTACTGCTTGCAAGAGTACGGAACTGGTCCAGATTGACCTGCTCAGCGCCCTTGGACGCCAGATATTCGTTGATGAACACTTCGTGCGTCAGTTCATCTTCGGTATTGTCATGGATGTATTGCGACATGTCGCTGTCGAGCGGTAGAAGGTCCTGCATGTAAAGAGGATTTCCACCGGTGGCCTTTGCGGGATAGCCAGGAATTAGCGTGCTGGCCAGAGTAGCGACTTCGTCATCCTGGACGCCTCCAAGTTCCTGGTACTGAAGCCACAGATCGCTTTCGATGATCTCGGCTGCGGCCAGGAACTGCAATATGGCAACATCTCCTTTTGTAAGCTTGCCGCTGGCACCCTGGGCGACGGCGAAGTTGCCGTTCGCCAAAATTCCAGCACCCACAGTCGCTGCGGCCCCAGCGACCAAGCTGTTCCTCATAAACGAGCGTCGATTGACGATAGCCTTCTCGTGAGAGTTAACTTCTTCTCCGGTTGATGTGGTCGTTGCTTCAGACAACCCCGCAGCATGATTGTTTCCGTTTTTCATGTTCTACAACTCCATTTCAGAGGATTATTCCCCGTCTTTTTGAGGATGGTTTTCGGTGGTCTATTTGCCTTAGCTAGGAGTAGCAACGTCTTCGTCTGTGAAATTCATTTGGATTGAAGGCCATTGCTTCTGAGCCTTGATTGTTGGAATGCCCACCTCGATGGTCCGAATCGGCCAGGGTAAACGCATAGAGTTTCCTGGTCCTCACGGCCACCGGTTGGCGAACTGATAGAGCCGCTCGTCGTAGGGCGCCCCTAAGAACCCCGTTGTACTATTCCGAAAGTCCACGGTATGCTGCGCACTCACGTGGGCGTTGAATGCCTGCAAGTTTGCGAAAGTCTCGACGAGCTGAAAGTGGTTCGGAGTCGGCGTTTGGCTGAGCAGGGCGAACGTCTGGACGCCGGCATCGTTTAGGCTGTCGTTCACGAATGTATTGAGCAGCGGTCCGATTTGTCCCACGAACTGAGGGTCGCTATCCACGTGCGTGATCACAAATATTTGACGGGCTTCCGCGTGTTGACTGCGAGTAGGCACGGTGCCCGCCAGCAGATTCGCCAACCGTTCATCGAGCGGGGCCTCCAATAGCTGTGTTAGCTGGGTCAGAATGGCTTGGGTCGCCGATGAGTTCTGAAAATCTGAGAACGCCTGGGCGCTGCTCCAGACCTCGAACAGCGCGAAGAAGTTCGGGCGGTCGATCTGCTGTAGTACATCGAAGTTGACGACGCCGGAACTATCCTCGGCGCTTGCGGCCAGTTTTTCGAGAATTTGGGCTCCGGCCTTAGTGTTGGCTGGTTTGAACTCCACGTAGGTGACGACGAACTGCTGCGGCACCGATTGAGCCAGAGCCGTCCCACCGAAGCTGGAGAGCACTGCAAGAAACAGGAATAGCAATCGCTTGATTAACATGATCATCCTTTTTGTTTGCGAAAGTTGTGAAATAGTCGGGCGCATCAGTAAGCCAAAGCCAACCCTGCTCGTCAGGACGCACCGAAGTGCCCCTGACCTGACCTGTTTGTCTTAGTTAATGATTACGTTTACTGCGCTGGTGTGCTTTAGTGACCCGGATGTACCTGTTACCATCACGTTCACTTGAGTCCCCGGCGGTGGAGTCTTTGAGTTGCTACCGCCGCATCCCAGACCGAACACTGAGATGAGGAGAAGCAAACCTAGCAGGCCTGTCCACAGACTGCTCTTGCGTGTAAGGAACTTTCTCTTGCGAGCAGTGAGAACAGTTCCGAACAGCCCCAGACCAGGTAGCAGTGCCGCACTGATGACATAGCCCCCACTCGGTGGGGTCGAAGCGACAGTGATCGACAAAGTCGAGGTCGACGCGCTAGACCCAGGTGAGATCGTTGATGGATTGAGAGAGCAGGTCAGACCGCCCGGTGCGGAGCAGGTAAGCGAAATTTGCCCGTTGAAGCCTCCGACCGCGCCTGCGGTGATCGTGAGGTTCGACGTGCCCCCCGGAGTGATCGTTTCGCTCGGGGCCGAGAGAGTCAGCGCAAAATCGGCACCGGTGGCCGCGGCGGCAGGGGCGATGCCGGCGAACACAGCGGTCGTGCTACCTCCCTTCGGGAAATTGGGCTGGTTGCTGCCGCCCGCCGTAATATAGAGCGTGCTCGGATCACCAGAGGCACCGCCTCCGCCAAACACCATGTCCCACAATCCAGGGTTCACCAATGGAGTTGGAGGAGTCGCCGCGTTGGTAAGCTGGCCGAGAAATTTCCCGGTTGTGTCAAACGCACTGATGGTGCCGTCGCCAAAATTTCCCACCAAAACCGCACCCGCAAAGGTGCCGAAGCTTGCCGGAGCCATCGCCACGCCCCAGGGAGCGTTCAGATTGTTGCCGCTACCAGCCGCCACGAATGTTTTCAAGAAATTACCGTTCGTATCGAAGACATCCACCTGCCCCAGACCGGCGCCAGGAACGGAATCGTGCTTGGCAGTGTCCTGCATGGCATAGGCCACGTAGACCATACCGTTCACGATGTGGATACCATGTGGAGCGAAGCCTGCCGGGGGAGCGCTGGCGGAGGCATTGGTGAACGCGCCGGCCGGGTTCGCGAGTTGAAAGTTTTGATCGTAGACGTCGACTTTGCCGCTGTTGAAGTTTGCCGCCAAAAGCGAAGTGCCAGTGAGAGCCAGGCCTTTGTAAACCGCGCCGCTCGTAGAGTTATCGAAGGCTACTGTTGAGGTGTTGCTGCTTCCATTCCAACTGGTGATTAATCCATCTTCGGTGTCAAAGAGGAAAATCCCGCCGCCGAAAGTGTTGCCGTTTCCGTTGAACACAATTCCGGTAGGACATCCGGGACTGCAATTCCCGTTTGGATTATGGGCGGCCCCGGGTATGGTCACCACCAGCTGAGTGTCTTTGACTCCATTGTTGTCATAGAGAGTAGAAGTTCCGCTGTTGTTATTGGCGATCCAAAAATCTTGTTGGGGACCAAAAGCGATTCCCCAGGGGTTCAATAGTTGAGGGTCGGTAGTTTTGGCGCCCGCAACATTGGAGACCAGGTTGGTCTGGGAATAGCCAGCCTGCTGGGCCCACAAACCTGACGGAATCGCTAACGTCACGAGCAGCCCGAAGAGTAAGAATGTCTGTTTCAAGTTGTTCTCCATAGCTCTAAAATTTATGCGACAGCTTTAACTCGAAGATCGCTAACCGCTCAGGTATCGCCGTGAGGCGACAAGAATGTACTTACCCCACGATTGACTTCCACTCTCAAACCGGAGGCTTGCAGCAGCACTGGTTCTCCGTTCTCTCAATCTTTTTCTCTGTCCATCCACTCGCGGACATACGCCGGACAGTTTTCAAGCTTCATACCATCCGCCTCGCAAACCCGTAGGAACATCACTGCGTCACGATCCGCCAGCCTCACGTCTCGCAAATCCAGAATGATGTTTCGGTAGTCGCGATCAAAAAGCTCCTTCAGCTCCGCCACCTGCTCCGCCCCCATACGCCCACTTAGCGTGAACACCGTGAATCTCTGCCGCGCTGATCTCTCGATCCTGAAGTTCATCGGTTGTCGTCGCCTGGAAGTGCAATGCAGAGGCCACATGCAACATATTGAAAACAGGCGGCTAGAGGTAACGTCGGATGACGAGACTTCGGGAAGTGCCGAATTTTCGGGAGTTGAAAAGGAGGGACTTGCTACTGCTCAGAGATAAACTTGTGTTTCTTGATCTTCAGCTGCTTGATTTTCGAGTCCAGCGTCGATCGGGGAATTCCGAGTTTCGCTGCCGCACCTTCTGGGCCAGCGACTTTTCCCTTGCATTCAGCCAATGCCGTTTCAATGATTTCTCTCTCCTGATTCTGGAGAGTGTCGGGCAAAGGACCTGGCAACTCTTGCCGGGCTGGCTCCGGGCTGGCCAGCCAAGCCTTTTCGATCCAAAAAGTGTCGCCGCTGCTAAGGATCACCGATCGCTCAACTATGTTTTGCAGCTCGCGGATATTTCCCGGCCATGGATACGACTGGCACAGTTCCAGAGTATTGCCGTCAATTTTGCGAATTTGCTTGCCGGCTTTCTCTGCGTATCGTTTAACGAAGTACTCAACCAAAATCGGAATATCCTCCTTCCGCTTGCGCAGAGGAGGTACCTCAATCGGGAAAACGTTCAGCCGGTAAAACAAGTCGGATCGAAACGTTCCCGCGGCGATGGCTGCCGTTAGATCACGGTTGGTTGCGGATATGACGCGAACGTCGGTGGTAAGAATTCGGTTACCTCCCACTCGTTCGAACTGCCGCTCTTGAAGTACTCGGAGCAATGCAATCTGGGTCTCTGCGGGAAGATCGCCCACCTCGTCTAGAAAAATCGTACCGGAATGCGCCAGCTCAAAGCGGCCCTGGCGGCGCTGCACCGCGCCAGTGAAGGCGCCTTTCTCATGGCCAAACAACTCCGACGCGATCAAGGAGGAAGGAATCGACGCACAGTTTACGCTGATGAACGCCTGGCCGGAACGTTGCGAGTGCTTGTGTATGGCGCGAGCAATCAGTTCTTTTCCGGTGCCGGTTTCGCCGGTAATAAGCACCGTGGAATCCGTGGGGGCCACTTTCACAATGCTGGAGAGTACGGTTTGCAGGGCCGGTGAGGCGCCCACAATTTCCTCAAACATGAATGCCTGATCGATTTGCTCCCTAAGCGCAAGGTTTTCGTCACGCATCCTCTCCTCGGCCTGCTTGCGATCATCGATATCCGTCCCGGTTAAATACCAGCGAATAATGTGCCCCTGGTCGTCGCGAAGAGGATTGTAGCGGACAAGAAACCAGCGATATTTACCGTCTTTTCCAAGCTCTCGTTGCTCAATTTCAAAAGGCTTACCACGCGCGAGCGCCTCATGGCGTTCCTCGAGCAGCCTTTCCATATCCTCCGGGTGGAAGATCCGTGCGTGAATGTCTTCTCTCTGCACGTCCTCCAAAGTGAGACCGAGGTAATCGAGCACTGTCTGATTTGCAGAGAGGACTGTCCCATCCGGGCGTAATACGTAAATGTAAGTGGCGATGGCGTCGGTCATCCGCCGAAGTTCTGTTTCCTCGGCCTTTATTTGCTCAAACGCAGTCTGCAGAGCCGCTCTCGATTCGTGCTGCTCGGTGACATCCATCGCCGTACCGACTAATTCAGTGACATCACCGGAAGCATTCACTACCGGGTGTCCGACGACATGAATGTACTTGGCCGGGCCGTTTGGCAGAAGAAGCCGAAAGTCGTTCTCAAAGTCAGCCCTGTCCCGAATGGCCTTGTCGACTACACGTTTGTGATAAGGGGCGTCCTCCGGGTGCATCCGCTGGGCTACCTCTCTGGAGGATAGCGGCGTGGAATCAGGCTCGCGGCCGAATATCTGATACATCTCTTTTGACCAATAGACGGTTTCCGTCTGAGGGATCTGCGTCGCCCAACTACCTGTGTGCGTCAATTTCTGGGCTTCTGCTAAATAACCCTCACTCCGCTGTAAAGCTTCTTCGGCACGTTTGCGCTGTGTAATGTCCTCGGACAGCGCCATTATGAATCGCGGTACCCTCTCGGTGCCAGGCACAAGAGAAACGTTGTCGCTTACCCAAATCGAACTGCCGTCCTTGCGCAGATACTTTTTCTCAATCTGAAACTGTTGTCGTTTTCCCTCCAGCAACTCGGTGATGAGCGCCCAGTTGGCTTCGCGGTAGTCCTCATGCGTTA
>Ga0134124_10003065_pt1 | contig 13423 bp, 9 predicted proteins | sample KB304_FD_96880 | JGI IMG/M metagenome (GOLD analysis project Ga0134124, IMG submission 96880) | Terrestrial soil microbial communities without Nitrogen fertilizer from Kellogg Biological Station, Michigan, USA - KB3-0-4 | ecosystem: Environmental > Terrestrial > Soil > Unclassified ... | reverse complement strand
TCCATCGGCTCGCACCTTTGCTCCACGCTTCCTTCAGACCCCGCCTCGCGACGACGCCCTTGCGCTTCGCTAACTCTTCACCTCCATCAGGTTGAGTAGAGGACTTTCACCTCCTAGCTGTCGCACATGCTCGGCACACAAACTTAAGGCCACCTCCGAAGGTGGCCTTTTCTGGATTAAATAAATTTCTCCCCACAGTGGACAATCTTCGCAACTTTTTTCTGACGCCACCGGCAGAAATGCTCAGTTTCTTCCAACACTTGCCGGAAGCGCCCTAATCTGCCACTTACTCCTCGGCATCCTGTCAGAATTACCAGTATCAATCACACACTTACTAAATTAGATTTTCAGATTCAACGTTCTCTCGAGTCGTCGGCCACTCAGAAGTCTAATCACGTGCCAGACGATTGTGATGACAGGCTTCACTGGTCGGTTCGCCGGACCACTTCGAAGCCTCCGCACTGAGGAACGCACAGCAGGCGCCTGTGGCTACGTGCTGAAAGAAAACCTACTCGCAATCCGAGAGCAACTCGCCCGGCTTAAGGAAGAATTCCGCACCAACCCACTTATCTCTCAAAAATTTGCACGCAAGCGATTCGCATACAGATTTAGGAGGTACGATTGTGGCTGATTTCAAGCTTATCCGAGACAAGATCATTATCAATGCCGCACTGAAGGCACGCATCCTATCGTCTGGCCCCAGGATCCTGCTGGTCGCCCGACAAGTCCAGCACGAACAAAATTTCGCATTGGACTTGGCCGGCAAAGGCAAACATGTGGTCATCGTGGCCGGTGAATATGACAACAACGGGGGCAGTATTAATGTAAGCGGCGGCCTACCAGCGGCAGTCGGCCCGGACGGAAGCGCTGGCAAGGCAGGTCTAGCGAGAAGAGATGGCATCGGCAACCGACCGGGGGGCACGGGCGGCCCAGGAGGCAGGGGTGCGGTCGGGACGGGCGCGACCTCGGTGCGGATTATCTGCGAACTTCTCCGGGCGGGAGAACTACAACTCTTCGCAAATGGTGGTGCTGGTGGCCCCGGCGGTGCGGGCGGAAACGGCGGTGCGGGTGGATCGGGGCAAAAAGACAATCCCCATACGAAGGACGGTGGATTCGACGGTACCAGTAACGGCTCTGGTGGTTCTGGCGGGACCGGAGGGCCGGGAGGCAGCGGTGGGCAGGTGTCCATCGCCCATATTGGCACCGCATTATTTGCGACTCTGCTGAAGGCTGCGGGCGGACCGGGCGGAGCGGGTGGTCCAGGTGGACAGCCCGGTAAAAAGGGCGCGTTTGCAGACAACGAGGGCAGGCGTGGACAAGCCGGCGCGCCTGGCCCCTCAGGCGCCGCAGGGCCGGTGACCAACGTCCGGGTGACCGCAGATGACTATTGGGCGCGCGTGCTAGTTGAGCTTGGCCCAATCGCGGCGGAGTGGGCCGATTACCGACTGGCGGTTGGCGAGTACCTCTATCGCGCCTACAATCCCGAGGTTCCCGCCCGCGCCGATTTCCTTATTCGCGCTATGCGAGAATTCGACGCGGTGTTGCGCCTCGATCCGAGGAACGCCCAGGCGACGCGGCTTCAGCAGCAGATCCTGCTGAACCAGAATATCCTCGGGCTGGCCCGCGAGCTCGATTTGATCCCCGACTTCGAACATTACATCTCGGAATTTGAACGTGTTGGCGCGCTCGTGTTCCACGTCTTTAACCAGGGCTTCCAGGAGATCCTTGCGGCGAAACTTCCTACAGACCTCGGCCGGCTGCTGGATGTGCAGCAGCAGGCCATCGAAGGCACGATCGCTGACACGCAGGATGAGCTGCAGGCTGCCGTAAGCGCGCAGAAAGACGCGGATGACGAAGTTCAGGAGGCGCGGACACGTGTGGCCGAGGTGAACACACAGATCCAAGCAGCAATGGAGGAGATGAACAACCAAAGCATCAGCATCGGCGGTGTCATTGGCATTGTCGGCGAGATCGGTGGAGCAGTGGCGAGCGTGGCTGCGGCCATACCGACAGCAGGAACTAGCCTAGTGGCGCTGGTTCCCGATGTGATAGCTCTCTCCAAAAGCGTGATCGATAATGCCGGGCCGATCGCCGATGCTTTATTTAATCAGGAAATACCCGACGTGAACACGGTGACGCAGGCCTATCAGAAGGTCAACCAGGATGTCAACAAGGTCGTCAAAGGGTTCGAGGAAGGGAAAACGGCGCTGATCAACTTTGTGAACCTGGTTCATAAGCTCGCTGCTGGGAGAACGCCGGACAATGCCAAGTCTGTGGCATTGGTGCAGCGGGGCGTAGAGCTCATCCACGCGCAGTTGTTGGCCGAACACCGCTTTGCACAGGCCGATCATACTGTGAAGGCGGTGGGCGCAAAGCTGAATCGCGGCAAGGCGCTATTGGATAAGACTCAACATCTGTTGGGGCAGCTGAGTGTTGAGGAGGGCGAGCTCCGCAAAGCCGGCCTCAACACGATCCACAACGCCCAGATACACCTTGATTCCCTGTTGGGCTTCGCCTTTCGGGCCCAACGCTCCGTGGAGATCTATACTCTGAAATCCGAGGTTAAGAACCTGTTTTTGGACGCAGGTTACGTGAACCCGGACACAGAGCGTGACTTCGCTGATCTCGTTGTCCCGAACTCTCAAGCCCTGATTAACGCCTATACTGAATCGTTTGCCAGCCTCCTGCAACCCACGAGGATGGCTGCCGACTACGAGGCCTTTTTCTCCGACCCCAACAACTTGAACGCCGACAGTAGGCGACTCTCATTTACCGATCCCGATGTGCTACAAAATTTTAGGGACACGCACGATTTTCAGTTCACGATAGAGGTGGGCGACCTGCCGGCCGACCACTTTGATGCCAAGGTTCAGAGTGTGTTTGTGGCGTTCGTCGGTGCGACATCACAAAGCGGGTCCATCTCCTGCGAGGTTCGTCATGGGGATCGCTACGAGGAAAAACGGCCCGACGGCACTCTGGTCGTACAGGTTTTACAATCCCACATCGATACGAAGCTCGCGCCGACGACTCGCTTGGTACAGGCCGACGTCAACTTCGCATCGCCAGCTCCACCGCTGACGGCTCCACAATCACTCTCGTTTTGGGGTCGCGGCGTCGCGGGACGCTGGGACCTGTCGATCCCTCAGAGCGAATTCCGCCTGGACCCACCCGATCTGACCGGCTTAAGAGAAATCCAGGTCTGGGTGGGCTACCAGTTCTTCAGATAGCACGGCTAAAGCTGCATAAAAGCAGAATCAATGTTTAGCTCTTCCTCTGCTCAATCAAATTTTCGCTTCTTTTCATGTGTCCATGTTCTTCTGCGTAATCCGTGGTTCGACAGCTTACGATCAAAGGTGCAGTTCACCAACCTGCTCAAACGTGGAGAAGTGCGCCTAGGTGAGGCGGAGGAGGTTTATCGTTCTGCTGGGGGACAGCGGGTGCTCGATGGTGACCTTGGAGTATAAGGCCCTAACTTCGGGATAATATAGTTGGTTGACCAAACGATGGTAACGAATGGGAAAGTGCTAAGAATCCTCATTGCTGCAACCTGTTGGTAGGCTTTGCCCGCCACACCGCCACAAAAACTTAGAGCACCTTCAAAGGTGGCCTCTAATTCATTGTTAAGAATGAGTGCTCCCCACAGTGGACAATCTTCGCAACTTCTTTCTGACGCCAACCACAGAACTTCTGAGTTTCTTCCAACAACTGCGAGAAGCGCCTTAATTGGCCACTCACTCCGAGTCGCGAGTGTTAGCGCATAGCGCCTACGAGTGCTTCAGCGTGTAACCGTGGTAGCCCACAGTGGACAATCTTCGCAACTTGCTTTGACGACAACGGCAGAAAGATCAAGTTGTTCTAACAGTTGCGGGACACTTGAGAAATACGCTATCGAGCCTCGCGTCCGGCTGCAGTTCATGTCTTGCATTGGTCACGAATGCTGGCAATCTTCCCGTGAAATGAGCGCCCTCTGCTCGTGACTCATGACCTTATAGGTAAAGTGACTCCTGATGAACTCGTCTAGGTCCCGAGGAAAGAAGTAACCAATCTCTCCCTCGGTTGGATACACTAGCGATTGGCGGTCGGCGGCGAACGCTATCAGCAGGGGACTTCCTAAAGCGATACCATTTGGATTCGAACATGTCATCACAGGCGGCGCTTTTGAGGTCTATAATGCCCGGATGCGGCCTACACGCGAACGCGAGTTGGTTCCTAGGTCTCAAGGCGAACGGATGGCTAGACAGATCCGTAATGGTGAAATGATCCTCCATTTCACTCCGGCGGAATACACCAATGATCCCAATAGGATCAGCCTCCCGCCCATAGGCCGCAAAGAACCTCGCTGTGTCGAGGGAAGGAGAAAGGTCGAAGAGATCGGTTGGGCACCCGTAGTGCTGGAGGAAGCCAGCACCCTCCTCGTCACTGAGGCCATGCGTCGCGCTGTGGTACTCCGCATATATTTCCTCGAAATCAATGAAGGAGGATACAACGTTGAAATCTCTCATTGACCTTCCATCCGCAGCTGTCAGGAATCTTTTCATGGAAGATTCGGTTTTGTCGTATGGATAATTCTCACCGCGCAGAAGCAAATCCTGGCTCGTGAGATTTTCGGTAGTGCTACGAGATTTTCTTGAAGGTTGACACCGAAGTCTTCCTCGATCTGCGTGCGACACCTCGCGATATCTGCGAAGATCTTATCTACGATCATCGCTCTTGCCTCCCCCCACAGCTAACCGCCCAACGAATAGGATTCCCGCTTACTCTACTTTTCCTACTCCGATCGCGTCTTTTTGAGCCATACTTAGGATTAGGGCAACGGCGTGGTTCGGTCCATCGGCCTACCCCGGCAACATACGACCTGACAACAATGGGTTTTACCCTAATATCAGCTACATGGGCGCGTCGTGACGCTATCCATTAGACTATCCACAGTGATCTGGATTGTGCCTCGCGCCAGTCCGAGGAGGCCGCTCTTGCCGCCATCCGAAGCCTCGAACAAGACACGAAATCCGAGCTTCGTAGCGTAAAAATCTTTGGCTACGCGGAGATCATCAGCCGGCAGAACTGGCACTGTAACCCTCTAATTTTCAGGCCGAATCAGGGTTACATCGTCTCCAAAATAAGTAGAGGTAGAGATCTGCTCGTTCGCGATTCTAGATGAATTGCCAAAAGGAATCAGCCAATGCTTTCTCTTACTGATTCAGGTGAAACATCAAAAATACTAGAAATTCTCGTTTTATAGGATCTCGTTCTCAAAAACTGCCTTTTTGTCTTAAGCAGAATGCGTATTTTCCTCCGCCGAAATGCTCTCATAATCATTTCGACTGAACTACTTCCTTTAAGAAGTTTCAGCATACCCGCCATAGATACTTCTGCATTGGGAATCGTCACGAGAAAGCCAGTAATGTCCAGAGTCTCTTTGTAATAGCCCTTCTTTTGATCTGGCCACAGCTCCGCCGCCAGTGTTTGAATTTCTTTACTGATCTTCAACTTTCGTCCAATAGATACATCTTCGTCGTAGAGTTCCGTTTCAAGTTCGAGCATATTTCGCCGGAATTTGAGAAACTGATCGCGGAGTTGCATTGCAATAATCAGAAGGTCTTCCGGCCTTCTTGCTTCGTTAATTATAGTTGAAGCAAGTAAAGTAAAGGGGAGGATCACTCCAGGGATTCACTGGATCACTTCCCGGCTCTGCCGGATCTTTCTTGAGGTTTGAGCAGGCACCACTCGGATCTTCACAGGGGCATTTCGGATCGAGAGATTCTTATCAGGTACCGTAGGTTCAACCATCGATAGTAAGGCCTCGCAGTAACCGTCATTAGTTCGTCGTATGTTTATGACTCAATTTATCCTCCAAAAGGAGTCAGCTCCATGTCCCCCTGTTTAACCTCGCACCAGATATGTCGCCCATCACTTAAAGACGGCTATCGAACGCGTCACAATCCGTGCCGGTTTTTACTACTAATCGGTTTGTTATGTGGTCTCCTAACTCAACTGGGCAATCAAGAGGTTTTTGCTGCCGGAACCAATCTTGATCCGTCTTTTGGAACCGGTGGCATGGTCGTAACTTCGGTGAGTGGATCTGAAGCGCATGATGCGCTGCTTCAACCCGACGGTAAAATTGTTGTAGTTGGAACAGAACACAACCGAATTATGCTTGTCCGCTACAGTTCCGATGGCAGTTTAGACTCAACCTTCGGAACGAACGGTATAACCATCACGGATTACGGTCCGAATGCACTCAATATCGATGCCGGCGCGCTTCAGGCTGATGGCCGCATCGTTGTTGCGGGATTGACCGCCGCCAACAACGTGACACGAGCAGACTTCTTCCTCGCCCGCTATAACTCAGATGGGACAATTGATTCCACCTTCGGCGACCTCGGCAGAGTGATTACTGATTTCTCTGACATCTTTCCGGGCGGAGCAGAAGTCATTATGTCACTTGCAGTCCAGTCAGATGGAAAGATTATTGCAGGCGGTGTCGCTGAAGACGCAACGACCGATGGTTTCTTTGCCATTGTTCGATATAACTACGACGGAACTCTGGATCAAACCTTCGGCTCAAACGGGAAAGTTTTTACTGACTTTACTCCTTTTAGAGATTCCCTCTTCGCTGTCATGGTTCTGGGCGATGGGAAAATATTGGCAGGTGGATCCGCGAACAACAATAACAGCGGAGGACTATCGAGTAACTTCGCGTTGGCTCGTTACAATGCAGATGGAACTTTGGACCAGAGCTTCGGCGTTGCGGGAAAAACAACTACCGACTTTACTAACAATAGCCCTGACATCATCCACGGACTTGCTATTCAGCCAGATGGAAAGATTGTGGCGTGCGGGTTCTTTCCCTTTAAACTCGCGCGCTACACGCCTGACGGCATTTTAGACACTTCGTTTGGAAACGCAGGTAAGGTTGTCACGACCTTTGTTACCGGTCCGCAAGCCAACTCCAGTGCGGCATTCAAGGTTGCTATTCAATCAGATGGAAATATCATTGCCGCCGGGCAACAAAACGTAGTTGGAAGTGATTTTGCCGTAGCCAGATACAATTCGGACGGCACTTTAAATTCAAACTTCGGTGTTGGCGGAAAAGCGCTTACCCATTTTCCAGTTTTTGCGCAGGCATTTGGACTCGTAGTTCAACCGAATGATCAGCCAATTGCAGTTGGAGGAGTAAATGCCTTTGTGTTAACACGATACCTGAATGCAGCGGCTGATGTAACTCCACCTTCAGTAAGCTGTGATCAGCTTGATGATCAGTGGCACGAGAACAACGTTAGTATTACGTGCCACGCAGGTGATCCTTCCGGTTTAGTTGGGGATAATACGTTCGTCCTCTTCACGAGTGTCGGCGAAAATGAAGAAAACAGCAGCGCCGTAACTAACCAGCGAACAGTCTGCGACTCGGTGAATAACTGCGTTACGGTAGGGCCAATTGGACCGATTCGGGTAGACAGAAAGAGTCCTACCGTCAACCTGTCCTCACCTGCATCGAGAAACTACTTACCTAATGAGGTCGTTCCTGCGAGTTTTTTCTGTACTGACGCTTCGTTAGTTTCGTGCGTGGGTACCGTAGCAAGTGGTGATCCCATCGATACCTCGTCGATCGGGACAAAGACTTTCTCGGTTGCAGCCACCGATGCGCTGGGACACACATTCACTCAAACTGTCGACTATACCGTATTCAACACTGGAGCTGGTTCGAACGTCGTAGTCGATACGAACGAGGTATTGGTCCAGTTTTCTAACGTGCAGTCGCCTGGTACTACTTCGGTTAATTCGATCGACCCAATTACCGTAGGCAATGTGCCAGGGGGCTTTGCAGTTTCGAATACAGCTGCCTACCAGATTCAAACGACGGCTGCGTTCACAGCTCCGATCATAGTGGGATTTAGAGTTCCGGGTCCGATCTCGCTTGAGGATTTCAACAGTCTGACTGTCTTACATAACGAAAATGGCGTCTTAGTCGACGTCACAGCGACAGAGCCGGCTCGTGATTATTCCAGTCTGACGGTCTTTGGCGTCACCGATAGTTTCAGCCCATTTTACGTTGTTCGAACGTCGCGACATCTCAAGACACTGTTCGATCAAACAAAGGCGTATAAGGCTGGTAGCACGATTCCCATTAAGGTACAGCTAAACTCTCAAAACTCGAATGTTTCAACTTCAGCAATACAGCTGACGGCTCGTTCCTTAATATTGATTGGTGGAAACACCAATTCCGCAGTGATTGACTCTGGCAATGCCAACAGTGACGGTAATTTTCGTTATGATTCATCGTTAGGTGGAACAGGCGGCGGTTATATTTTCAACCTGAGTACAAAAGGCATGGTCCCAGGAACTTACCTCATGACTGTGGTCGATGGTTCGAACCCGTCGTTCTTTTATACGATTCGATTTGAGGTGAAGTAATGAGACTTCGCGACTCAGACGCTTAGGTTCAGGTGTTGAAATGAAAACCGCGCCGATGGGACAACCAGGTGACGCTGGACTTCTCACGGCGGGACAGAGCGGGGGTGCCGGGTAACTGGCAGTCCTATCGCGATCAACTTTTCCTCACCGCAGCGACAGCAGTGCCTCAGTTTGTTCCACACAGGGTTGTGAGCAACAGTCTCGAAACGTTTTTTCAGTTTTTCGACATACATAGTGACGAGCTAAACAGCTTGTTGCAGAGTCAGGTTTAATTTGATCCTGGATAAGGTTAGCGTCGCCTTACAGGGCTGTTTGCTAATAAACCTCTAGTCCACTTTAGACTCGCAAACGCAGCTAAACGCTAAACCTACCCTCGCAATACTCTCGATAGAACGCGCCACGGGTTTCTTATTCAAAGGTTCTCTCTTGCCGAGAGCCCGACTTGCACTCTCGGATGTATTAGCTCCTGACCAAGACCCAGTTATGTTCACTAAAGCCACTTACCACCTCTTCCCACCAAGTCGTACGCATCGACTCGTCAGAGCCGCTCCCATCGGTGTGCTTCTTTTGATTGCCTTAGCTCAAAACACGCCTGCCCAGCGGGTGTCGCAGGGCTCTGGTCCAAACACTCAGGGGCAGGTCGAGAAATCAAAACGGTGGCGACCCCATCCGACCGATGCGGCCACGATCTACGTTGGCGCAGTCAATGGCGGCATCTGGGAGACGACTATTGCGACCGCCGCAACTCTCACTTGGATCCAGCCGCTCGGAGGTAACCGTGCGTTATCCATCGGCGCGATAGCGTTTGACCCGACGGACGCAACCCATCAAACGTTAATAGCGGGTGTGGGACGATTCGGCAGCTTCTTGTCGCGCGGCAGTGATCGCGCACGCGTGTGGTGCACTACTGATGGCGGCACAACCTGGAGCACGCTCGATCTTCCTCAGGGCCTGCGATTTATCGCTTCCTCCTCCGTTCCAGCTAACTTCAAACGCAAGGACCTCATGATAACGACTCGTACGAATGGCTTACCTGATTCACGAATTTCCGACAACATCCTATTCCGACAACATCCTATAAGGAGAGCAAGATGATCAACTCACTGACAACCACACTCATCAAACTCGCACACAACAACGCCTTGCTTGTAGTTGCATTGGCAATATGCTGCTTGCCAGGCGCGGCCCACGCCAAGGCTCATTGTTTTTGCAAACTCGGACCACCAGCTTCACCGATCAAAAACTTCGGGGAGATTGCTACATACAATACGCAGAATGGCCACGATTCAAGTTGCAGCAACCTGTGTGACGCAACAATCAACTCGTACATGAAAGATTCCGGTAACCGCGCATCAGCTTGCAGCGTCGCAAACGGCACAACGATCGTGGCCTATTCGGCGGTTGGCACAAAGGCGTATCGAGCGGGGATGACCTATACCTGCCCGACAACCAATTCCGGGCCGGCGGCCGGCTCGATAAAGTTTGTCCCCCTCTTTCCTAGCGCTGCTCGCCGGCTCTTCGTGAACAACGAAGAAGTCAATACCTTTGGTCAACTCTTCCCCGTGAAAGTGCCGATTCAGACTGCATATACAACATTCAAGCTCGAGGACAAGTTGGAATTTCATGCGCAACAATGGACGTATGATGCAACGCTCTATAGGGATAACGTATTGGTAGAACGGCTCTCTGGCAAATCACCTCCGGCCTCTAAAGTGACCGTAGTCGTTTATTTCACCGGTCAACCGAACAGTGCCGTTCATGGGCATACATGGAAAGTCGAATGGCATTACAACGGCAATCAGTTTTCTAATGGCTCAGTATCTTTTTTGATACCCTGAAGATATTGAGAGACCATAGATTAGGGCGAAATACCCAATAAAAGATGTATTAAATAAGGCGCAAAGAGTTCTGCCAAAAACGAAGGGCAGGGATGTCCTGATTTGCGGCAGTGCCTCTTCGCGCCTTTCAGGCTATTACGCATCTGGCTGGGGTTCGCATCTCGTCCTTGGGGCGAGTTCAAACACGCGACTTGCAAACTGCGTCGAACGCGTTGCGATTAGTCTGCGAGCTTGTGCGAAAGAAGTGCGACGCGCTCGGCAACGGGTGTTTCCGGCCGGGGTTGACGAAAGGAGTTAGGACACTACCCAAGTGCTCCCCACACAGTGAACAATCTTCGCAACTTGTTTTTGAGGCCCTCGGCAGAAATGCACAGTTGCTTATAACAATCCGGCGGTTACTAAATCGAATCTGACGGGAAACGCGAGCGGCGCGGGAGGCGGCGGAGCACCTTACGCGATGGCGCGAGTGCCTCCCACGCGCTGTTACGTGCCTCAAAGATGATATGAAGGAGGCGCGGTGCGTGTCGCAGGCACAGCATCACCGCGCTAAGCTTACGACTGCGGAAAAACGAGTTCGCACGCTCCAACTGCTCAAGAGCCTGGTCGAACTGTCCCTCGTCTAAACTCCGTTTTCCGGCAGCGAGCGCATGTTCGGCCTCACAGGCGACGATCCGTCGTGCTATCGTTTCTCGTGCGGAGGGCGCGAGCGTGAGCGTCTCCGCTGTCTTCCTCAGCACTCTGATCTGGGCAGTCCACAGGCGCAATTCATCGTGCGCCACCAAGCTTGTCGCGAGCAGGCGGTGTCGGGCCAACACTCGCCGCTGATACGCCATTCGACAGCCGTTGTAGGCGAGTCGAATCCAAAGGTCGAGATCCTCGCACGGGACGACGAGCCGGTCTTCGTCGAAGCCCCCCACGTGGATCACCGCCTCCCTGCGCACAATTGTGCACGTTGTGATTACCATACAGTCCCTATTAAGAAGGCTCTCTAATGTGACCGGGCCATGCGATGGCGACGTAGCCATGTAGGTCTCACCTGCCGGAACGGAGTCTCCGAACAGAACAGCGTCCGCGTAGATGAAATCGAGGCTGGCGTCCCGGCGGAGTGCGCCGATCTGCTCAGCCAAGTAGTGAGGCAGCCATATGTCATCGCTGTCAAGAAACGCGAGGAACTCTCCTCGGGCGCGTGATATTGCCGTATTCCGGGCCCCACCCGGTCCGCGATTCTCTTGTTCGATATAGATAATGCGATCGCGGTAAGGCTCAATGGCGCGCTCAAGATCATCAGTGTCGGGTGAGCCGTCGTTGACCAGCAGGATCTCGAAATCGGGAAAAGTCTGCCGAAAGACGGATGCCACGGCTTCGCTGACATATGGTGCTGCACGAAAGGTGGGGATGATGACGCTTACGACCGGATAGCTCACTGCTCTCCTTTGACTAACAGGACTGAGACCGAGCGTCGGGGTTTAGAAATACGGGGGTATCCACAAGGGTTTCAGACGCCCTAATTTCATGGGTCCGCATCCAGAGCTCGAGCATCATGAGAGTCCATGTGAGCTCCGTCGACGGGCGCGCATGGCCGGACGCTCGCTGTTGAATGAGATACTGAACAGCATTGGACCAAATCCCCTCACGCGGCGGGGCTTCTTCCGCAATCCTATACCCATCCATCAGCGATTCGAGGAAAAAAGGCCGGAAGTAGTTCCTCTGCCGCAGATCGTTAAGGCTGTCGAGTGCCAGTTCGCGAAGGAGAGTATTTTCAGTCAACCAAGCATCAAATGGCAGACCGAATCCTTGCTTCAGCTTCGTCAACGTCGCGTCGGGCAGGAAATCTCGCATCGCGCGCTTGAAGAAGTATCGCAGGGTGAGCCCCTTGAGCTTTAGTGCGGCGGGGATATGCGTCGAGAACTCTACCACTTCTTCGTCAAGGAGTGGAAAACGCACGGCGACCCCCGCAAGTTCGCACATCCCGCGAACCTTGCGTAGATCGTCGTCCGCGAGCGTGAACTTCCAGTCCAGATATAAGAAGCGATTTAGCGGATCGTCTCCTTCGGTTTGACAGTAGGTCTGCGCTAAGAGTTCGGCCGGACCGTGAGGGCTCACGGTCTCAAGAAATTCGTCCCTGAAAACCTCTGTTAGTCCAGCACGCATCAGTGGATTGTAAAGCTGGCCGGGCACCGGTGAGATCGCGCCTCGAACGTAATTGCGGGCTTTGCGAATGAGCGCAGTCTGAGCGCCCCACGGAAACCCGAACACCAGCGGCTCAATGAGTTGACGGCGAACGCCTGACGGTACGGCCGAGTAGGTGTCAAGAAGCTTCTGCCTCGCATAGCGCACATGACCCGCAAACAGTTCGTCGCCCCCGTCACCGGCGAGTAGCAGTTGGACACCATCTGCTCCGGCTAGGCTCCCGCAGTAGTAGACGGGTACTGCGGACGCATTGCCGAACGGCTCGTCGTAGAAGGCGGCGATCTTTGGCGCGGCCACGGCTGCGTCGATAGCTGTTACACAGTACTCCGTATGTTTCGTGTGAAAGTAGTTCGCCACAATACGAGCAAATCGCGTCTCGTCGTAGTTCTCTACGTCGAAACCGATCGTATACGTCCTCGCCGGTGATTTATTCACCTCCATGAGCAGGCCCGTGACCGTCGAACTGTCGATGCCGCCGCTCAGAAAACAGCCTGGGTTTCGATCCGGAAGACATCGCCGGACAGCATTCTGAAGCAGAGCGTTCAGGCTCGAGGAGAGCTCGTTGATGGAGGTTTTCGTATCCGAAGTAAAGGAGGGCTGCCAGTATGAGGCGGATTTAGCCGTGCCAGCGCAGAATTCGAGCGCATGAGCGGGGGGCAAAGTCTGCTGCTCCTTGAAGATCACTCGGGGACTCGGGATCATGTGGAAGTAGACGTAGTCAAATACTGCCTGCGGATCGATGCTCGAGGTGATTGCTGGATGAGCAGCGACGCTCGTCGCGGTGCTGCCAAACACCAGCGCGCCTTCGATGACCGTGTAGCATAGGCGGTGAATTCCCATACGGTCGATCGCCAATAGAGCCTTGCCGTCCGCTAGATCGAGTATAGCGAGCGCAAATGGGCCGTGCAGATACTTCAGCAGATCATTGCCGTAACGCCGGTAGGCGAGTGCGAGAGCTTCCGATTGAGTCCCGGCGTCGGTGG
>Ga0134124_10003063_pt1 | contig 13427 bp, 12 predicted proteins | sample KB304_FD_96880 | JGI IMG/M metagenome (GOLD analysis project Ga0134124, IMG submission 96880) | Terrestrial soil microbial communities without Nitrogen fertilizer from Kellogg Biological Station, Michigan, USA - KB3-0-4 | ecosystem: Environmental > Terrestrial > Soil > Unclassified ... | reverse complement strand
TCAATAGACTCCTTTCCAATGATGTGCGCTGACGGAATTCGGATCTAACTCAATTGCTTTGTCTAATTCCCTTTCAGCTGTTTGCCAGTCCCAATGATGAAACATCTTAATGAGAGCACTTGTAGCATGAGCTTCAGCAAGAGGGTCGTTTAGCTGAAGTGCAGAGCGATCAGAGTTTCAGCTTCCGGCGACGTGGTTGCGTCAACTGTTGCCAGCCCAACATACGCTTGAGCGAAATTAGGATCCAATTCGATTGCCTGTCGAAAATATGGAAGACTCTCAACCACCTGACTACCACGACGGCCCCAGATGTACATGCCCTTAACATAGGCAGCGTAAGCCTGAGCGTTATGAGTTTGTTGACGTGTCAGCTGTTCCTTTTCAGGTCTAGACAATTCACCAAATAACTTTTCGCCACTTCCTGCGATAACGAGTCCTGCAACCTGAAGATATCTTTGTCTGACTCGTCAAAATTTGCGGACCACATTTGCGTGCCATTCGAGACGTTGATCATCCTAAGAGTTAATCGGACTCGCCCATTCTCTCGTTGCAAACTTCCTTCGAGCACGGCATCCACAGCCAATGCACGGCCGACGCCGCTTTGTTTTAACCTTGCTGATAGAAGCAGAGTATTCATGGTGCCAAAGCGGTGCCGGGGCACCGCACTCCAAAATTCGCTGAACCAATAAACCAATTTCTTCTCGCCGCTTTTGTGCTAAAAATATCCGCACGCCAATAGTTGTTCGTTTAATTCCAATAAATCTAAGGGTTCGAAATGAGTGGAAAGCTTTCACGTCGCAAGCTGATTGCCCAAATGTCTGTGCCACCGATAGCCGCTTCGCTTGGAGCTTCGATATTTGGCGCCGGCACGGCTACGGCGCAGGCAGACATCACCCCACCAACTGCATTGTTATCTGGCGCGCGAGTTTTCAACGTTCGAGAATTCGGTGCAAAAGGTGACGGCACCACGCTCGACACGATCGCTGTTCAATCGGCCATAGATGCTGCGCACAAGGATCAAGGCGGAACAGTCTTGATTCCAGCTGGTACGTTCATCGTTGGCACGATTGAATTGAAGAGCAACGTAACTCTTCATCTCGCTGCGCAGGGACGATTGTTGGGAAGTGAAAAGGCCGAACACTACAAAGCTGGCAACGGAGTGCCGCCGAGCAATGGGAACGTGGTGATGATCTCGGCTGCGAATGCGCAGAACGTTAGCATCGAAGGTCCGGGAACGATAGACGGTAACGGCGGGAAATTTTTTACCGGCAAAGGAGATATGACGGGACCTGGACAGAATTCTTCTGAAGGCTACTTTCAGCGGCCCCACCTGATGGTTTTCTATCGATGCGAGAATCTGTCTGTCCGAAATGTTTTTCTAACGGCCAGCGCCTACCATTGCATACGCATTCTCGAGTGCAATCGCGTCTTTCTCGACTCCGTCCGAATTTATAACCGCGTAAATCTCAACAACGATGGCTTTCACATCAACAGCTCACAATACGTTCATATCGTGAACTGCGACGTTGTTTGCCAGGACGATGCGTGTGCGTTGTTTGGTAGCAATAAGTTTGTGACTGTAACGAACTGCACGTTCAGCACGCGTTGGTCAATTTTCAGATTTGGCGGCGGCGAGGCTGAGAACATTACGATTAGCAACTGCGTGATTTATGACACGTACGGTTGTCCGATCAAAATGCGTTGTGGCGCGCGATCGCGTTTCGAGAACATCACCTTCTCGAATTTGATAATGAAGAATGTCACAGGACCGATTACGGTTGGACTGGATTCTACGCGGCGGAATTCAACTACCGTAACGCCGCCGGCTGAGAAGGGAATTGTTCGCAACATCGCGTTCAATGGAATTCGAGGTTTCGTTGTTGCTGAAGGTAGGCAACACGCGGACCTGCCATGGCCACAGAAGTTTCGTCCGGGTGAAACGCGACACTGCATTGTTGTAAATGGTGTCGGTGACGACATCATTGAGAACGTCAGCTTTCAGGATATTCACTTCACATTCGAAGGTGGCGGAACTGCCGCTGAAGCGTCAGCCGTGGTGCCAAAGATTGCCGGTGAGTATTTTGAAATTGGAACGCCGCCCGCATATGGGTTATATGCTCGAAATGTTCGCGGACTCACCTTGAGTAATGTTCGGTTGGAATTCGAGAAACCAGATCTCCGACCGGCAGTTGATCTCGATAATGTTTCGGATGCGTCGATTAACGGATTAACTGCTATAGGGGATTCGGATGCGAGGTCGCTTGTGCGGTTGAAAGACTCAAACGACATCTTCATGATGGCTACTCGAGTGTTAGGACGCGCTGCAGCGTTTTTGGAACTGGTGGGTCAAAAGAATTCCTCCGTGACTATTGATGGAGGCGATCTTTCGAAAAGCGCAAAACCGATAATCTATAGCAGTGGTGCAACACCTAACGCCGTGCGCTTGAGGGTTTGAAGAACTCTCTGCGCTTCCTCTGCGTTCTCTGTGTCTCCGCGTTTATTGCGGCCATCTTTTATAACCGCTGAGACGCAGAGAACGAAGAGGAGACGCAGCGAAAACCAAAATGCTCGGAGTCGACATATGAATACAAGAAAAATCTCAGGTTGGTTTTATTTCATCAGCGGGATATTGCTCGTTTCGGCTTGTACCATCGCGTCGATCGCGCTCGCTCAGCAATCAGACAATCCCCTCACAGGCAACTGGGCCGCATCAAGTCCGAGCAACGATGGTTACGTTCGCAAAGCCTATTTCAATCTCAAACAAGACGGCGACATGATCACTGGTACGATCCGCGCTACTCAGTTTTTCTACAAGATCAACAAGAGCACTGGCGGTCCGGAAGGGTTCACGCTTGAAGCGAGCATGATGGACGGCAAGAGTGAGCGAAAGGTCACTTATGAAGGGAAGCTCATTGGCGGTGAATTGCAGATCGGCCGCCGGAACCGACCCGACCAACCCATCATTTTTCAAACGGCCCAACGCGTCCCTAATGGTGAAGGCGCGTTACCGGCGCGTGTCGAGCCACCCGCGCTTCACAAAGTTCCTTACAATGGTCTCGCAAAGACTCCACCGATGGGTTGGAACAGTTGGAACAAGTTCGCCGGCCGCATCGACGATGCGACAGTGCGTGCTATTGCGGACGCGATGGCGACAAACGGGATGAAAGAAGCCGGCTACGTCTACATCAACATCGACGACACGTGGGAAGCGGGCCGTGATGCCCAGGGAAACATACTCACCAACAAAAAATTTCCGGACATGAAAGCCCTCGCCGATTATGTTCACAAGAAAGGGCTGAAGCTTGGAATCTACTCCTCACCAGGACCAAACACGTGCGCTGGCTATGAAGGTAGTTATGGTCATGAAGAACAGGATGCAAGAACTTACGCGGCCTGGGGAATCGACTATCTGAAGTACGACTGGTGTGGAGCGCGAACTCTCTACACAGACGAAGAGATGCCGGCGATTTATCAAAAGATGGGCGACGCACTGTTGAAGACAGGTCGACCAATTGTCTACAGCCTCTGCCAGTATGGACGACTGGATGTTTGGAAGTGGGGCGCTGACGTTGGGGGAAATCTCTGGCGCACAACTGGCGACATTCGCGATACGTGGGACTCCATGACCAACATCGGGTTTCGCCAGAACGAACTCGCCTCTTATGCGAAGCCAGGGCACTGGAACGATCCGGACATGCTTGAGATTGGTAATGGTGGCATGAACGATGCAGAGTACAGAACTCACCTGAGTTTGTGGGCAATGCTTGCGGCGCCGCTTCTTGCGGGCAACGATTTGCGGAACATGAGTCCGGCCACGCTCGAGATACTGACTAACAAAGAAGTGATTGCAATTGATCAGGACAGACTTGGAGAGCAGGCAAAGCAGGTTTGGAAATCTAGTGATCAGGAGATCTGGACGCGACCGTTATCGGGTGGAGCATCCGCAGTGGCTATATTTAATCGTGGAAAAGATGAGGCAAAGATTACGGTGAAGTGGGGGGACCTGGGTTTGAGTAAGAAGAAGACCGTTCGAGATCTATGGCTTCACCAGGACAGCGCCTCCTCTGGGCCAGACTATGTAGCTACAGTTCCCGGCCATGGTGTAGTAATGCTACGAGTGAAGTAAGAACTCACCCTACACGAACCTCCTTGGAGTGCTGTGCCCCCGCACCGCTTTGGTAACAAGATCTTCTTAATCTTAGTAGCGTTGCGGGAGCTATTCTCAACTGTAACTCGACCACACGAACCTCCTTGGAGTGGTGCCCCCGCATCGCTTTGATAAAAAGGCAACGCTACAAGGGCGCTCAGTAGTCATCGTCGATCTTGACACGATCGGTCTTAAAGCTGTAGATCGTTTTCACGCTTGAAGGTGAAGCTGTTCGCTCAAACCATGCAGCAGAACACCATGGATACTGATTCGCAACCAGCACCAAGCCGTGCTTGACTGCGTTCTGATGCACGTAGTTCAGCCGTGCCAGATAAGACTTTTCAAACGTAAGCTTCGTTTCCCAAAAGTTATACCAAACCTGACGCCCCACCTTGCAATCAAGCTCATTCAACTTGCTGGCGCTTTCAACGTGCAAATGTTTCAGGAACGTCCCCAGGTTTTCGGAACTACCGTTACCGCGAGCGATGCAGTGATAGTGATTTGTAAATGCGGCCCATGCTTCCAACTGCCATTCATATCGCTTTGCGAGTGTGAGCAGTGTGCCCTCTAAGATGTCCAGCCTTTCGCGACCCGTAAAGAAGTGCTCCTTATATAAGGTTGCGCCAGTAACGATAAAGACTCCGTCAGAACCGAGACGATGTATAGGTGCATGTGGCCAGTCTTTTTTGTGAGAAGTTTGATCCGTCATGAGGTGGATCTCCTTGTAGTGTGAGATTTGAATTGCTTGAAGGTATTGTGCGCGCTTGATGAGGAAGTCACAAGGAAGGTGTGGCTTATACCAAAGCGGTGCGGAGGCACCGCACTCCAAAGGTATTATGAGAACCCTACGACAGGATGCGGGACGTAGTGTTCTTCAAGGAGACTGATCTCATCATCAGTCAATTTCAAAGACAACGCGGCAACTGCATCGTCCAAATGTTGTGGCTTTGAAGCACCAACGATTGGAGCAGTTATCACCGGCTTGCTCAATAGCCATGCAAGCGCCACTTGCGCTCTTGAAACTCCTCGCTCGGTCGCGACCTCGGCAACACTCTGAACAACCTTCCGATCAGATTCCACCGCACTCGTATAGAGCGTCTTGCCGAATTCATCCGTCTCAGTGCGCCGTGTGGTCTCATCCCAATCGCGCGTCAGTCTTCCTCGTGCAAGTGGACTCCAGGGAATCACTCCAATACCTTCGCTCGCGCAGAGCGGCAACATCTCACGCTCCTCTTCTCTATTGATAAGATTGTAGTGGTTCTGCATTGACACGAATCGACTCCGGCCATGCTGGTCAGCCTTGTAGAGTGCTTTCGAAAACTGCCAGGCAAACATCGACGACGCACCAATATAACGAGTCTTACCGGCCTTGATTACGTCATGCAACGCTTCCAGAGTCTCCTCGATTGGCGTCGTTCGATCCCAGCGATGTATTTGATATAGATCGACGTAATCCATTCCCAGGCGAGTCAAGCTGGCGTCGATCTCAGTCATGATCGCTTTACGTGAAAGACTGCGCGCATTCGGACCCCCACGCATTGGAAAATACACTTTCGTAGCTACGACGATTTCTTCCCGTCGTGCGAAGTCTTTCAATGCTCGGCCGACAATCTCCTCGCTTGTTCCGTCCGAGTAACTGTTTGCGGTGTCGAAGAAGTTGATGCCGAGTTCGATTGCTTGTTGAATCAAGGGACGACTCTGCTCGTCGTTGAGGGTCCATGAATGAGCGCCGCGATCCGGGACTCCGTAAGTCATACAGCCGAGGCAGATGCGCGAGACTTTAAGACCTGTTTTGCCGAGGTTTGCGTATTCCATCGTTACCTCACAGTCCGATATGCTTTAGCTTGTCGGAGCAGAGTATAGATTTTAGTGTTTCTGCAGAACGACAAGCTAAAGCATATCGGACATTGCGCTCCTTCGTTTATATTAGAATCCATGGAAACTATGATCACTCACCTAACCTGGGAACAACTTGAAGCCGGTCTGGACCACATTCGCCAATCGCCGCAAGATGGAGGGCTATTGCAGTTGATTGTACGCCGACCGACCGTCGAAACCCGTGAAGTGTTAGAAGCGGCCGAATTGAGCATAACCGATGGTTTGGTCGGGGACAGTTGGAACATGCGCCCAAGCTCGCGCACGGCAGATGGATCCCCGCATCCTGAGATGCAAATCAACATCATGAACGCCAGGGCTGTTGCCTTGGTTGCGCAGGACAAAGAGCGCTGGCAACTAGCCGGTGATCAACTTTTCATCGACATGGATTTAAGCAAAGCAAATCTGCCCGCAGGTTCACAAATTGCGATTGGCACGGCCATCCTGGAAGTCACGGCGCCGCCTCATACCGGCTGTCACAAGTTTGTCGGACGCTTTGGAACGGACGCAATGAAGTTTGTGAATTCGGAAGTTGGGAAAGAACTATGCCTGCGAGGTATCAACGCGAAAGTTGTCAAGGGAGGAACGATTCGAGTCGGGGAGCGTGTAAAGAAACTGTAGATGGCGCGCAAGAATTTATTGGTCAATGACCAATAAATCCTTCTCACCCTCACAGCAGCGCTCGTAGCCTCTCTTTCGTCACCGCCTCCTTAGGCGTCCTCGCACCGCCATTCAACCATTCATTGATCTTCTTGATCGATAGTGTGTGCACCACTGAACTTCGAACTTCAATCTCGAGGCGATTCGCTTCACGGGGTTCGCAATCGTGTTGACGAAAGACCCTTATCGCAAGTACTGCTGCTTCATACAAGCTCTGCGCTTCGACTTCGACTGAATGACGAATTCCTGATGTGTCGACATACGACACCACACACGAGGCCATGAGCCGCAGCATAGCAGCCGGATTTTCGGTTCACCATTTTTTGCAGCTTGAGTAAATCAAAAAACAATTGACTTTCGCACGCGCGCGAAATATCGTCATCGCCGTCTCGTACAGTGCTGAATTCTCACGAGCCTCGCATACTCGATCAATTCAGCTTTACTTCCCCCGCAACATTCAAGAGTCCTGCTTCAAGGGCGCAACTTTCTCATCATCACTGCTTAGGAGACGAAAAAATGGTAACCAGAAGAATCACCACGAAGTCCGCAGTTCTAAAGTTCAACCCAGAGTGGATTAAGGATCCACCCCCTCCGTTTCTTAAAAATTTGGATAAGGCAACGGTCAAAGAATTGGCCGCTGCCAAGAAACAATTTGTAGCGCAGGTCAAAGAGATTCTGACCAAAGCTAAAGGATAGTCTGCGGTTTTACGGGTAGACCTCTTAGCGGCTCTACCGGCGGAATTGCTTGCCAAAACCTTACTCGTTTGGGAGAACGCTATGGTCCAGCCTATTTCACTTCCCGTCTTTCATGGTTCAGCGGATTCCGGACGCGAACGGGACACGTCGCGTCCGGTCTTGCTGATCGGCTTTCAAAACCAGGGCAACCTCGGTCTCGGTTATCTCGCCGCTGTGTTGCGAAAGTCGGGTTACTCAGTTCACGTAGTCGATATCGAGCAGGAACCTGAAAAGATTCTCAAGATTGCCCTCGACATCGATCCTGTTCTAATTGGGTTTTCTTTAATCTTCCAATTTTTCATCGATCGCTATGCCTCGTTGTTGTACCTGATGCGTGCCAACGGGTTGACTTGCCACTTCACCATGGGTGGTCACTTTCCCAGTCTAAGTTTTGAGCAGACGTTGGAGTTGGTCCCCGAACTCGACAGTGTTGTTCGCTTTGAGGGAGAGATGACACTTTTGGAATTGGTTGATGCGGTGAGCACAAATAAGGAGTGGCGAGGTGTTCATGGAATCGCTTTCCGCGCTGGCAACGACGTAGTCACAACAACTGCACGAGCGCTTCTCGACGATCTCGATCAACTACCCTACCCGGATCGCGACTATCAACCAGAGATGGTTCTCGGTCGCAGCATCATGCCTCTTCTTGCGAGTCGTGGTTGTGCGCGCACCTGCTCATTTTGTTCCATCCATACTTTTTATCGTGCAGCTCCGGGACGAATCGTGCGTACCCGCAAACCTGCCGAAGTCGTTCGCGAGATGCGCATGCTGCACGAAGAGCAGGGGATAACGATCTTCCTTTTTCAGGATGACGACTTCCCGCTGTTTGGACAGGTGTGGCGACGTTGGGCAAATGAATTTGTCGATGAGCTACATCGCAATGAACTGCCCGGCAAAGTTATCTGGAAGATGAACTGTCGCGCTGATGCCGTTGAGCGAGAACTATTTATCCGGATGAGAGATGCAGGTCTCTATCTCGTTTACATGGGACTGGAGTCAGGTAGTGAAGAAGGTCTCGAGACTCTGCACAAACAGATCACAGTCGAACAGAACATCAAGGCAGTGAACACGCTGAAGAGCATCGGCCTGATGTTCGAATACGGGTTCATGTTGCTGGATCCGTCGAGCACGTTTGAATCGATCCGGCAGAACGTGGACTTCCTTCGCACAATCCTGTCCGATGGCTGCCTGCCGGTTACGTTTTGCAGGATGCTTCCTTACGATGGTACGCCAATCAAAGACGAACTAGTGAGAACAGATCGTATACGGGGCGACGTTTGCAACCCGGATTATGACTTTCTCGATCCGCGGATCGGTGAGTTCTACGAAGCACTTACGCAGGTTGTTAGCCTCACAGGTTGGATACACGGGTTGAAGGCAGTTACATCTCAACTCGGTTGGGCCTGGCATGAAGTGGCGACAATTGAAAGGTTGTTTCCGACTTTGCCGGGCATGGAAGACTACAAGCGAACGCTGCGCAGGATTACGAAAACAAGTAACGAGTTTCTGCTGCAAGTTGTCGAGGATCTAACTTATGTATTCTCAGAAGGTCGTGAGACTAAGTGGACTTCAGCCGTCATTGAAGAACATCGAGACGGTTTTCTGAATGAATTGCTGGCTGAGCGGGATTCATTTGTCTACAGGAACGAAACGATCATTTTGAGTGCCCTTGAAACCGATAGCGGGCTTACGATCATCCCCGAAGTCGATAGCGTTGCCGCAACGGCGTGAGGTGATATAGCGCTCAATTCACCACATAGGGAACAGGCCTTCTAATGACCCGTACTTACACCGTTGCGTCCCATTGCTTTAGCTCGATACAAACCATGATCGGCCTCTTTGAACAACTGTTCGCCGATATCCAGGGGAGCGTCATCTTTCTCAATGAACCGGCTGGCAGTGCCGATACTTATTGAGAGTGTACCCGCCGGAAACGCGCGAGTCGCGAGAACCGGTTCCTCGTTCGAAACTGATAGGCGCAGTCGTTCGGCAATTTCCCGAGCCTCATCTTTCCGACAATCCGGTATAGCCACGACGAACTCATCTCCTCCATAACGGCAAGCAACAGCACGATCGGGTGTGTGATTAGCGATTACATGCCCAACAGTGCGAACTGCGTCAGCGCCTGCAAGGTGGCCGTACTGATCGTTTATAGACTTTAGACGGTCAACATCAAGTACCAGTATCGATAGAACCGAACCATCTTTCCTGGCATTCTTAACAAGAGTCTCAAGGCGCGACTCGAAGGACCGCAAGTTATGTAACCCGGTAAGGTCGTCAGTAATCGAGAGCAGGCGCAGGCGGTTTGCATCCTGGACCAACTTTGCAGCAATCAATCCGACAGTGAAGAACAAAATGATTTGCACTATGTCGCCTTGACGAAAATCCTGAAGACCAATGAGCCTGGGATTGGCAAGGTGGTAAAGCAGCACAGCACATGACGAGACCAATAATCCGCCAGAAAACCCAAACTCTTGAGCCGCTAGAATAATCGGTAGGTAGTAAAGATGTTGGAAAGGCACGTCACCAGTTGCGCGGTCTAACAGCGCAATGAGGATTAGTGCCGCGCTGATGAGAACCAGGTAGTGCGGTCGGCGCGACGAGGTAGGTCCGCTATGAAGAATATCACTACTTGTAATTCGCATCGGTTAAACCAACAAGCGCTGTGGCAATCCGGGGTTATCCATTTATAAAATTTTGGTAACACCACAATCGACGACTCATTACTCTCGAATCGGCTCGCTCGTATTGGCACGGCAATTCCCATGCAAGTCCGATTATGAGGAGTAACTTTAATCAAATACCGTGCGCTAGATTTATTTTGCTAACCGCATGCTGGGTTTTCTTTTATTCACTTACTGCGGGTCTTTCAATGGCGCAGCAGAAGACCGATCCTGATGATGATCATTGCAATGAGCCCCTTACTTCAGTCTTCAAACGAGTTTCACCGTCAGTTGTTTTTATTACGGCCGTGTCTATTAATCCTTATCGTCCAAACGATCGAGTCGAACATTCTGTTGGCTCCGGGTTTCTGATCGATAATTCCGGACTGATTCTCACCAATTCTCACCTGGTTTTTGGCAGCCAGTTGATCGTCGTAACGTTGGACGACGGGACGACGGTGTCGGCTCAGGTTGTCGGAGCGGATCCTATTTATGATGTTGCCTTGTTAAAAATCTCAAAGCCGAAGGAGGGAGTACTCAATGCATTGAGCTTGGGTGATTCTAATCGACTCCGAGTCGGTGAAGAAGTTGTCGCAATCGGCAACCCCTTAGGACTGGATCAGAGTTTAACTCGTGGTGTCGTCTCGGCGATCAATCGGTTTCTGCCGGAAACATACATCACAATGCAACAGCCATTAATTCAGATGGATACGCCTGTAAACCCAGGAAACTCAGGTGGACCGCTGGTAAATCGTTGTGGTGAAGTTGTGGGAATCACCACGAGCGTCATACCTGGAGCTCAGAACATAGGCTTCTCGATACCAATCAACATGGCAAAGGAATTAGTGCCGCTACTAATCAAAGATGGAAGAGTCGTAAGACCCTGGTTGGGTTTCCACGGTCAGTTTGTTGAAAGCGGACTACAACAGCTTTTTAGCTTTCCGCTCGTCCAGGGCTTTCTCATTGAAGTGATCGAGCCCGCGAGCCCAGCAGAAAAAGCGGGGCTACATGGTGGCGAACTCGAACTCAGTGTAGCCGGGCGTGATTTTCTCGTAGGTGGCGATATCATCACGAAGATCAATGGCATCGAGGTTACGTCGCCTGAAGCAATGCTCGAAAAACTAAAGTCCCTATCTGTTGGCTCCGTGCTCAGCATGAAGGTTTTTCGTCAGGGGAAGTTTCTCGACGTGAAGTATCCTCTGCCAGAGCGGCCTCTACTGCCAGGCGATGTTCCCAGCGAGCAAGTAGGGACAACGACAAAATATAGCTCAGGAGGAAGGACGCAAATTAAGCCCTACTAAAAAGGATCTGTAGGGCTGTCCCTATTCAGCAAGCGCGTCTTCAATAAAGATCAGTGGGGCTAAATGTCTTCGTGCGGCGAAAGAGCCACACTCAGCTCAAAGAAGTTTGATTCCAAAACTCAATTTAACGCAAATCTTTGACGGTACTCAGTTGAAGATAGGAACGCCTTAACCATCTCAGCCTCAATGAAATTACCGTTGAACTGATTCAGCTTAGTAAGCCAGAAATCGTAACCCGTGTAATCACTATCTTGCGGGTCGTTCGGATTGCGGCGGAGGTAGCCGAAAAACTGCATCAAGACAAACGCGCGATTAAATTCCGAATTAATAAGGTTCTGATTTTCCGCCACCGCTCGCAGGACTTGAGCGCGAGTTTTAGCATTCGACGAAAGATCACTGACTAACTGATCGCGCACTGGTTGCGTCAGCGGATTGCCGGCATTTGCGTTCAAGGCATCGACAAACTGCGCCGCCGTCAGCGATGCAGGAAATGCGGTGGTGAATTGCGGCCGTTGTACGAACTCGGCAGCAAAAGAATTCTTGTTATCGTCCAATTGCTGTTGCCAATTACCTTGCCCAACTACCACACCCTGACCAATTTCTTGTGTGTCGAGTAAAAACTGATTGAGCCGCACTATTGGTACTGCTAGCTGGTGTGGTCCACCCAAGGTTGAATTGCCCATCGCATCACCAAGAGCCGTTTTGTAGATGCGTTCGACGAGATAGCCCGTGTCTTGAAACTCAATCGAGAGATAGAAAGCCGCTGAGACATTTATTTGCCTCACAGCCAGACACTGAGGGTCGCCATTACATTGCGTGAAATTGCTTATCCAGAAATTGAGACCGCTGATGTCTGCTTCTCGATTAAGGAAATCGAGATAATGCTGACGCACAAAGAAATCAGGCATATCGATCGAATTCGATCCGTTCGCGGCGTCGTTGTCATTGATGGTTACCGTTGCGGTTGCTGTGCCTAGGGTTGCGTTTGACGCATTGGTGAGACCGACGCTGAAAGTCTCTGAACCCTCCTTGAGGGAGTCGTCCACGATGAAGATCGAAACAGTTTTTGTCGTTTCACCAGGTGCGAACGTCACCGTCGCAAGCCGAGCTTCATAGTCACAGCGCGACGAAGCAAGTCCATTAAACACTCCGCAATTTTGCGCTCCGGCTTGATCGTTCGTAGCAAAACTAGCACTGGCAGCAGCGCTTGAATCGCCGGAACGAGTCACGGTGATATCGACATGGCCATCTCCTTCGCCAACAGAGTATGAGGGCACACTGAACTGAATTGTGCCTGGTACTGGCGTGGGAGTGGGCGTAGGAGTCGGTGTTGGTGTTGGCGTGGGCGTAGGAGTTGGCGTTGGTGTAGGAGTCGGCGCGCTTGCCTGGACGAGGATGGTCCCTGTCATGCCGCTAAAGCAATGCGGACCGCAGAAATAAGGAAAATTTCCGGCAGCATTGAAGGTATGCGTATAGACAGTTCCGGAACCTGCACTTCCATTGTTTCCGCAGTTTGAATTGTTTGGCCAACAAAACTGGTTGTTAGGTTGGCACGACCCTCCGCTCACTATGTCGTGGCCAACCGATGCAAATGTCCAGCGAACTGTATCGCCAACATTGATTGTGACGACCGATGGCTGAAATTCCAGCTGATTGTCTGGTCCGACGCTAATATCAATTATCGCACCTTGAACTGCTGCAGCAACGGCTGTGGGACTATTTGCAGCCAGCGATGGCAGAACAGTGTCTTTTGATCGCGAACGTAACGGTGCTGTCCAACTCTGAAGCCACTTATCTTGTGTTCCAAGATCCACATGACCACGGAGTAAGTCAGTTACAAACGATGGATTCGGAGCGTGCCGCGCAGGAAGCATTGCACGACATACCGATTCGCTTGATTTCGTTTGATTTTGTCCAATCTTACGCCCTGCTCGAACTGGTTGTAACAGTGCGACGCTGATCGTCAGCATGATTCCGATGAATAAAAACAAAACGATTCGGTTTCTCACGGCTGCTACCTCAGAAATCTTCTGTATAAATTAAAAC
>Ga0134124_10003059_pt1 | contig 13436 bp, 10 predicted proteins | sample KB304_FD_96880 | JGI IMG/M metagenome (GOLD analysis project Ga0134124, IMG submission 96880) | Terrestrial soil microbial communities without Nitrogen fertilizer from Kellogg Biological Station, Michigan, USA - KB3-0-4 | ecosystem: Environmental > Terrestrial > Soil > Unclassified ... | reverse complement strand
TCACGCCGATCTCGCCCGAATTGCCCGTCATCGCATAGCGCACGAACTTGCGGATGTTGTCGTAGATGCGCCGCCCTTCGCGCACCGCGGCGACGATGGTCGCGAAGTTGTCGTCCAACAGCACAAGACTCGACGCTTCGCGCGCGACGTCGGTGCCGCCGCGCCCCATCGCAACGCCGATGTCGGCGCGCTTCAGGGCCGGAGCATCGTTGACCCCGTCGCCCGTCATGGCGACGAACTCACCGTGTGACTGCAGCGCCTCGACGATGCGGATCTTCTGTGCCGGATCGACTCGCGCATACACACGCACCGAGCGCACGCGCTCGCGCAGGGCGTCGTCGTCAAGTGCGCCGAGCGCCGCGCCGGTCAGCACGTCGCTTTCGCCGCCGCCGTGCGGATCGGCTTTGGCGATGCCGAGTCGGCTCGCAATGGCCCAAGCCGTGGCCGGGTGGTCGCCGGTGATCATCACAGGCGTGATGCCGGCACTGATGCAGTCCTGCACGGCGCGCGCCGCCTCTCTGCGCGGAGGGTCGATGAGCCCGACCAGTCCGAGCAGTTCCATGCGCTCCTCCGCGGACTCAAGCTCGCCCGACCCAGGCAGACGTTCGTAGCTGCGTCGCGCCAGCGCGAGCACGCGCAGGCCGCGCGCCGCCATGGCCTGGGCCGCTGCAAGGGCGCGGTCGACGTCGACCGCACCACTGCCATCGGGATGCCAATGAGCGGTGCACTGCGGCACCAAGGACTCCGGTGCGCCCTTCGCATAGGCCACCAGGCCGTCGGGGGTCTGGTGGAAGGTGGTCATGCGCTTGCGCTCGGAGTCGAACGGGAGTTCCTGCACGCGCTTGAACCGGCGGTCGATCTCGGCCTTCTCGATCCCGGCCTCGCTGGCGGCCTGCACGAGCGCTATCTCGGTCGGGTCACCTTGCCAGTCGCTTCCGCCATCGCGGCTGGCGTCGTTGCACAGCGCCGCGGCGCGCAAGATCTCCAGGTGCAGCGGACCGGGTCTGTCGCCGCGACCCGGGATCCACACCTCTCCCGCGGCCACAGCCTCTTCGACGTGCATCCGGTTCTGCGTCAGCGTGCCGGTCTTGTCGGAGCAGATGAAGGTCACGGAGCCGAGCGTTTCGACCGACGGCAGACGGCGCACGAGGGCGTTGAGCGACACCATGCGCCGCGCACCCAGCGCCAGCAGGACCGTCACGACGGCAGGCAACGCCTCGGGAATGGCCGCGACGGCGAGGCTGACTGCGGTCATCAGCATCAGCACCGGCGGTTCGCCGCGAAGCACGCCGACGGCGAATATCACTGCGCAGATGCCGAGCACCGCGACCGCCAGCCGCCGTCCGAATGCGGCCAGCCGCCGCTGCAGTGGTGTGGCCCGCTGGCCGCCGGCGGCCATCAGGCCGGCGACCTTGCCGAGCTCGGTCGCCATGCCGGTGGCGACCACCAGGCCGCGGCCGCGGCCGTGCGCCGCGGTCGTGCCCTTGTAGGCCATGTTCGCGCGGTCACCGAGCGACGACGCCTGCGCTCCCAGCACGCGGGCATGCTTCTCGATGCTGATCGACTCGCCGGTCAACGCAGATTCGTCGACCAGTAGCCGTGCCACTTCGGTCAGGCGCAGGTCGGCCGGTATCTGGTTGCCTGCCTCGATGAGCACGATGTCGCCCGGGACCAGGGCGCTCGCCGGGATGCGCCGCACGTGGCCATCGCGCATCACCGTTGCGTGGACGGCGGCGAACCGCTTCAGCGCGGCCAGCGCACGATCGGCCCGCCACGCCTGCACGAAACCGATCAGGCCATTGAGTACCACGATCACGAGGATGGCCAGCGTGTCGAGCAGGTCGCCGATCAAGCCCGACAGCATGGCAGCGCCCACCAACACGAGGATCATGAAGTCGGTGAACTGATCCATCAGCAATCGCCAGCGGCCTCGGCGCGCACCCTCTGACAGCTCGTTGGGGCCGTGAAGCTCGGCTCGACGCTGCGCCTCGTCGTCGTGCAGGCCGCGATGCAGCTCGACGCCGTGCTCTCGCGCCACGTCGCCTGCGTCACGCAGGTGCCAGTCGGATGCGCCGATAGCGTCGTCGTCGGTCACTGCGTCCCTCTCCGGTCAGTCCGACCGATGCCTCAGCATCGAGGCCAGCCCATGCGTGACGAGGGCGGTCAACACAAAGGCTGCGGCTGCTATGGCCAAGTCGGCCGCATGCAGCGGCCGAAGGCTCAGCACGGCGCTGACCGCCGGGACCTGGACGAACACGCCAAGAGATGCGAACGTGCCCAGAACCAACCATCGCGCGGCCACCTTTCGCAGCATCGTCAGCCCCGCCGTGAAGGCGGAGCTGGCCCCCAACAACATGGTCAAGGCCATGGCACGCGCGTGCTCGACATCCCGGTCGGCGCCCAGCGCATGAAGGTAGCTCCAGACCACTGCGACGCAGACGAGACCTCCCAAGAGGCCGATGGCCGCCCACGCGATGGGCGAGAAAAAGCGGGCGCGCCGCTGACGCTGCACGGGAGCAAGCGGGCCGCGCGCCGGCAGATCCTGGAACGCCAGCATGGCCGTCGGATGGATCACAAGCTCCAACCAGACGATGTGGATCGGCAAGAACAGCAGCGGCATGCCTAGCAGCGGGATCACCGCAGCCCCCACAACCAGCGGCAGGTGCACGAGCAGCAGGTAGGTGAATGCGAGCCGAAGGTTCAGGAAGAGCTGGCGGCCCTCGGCCACGGCGTCGACGATGGTTCTGAAGTTGTCGTCGAGAAGGACCACCGGGGCGACCTCGCGTGCACTGCGCGTGCCGCGCTCGCCCATGGCCACGCCGATGTCGGCCAGGCGCAGGGCCGGGACATCGTTGACGCCGTCCCCCGTGACGGCGACGAGTTCGCCTTCGGATTGGAGTGCCTGCACCAGCGCGAGCTTCTGCGGCGGGGTCGCACGTGCCACGACCTGCACGTTGCCGCCGGCGCGCAATGCTGCCCCGGCATCGTCCTGCGGTCCGAGAACGATGACCTTCGGCTCTGCTTCGCCCCCCAATCCGATCTCGCGCGCGATCGCCGCGGCAGTGGCCGGATGATCTCCCGTCACCATCAGGACGCGTATGCCCGCGGCCATGCACTCGGCGATCGCCTCGCGCACACCGTCGCGCACGGGATCCTCGAAGGCGAGCAGGCCCGCGAAGGTGAATCCCGCGACCGGTTCGGTCTGGGCCGTGACTTCTTCGGGCATCTCACGCCATGCGCATGCGATCACCTTGTGCCCGGAGCGGGCGAACTCCTCCACGCGCGCGAGCCAGCTGGCCACCTCCTGCGGCGGCAGGGTGCACGTGGCCAGCACAGTCTCGGGTGCGCCCTTCGTGAAGGCCGTCGGGTCGCCCGCGCCCACGCACCAGACGACCGTCTCGCGACGCCGAGCTTCGGTGAACGGAAAATCGGCCAGGCGCGTCGCTTCGGGCAGTGGCCCCGCTGCCGTGTGCAGGGCCTCGTCGAGAGGATCGCCGCTGTCCGGCCTCGCGGCAAACGTGGCCGCCCGCAGCAGGGTGTCCTCGTCCTGGTCCGTGGCGGGCAGTCGGTGGGCCAGCACCAGCGATCCGGCGGTGATGGTCCCGGTCTTGTCCGACACGATGCACGTAATGCGGCCGATGTTCTCTACCGCCACGGCGCGCCGCACCAGGGCCTTCTTGCGCGCCAGACGAAAGACGCCGACGCCGAGAAAGAAGGTGTACACGACCGGGAATTCCTCAGGCAGTGCGGCCACGGCCAGCGTGACCGCGCTCAGGATGGCGTCGATCCATCCGTGCCCCTGCCGCAGCCTGACGGCGGCGAGGATGATGCAAACGACCAGGGCCGCGCCGAGCAGAACGGAAACGAGCCTACCGATGGCCTTCTGCAGCGGCGTGGCGGCATGGCCACCCTCGGTGGCCGAGCGGGCGATCTCGCCATAGCGTGTCTCGGCGCCGATGCAGACGACACGCAGCCTGGCCATCCCGGTCAGCAACCTTGTGCCGGCGGTGCCCCAGTGCACCTCCGACACGCTGTCGGTCAATGGCAAGCCGCGCCCGAGCGAGCTCTTGGGCACTGGCAACGACTCTCCCGTCAAGGTCGACTCGTCGACCTGCAGTCCGTCGCCGGACATCAGCAGACCGTCTGCGGGAAAGTACTCGCCCGGTGTCACCTCCACGAGGTCACCCGGGACCAGCTCGCGCGACGGGATGTCGCACCACTGCCCCTCGCGCCGCACCCGTGCCGTGGTGGCCAGCCGGCTCGCCAGCCCCGCAGACGAAGCAGCCGTGCGTCGATGCAAGTAAGCGTCCATGCCCAGCAACGGCCCCATCGCGACCAGCAGCGTCAGCGATTCGGCGACTTGGCCCAGCAGGCCGAACAGCCCCGCCGTCAGCACCAGAAACCACAGCATTGGATCGCGCGCCGTGTCGCGCGCCACGACGAGCCAGCCGCTCGAGGCGTGCTCCACGATGTCGTTGAAGCCATGGGCGCGCTGCGCCTCGACCACCTGCGCCGAGTTCAGGCCTTCGTCGCCCGAGCTGAAAGCGGGCAATCTGTCGAGGGGCACGTAGCGCAGGCTCATGGCGCAGGAGTCTGCCTGGGCGCCCAACTCGAACGGCGGCCGCTCGCGACTTGATGCTGCAGAGATCTGACCGGCCGACAGAGCACGAGTCTCAGTGCCATCACGCCGGACCAGACGCGCGCTTGAAGACGACACGCACAAGCAGCCCTCTCAGCCGCTGGGAGCGCTGCGCGTCCACGCTGGCACCCAGCGCCGTCGCAGTGCGTCGCACGATCGACCAGCCGAGGCCGCTGCCACTCTCGTCGCTGCCCGGCAGGCGAAAGAAGCGCTCGCCGAGCCGCCGCAACTGGTCCTCAGGAAGCCCCGGGCCGCTGTCCTCCACGCTGATCGCGACGGCGTCCGACGATCGTGTCACGCTCACCTCGACGCGGCTGCCGCGCGGGCTGTAGCGCACGGCGTTGTCCACCAGATTGCGCACCAGCACACGCAGCAAGATCTCGTCGGCTGCGACGATGCACTCGGGCGCCGCGTCCAGCTGCACCGATTGCCCCTTGGCCACGGCGGCCGACGCGAGCTCGGCAACGACGCCGCGCGCGAGAGTGCCCAGGTCGACCGAGCGGGCCTGCGGCGCCGCATCGGCCTCGATCCGAGACAGCGTGAGCAGTTGCTCGACCAGACGCGCCGCGCGGTCGCATCCCTGCAGCGTGCCCTGCAACGCATGCCGGCGCAGTGCGCAGTCCGGCTCGTCCAATGCGACCTGCGCCTGGGCGCGGATCGCGGCGATCGGCGTGCGCAGCTCGTGCGCCGCATCGGCGGTGAAACGCCGCTCGGAATCGAGCAGCGTCGCGATGCGTCCGAAGAGCTGGTTCAAGGCATTGAGCAGCGGCGCCATGTCGGACGGCGCGTCGGGGATCGCGATCGGCTGCAGCTCGTCCGGTCCGCGCCGCGCCAGCACATCGCCGAGTCGGCGCAGTGGCGCCAGTCCGCGCGCGACGGCGCCCCAGGCGGCCAGCGCGAGCAGGGGCAGCGCCAACAGCATCGGACCCAGGGTGCCGCGAAGCACGGCCCACAGGATGGCCGAGCGCGAACTCGCCTGCTCTCCAACATACACCTGCACGTCGGCCTCGGCCCCGTAGGTCGCGAACACGCGCCACGGCTGGCCGGCGACCCGCACGGTACGAAATCCATCCGGGTAGCCAGACGGTCCACCGGCCATCGGCTCGGTCGGCGCATTGGCCGATTTCAGGCCGAGGCGCCCTTCGTGAAAGACCTGGAAGGCGACCTTGGGCGCGTAGCGGTGCAGCGTCGGCGCGTCGAGTTCATGGTCGTCGTCGATCTCCCGAGATTGCTGCGCGACAAGCAGGGCCGCGGCCTGGGCCAGGTGGGCATCGAGCAGCTCGTCCAGCTCGTGTCGCACGTCGCGCCAGGTCAGCGCGGCGGCGCAGCCCCACACGAGCAACACGAGCCCGATCACGAGCGCCAGCACGCGCTGCTGAAGGGAGAGCGTCGGCCTCACGATGGCACCTCGTTCATCAGCATGTAGCCCACGCCGCGCACGGTCTGGATCAGGCCCTGCCCAAGCTTGCGCCGCAAATGATGGACATGGACCTCGATCGCATTGCTGTCCACCTCCTGCCCCCAGCTGTAAAGCTGTTGCTCGAGCTGCTCCCGCGACAACACACGCCCGGCACTGAGCATCAGCACCTGAAGCAGATCGAACTCGCGCGTCGACAGGGCCACCGGCTCGCCCGCCTGACGCACGGTGCGCGACGACGGATCGAGTTCGACATCCTGCGCAACGAGCCGCTGCTGCGGCTCACCGTGAGCCCGGCGCACCAGCGCGCGCAGTCGCGCGGCCAGTTCGCTGATGTCCACCGGCTTGACGACGTAGTCATCGGCGCCCACATCGAGGCCGCGGACGCGGTCGGGCAAGGCGTCGCGCGCGGTCAGCACGAGCACCGGCAGCTTGATGCCGGCGCGGCGTATCGTCGCCAGCACATCCATGCCGTCCTTCAGCGGCAGGCCGAGGTCGAGCACTGCCACTGCGTGCGTCCCGGCCAGCAATTCGCGCTGCGCGGCGTCGCCATTGCGCACCCAATCGACCTGGAACCCTCGCTGGCGCAGCCCGGCGCGCAGGCCGTCTCCGAGCAGGGAGTCGTCTTCGGCGAGAAGAACTCGCATTGCGGGCTGCTTTCGGTGGGGTTCAGTCGTCGTCGCGCTCGCCCGCGACGCTTGACGCAGCCGAGTGCCCGGCCAGCATGCCGCCGGCGGGCGTGCTGCGCCACTGCATCCACCAGAAACTCAGCACCGCGACCACGATCACTGCAGCCACGCCCCGCCGTGTACGGCGAATGCCGTCTCGCGCCGGGCCGGTCTTGCGTCCACTAACCATCGCCGCGACCAGGTTGTCGCGATGCAACCAGCTGCTTAGGGCGACTGAGGCGACATGCACGATCACCACCGCGAGCATTAGATTGGCCAGAACTTCGTGGGCTGCTTCCGGCCACTTGCCACCTGCCTCGCTGTAGACCGCCCAGCCCGTGGCCGAGACACCGACCGCGAGCAATAGAAGCGCGACGATGGCCAGCGCCCCGGCCGGGTTGTGTCCGGTGTGATGCTCCGGCTGGCCGCGCAGCAGCGAGCGGAGGTAGCGCACGATGGCGCTGGGCCCGCGCACGAAGCTCGCGAAGCGCGCGTGGCGCGTGCCCACCAGGCCCCACAGCAGGCGAAAGGCCACGAGCCCGGCCATCGTGTAGCCCAGCGTCACGTGGACCATCCGCCAGCGCTCGCTCTCGGCAGTGAGGTAGGCGCCGGCAAAGCTCGCCACCATCAGCCAGTGGAACACCCGAACCGGCGCATCCCAGACCAGGATGCGGCGCGGTTCGGCTTCAGTGCGGGATGCGGACGCGGTGCTCATTGAAATCTCCTTGGTTGGCCCGCGTGTGGCAGGCGGCGCAGTTGGCAGGGCTCTTCACGGCCGGCAGGTTCCAGGCGGACGACGGCACTTCCTCGTGCTCACGGACGAACCACACCGACCGCGTGATGCGGTCCTGCGGTGGAGCATCGCCCGCCCGCCGGGCGGTGCCGGCATTCGCGGCGAGCCATACCGATAGCTGCTGCACGCTCTGCGCGTCCAGCGAGGCATCGGTACCGAAGTGCTGCGGCAGTCCGTTCACCAGACGCTTCCACGACTCGGCCGGCAACATGCCGGGCGGGTAGGCGATGTGGCAGGCAGAGCACTCCTGCTGGTACTTCGGCAGCAGCGGCGCGTCGGTGGTGCGGCCTCCTTCGGCATGGGCCAGTGGCGCGATCAGGGCCAGCGATGCCGCGAACACGGCACCGCGAACCAATGGGATGAACATCTCGACTCCTTTGAAAAGTATGGGTAGGGCTGCGGAGTCACGGCTTGAGGGTCATCAACCAGGCGATCACGTCGGCCTTCTCTGCCGCCGTGCACTCTCGGCCGATCACGTCACTGCAGTTCCGGCGAAACCACTTCTCGGCCTTTTCGGCATCGCTGAAGCGCTCGGGGTTGAACGCCGGAGCGAGCGCGCCGATGGGCTTGCCGGTGGCGGCATGTCGGCCGGCCTGGGTCGGCACCTCGCCGTGGCAACTCGCGCAACTCCACGCACGACCGTGATTGCTGGTGAAGAACTGCTGCCCACTGGCCGGGCGTGGTGACGCGCCGGATTGCGCGGCGTAGGCCGTCGCTAGCTCGGCGGGCGATGCGGCGCGGGCGGGTGTGAGCGGCATCACACACGCGAGCGCCGCGAGTGCAATCTGCCAGTGCGGGGCCGGACGAAGACGGGATTGACGATTCATGGCGACTCCTCGAGTTGCCATGCTGGGGTGTTCCGCTTAGGGATTTCTTAGCACGCGCGCAGGGTGTCCGCTTGACTCATCCCCTGTGGGAGGGTCGAAAGTACAAGCAACAACAGGAGAGCTGCATGCAACCTTCCGGTGCCGACAACCCCGAACACGAGCACGGCACGGCAGCGACGTCCGCCGGAGCGCCGCTCGATCGCAGCCATCACCACGAGGGCCATGAGCATGGTCAGCACGTGATGCCCGACGGCACGGTGATGAAGGGTGCGCATCACGGCCACGACTCGAGTGCGGCTGGTGTCGCGAAGCCCGCGGCCAAGTCGGATCCCAGCCAGATTGAATACACGTGTCCGATGCACCCTCAGGTGCGTCAAATGGGGCCGGGGCACTGTCCCATCTGCGGCATGGCGTTGGAGCCGGTCGTCGCGACCGCCGAGACCGGCCCGAGTCCGGAGCTGCGCGACATGTCGCGGCGGTTCTGGATTGGCGCCGCCTTGACGCTGCCGGTGTTCGCGCTCGAGATGGGTGGCCACGTCACCAACCTGAACCATCTGCTCGGGGAGCAACTGTCGAACTGGGTGCAGCTGCTGCTGGGAACGCCGGTTGTTCTCTGGGCAGGGTGGCCATTCTTCGTTCGTGCGGTCGCGTCGGTCAGGAACCGCAGCCTCAACATGTTCACGCTCATCGCGCTCGGGACCGGCGCGGCGTGGCTCTACAGCGTCGTGGGGACGGTGGCCCCGCAGCTCTTCCCGGCCGCGCTGCGGATGGAGGATGGTGCCGTGCCGATCTACTTCGAGGCGGCGGCGGTCATCACGGTGCTGGTCTTGCTCGGCCAGGTGCTCGAACTGCGTGCGCGTGAGAAGACCTCAGGTGCCATCAAGGCGCTGCTCGGACTCGCGCCAAAGACGGCCGTCAAGGTGAACGCCGACGGCAACGACGAGCCGGTCCAGGTCGATGCGATCCAGGTCGGCGACCTGCTGCGGGTCCGCCCGGGCGAAAAAGTGCCGGTCGACGGCGAGATCACCGAGGGCAAGGGCAACGTTGACGAGTCGATGGTCACCGGCGAGCCAATGCCGGTCGCAAAGACTGTCGGCTCCAAGGTAACGGCGGGCACGCTGAATCAGACCGGCGGCTTCGTGATGCGGGCGGAGAAGATCGGTGCCGACACCCTGCTGTCGCAGATCGTGCACATGGTGGCGGCTGCGCAGCGCAGCCGCGCCCCGATCCAGCGCATGGCCGATCAGGTGGCTGGCTGGTTCGTTCCCATCGTCATCCTGGTTGCCGTACTGACCTTCGTCGCCTGGCTGATCTGGGGGCCGTCGCCTGCGTTCAGCTATGCGCTCATCACGGCAGTGGCCGTCCTCATCATCGCCTGTCCATGCGCTCTGGGTCTGGCCACGCCGATGTCCATCATGGTCGGCGTCGGGAAGGGTGCGCAGCACGGCGTGCTCATTCGAGACGCCGAGGCACTCGAGCGGATGGAGAAGGTCGACACGCTCGTCGTCGACAAGACCGGCACCCTGACCGAAGGCAGGCCCCGGGTGGTTCATGTCGAGCCGACCCAGGGTTTCACCGCCGATCAGGTGCTGCAGCGGCTCGCCAGCGTGGAACGCGCCAGTGAGCATCCTCTTGCACTGGCCATCGTCAACGACGCACTGGAGCGCAAGCTGACGCTCGCGCCGGTCATCGACTTCGACTCCCCCGTCGGCAAGGGCGTCGTGGGCAACGTGGGTGGCCAGCGCGTCGTGTCCGGGAGCGCCAAGTTCTTGGCGGAGCACGACATCGACGTGTCCGCACTTGACGCCTCGGCGGAAGCCCAACGCGCCAAGGCCGCGACGGTGATCTTTGTTGGGTTGGGCGGCCGGCTCGCCGGATTCGTGGCGATTGCGGACCCCATCAAGTCGAGTACGCCGCAAGCGCTTCAGGCCTTGAAGGCAGCCGGCGTACGCATCGTGATGCTCACTGGCGATGGAAGAACGACCGCGGAAGCCGTAGGCCGCCAGCTCGGCATCGACGAGGTCGTGGCGGACGTCTTCCCCGAGGACAAGGCATCCGTCGTGCATCGACTGAAGTCCCAGGGCCGGGTGGTCGCGATGGCGGGCGATGGCGTGAACGATGCCCCCGCATTGGCCGCGGCGGAGGTCGGCATCGCGATGGGAACCGGCACCGACGTCGCCATGGAAAGCTCGGGCATGACGCTGCTCAAGGGCGACCTCATGGGCATCGTTCGCGCGCGAACGCTCTCGCACTCGACGATGCGAAACATCCGCCAGAACCTGTTCTTGAGCTTCGCCTACAACGTCGCGGGCATTCCGCTTGCGGCGGGCGTGCTCTATCCGTTCTTCGGTTGGCTGCTGTCCCCGGTCATCGCCGCGGCGGCCATGGCGCTTTCCTCGGTCAGCGTCATCGGCAACGCACTGCGCCTTCGAACGGTGAAGGTGGAGTGACTTCGGTCGGATCGCTCATAAGTTGTCGAGCCGCTTTCTCGCGGCGCAGCGCCGGCGAGTTTGGCGGCAACGGTACAGCCCGCAGGCGGGTCGAGGCTTGCTGTCGATCAATTTCGCAGGTGCCGTGATGACGCTGGAGTGGATCGAGGACATCGCTACGCTGACACTGAGTGTCACGGGCCTGTATGTCGCGCTGACCCTGTACGCGCGCCACAGGCGGCCGGCGTGGGCCGACCCGCTCGCCAAGCGTCGCCTGACGGTGCTGCTGTTACTCATCTTCGCTACGTTGGCCATCAAGCTGATCGAGGACGTGCTCGGCGGCGAGGCGGGTCCGATCGACGCAGCAATCCTGGTGGTCATCCACGCCCGCGCGCCGATGGGCCTGACCGGATTCTTCGAGGCGGTCACACTCACCGGGTCGTCGGGAGTGCTGCTCCCGCTCGCGGCCGCCGCGACGATCGCGCTGCTGGGCGCCCGGCGCCGTGCGGAGGCGCTGCTTCTGTGCGCGTCGGTCGGTATCGCCGCCGCCCTCGTCTACGTCATCAAGTCGGCCGTGGGGCGCGCCCGCCCGGCCTTGTGGGAAACGCAGTGGTATTGGGGCTCCAGTTTCCCCAGTGGGCACACGCTCGTGGTCGCGGCATTCGCGACGGCTGGCGCGCTGTGCATCGGCCGCGTGTGGCCTGCCGCACGCCAGGCCTCGCTGGCCGCCGCGCTCGGGTGGACCCTGCTCGTTGCTCTGTCGCGCCTCGTTCTCGGTGTCCACTGGCCCACCGACGTACTGGCCGCGGCATGTATCGGTGCATCCGTGCCCATGGGGTTGAGCGTGGCTCTCGATTTGCGGCGCGCCCGCCTAGATCGACTCGAGAAATGAGCCCGCGGCCTTGAGCCAAGGGCCATGCGCGCGTGGCTCAGAGCGCACCGAGGCGCGCTCAGTGGCGTGGTCCGAGTGCATAGCACGCGATGCCGGCGACCCAAAGGATGGCGGGCGCCAGCAGCGCCCACTTGAAGTTCGAGTCGATGGCGAAATTCGTCCAGCTCATCGACGCGACGCTCGCGAGACCGGCCAGCGCCAGCGCAATGCCCGTTCCCTGCCACCGCCGCCGGGCACGCGGAAACTGCGACCATCAGGCCGGGGTGCACGGTCAGCCCATTGACCGTCCCATTCGCGTGCGGGCCGAACGTGACGTAGCCGATCAGATCCGCGTGAATGCTCGTGCGCGTCCGCAGCCGGACGTTGGTGGATTGGAAAACGACCGCGCCGGATTCCAGTCGAACGACCACCCGCCGCTCTCGAAGAGGCGTCGACTTGAGTTGCACCGCATCGAGGTCGAGGAGCAGTTCGACCCCGGTGCCCGCCTTCGAGTGATCGTCGATCTCCTCGAACGTGACTGCTGGCGGATGGATTGCGAGGCCAGGTCGCCGGTGCGCTCGGCGCGCAGCTTGTTCGGTCTCTGGACGAGCTGTCGGGCCGTGTGGAGCTCGAGGAGCTCGATCGCAGGCTCTCTATGTCGAATGAGTGGCTGCGCTCCCATGCCACATCGCTCGATGCGTCCCAGCGCGCCGAGTCGATCCGCTTTCACTTCGTGGACGGCAAGCGCGGGACACCTCATCAATCACGGGACCTACCACCGAGGTGCCATCGGCCATGCCCTGAATCTGGCGGAAGCCCACCGTCCACCCGACACGTACACAGTCTTCATCCACGCCGTGGAGCCCACTCGGCGAGATGAGGTCCAGGCAGGAGCTGAGGACTCAGCCTTGCCGTCGCAGGCGGCCCGCTCGACGAGCGGCACGAGCGCGGGCATGAGCACGTTCTCCACGATCATTCCGTAGAGCTCGGTGTTGGGGTGCAATCCGTCGGGCACATCGCTCTGCCAGTTCGGCAGCGAGCGCACATAGGCGTTGGCGTCGGCCACGGGTGCGTCGGCCTCGGCGGCAACCTCTCGCATCCACTGCGCGTAGTTGTTCACCGAGCTTCCATCCAGGTGGATGGGATTGGGGGTCTCGTAGACGGAGACCGTGAGGCGCTTCAGGTTGTCGATGTACTCGCCCGGCGGCACGAGGATGCGGTCATTGATGCCGAAGTTGAGCAGGGTGATGTCCGCATCGACCGATTGCGGCCACGGCTTGTTGAGGCCGTCGGTCCCCATCAGGAGATTCGCGCTGGTGGTGGCACCGACTGCGCGGTTCTCGACCGCCACACGCCCCACGCCGTAGCGCGCATCCATCAGGCGTTGCAAGGCATCGCCCGGGTTGTTCGCCGACTTGCTGTTCGTCGCACCGTCGAGGCCCCACTGCGTCGAGTCCCCGAATAGCTGGATCTTCACGACGCGAGGTTGATCGCAGGTCACGGGCTCGGAGAGCTTCTGGCTTGTCCATACGGGCGCCGGTGCGTCCGCTCCGTGATCGCCTCCCTCTCCTCCTCCGCAAGCGGCGAGCAAGGTGGCCAGTGCCAGGATCGAGAGATTCGACTTTTTCCAATGACCCATCGTGTGCCTTCACCCCGGCAGACATCAGTGCGGGGCGACGGCATCGTCGAGTCGTGAGACACGCTGGAGCGCTGCGAAGCTTCTGATCCTCGATGCGACTCGCGTGTCCTGGCCGTTTCGTTGCGACGGTTCGTCTGCTGCAGGCGCAGCCTT
>Ga0134124_10003057_pt1 | contig 13437 bp, 13 predicted proteins | sample KB304_FD_96880 | JGI IMG/M metagenome (GOLD analysis project Ga0134124, IMG submission 96880) | Terrestrial soil microbial communities without Nitrogen fertilizer from Kellogg Biological Station, Michigan, USA - KB3-0-4 | ecosystem: Environmental > Terrestrial > Soil > Unclassified ... | reverse complement strand
TAGGGATAGTGGATTACCGCGCGCCTCGCTGAGCGTCGCCTTGTTTCTTCAAGCCGACTAAATCCAGCGCGTGCTTGGGAGCCGCATTGGCCATAAACCATTGCCACACCCGGCCAGTCCGCAAGTTTTCGGCGCTCAGCAAGGTAATCCCGGCATCGATTCCAATCACATATGGGCTAACCCAGCCGCTGCCGGGATTAAATGCGTCGGCGAATCCGTAGCGGCCATAGATACTTTTTCCATATTTCAATAACATCGTTCGCATCGCCGGGATGCAGATGTCCGGAGTGAACATTAATGAACCGGCGGCGGCGCTGGGAACTACGGTTCCATCGATGCGCGGGTGCTCCGACGCAGCTCCCCAATCGGTATAGCCCTGCGTACTGTCAGAGGCCGTGATGCCCCAAACATCAGCGGAATACCCTTTGTATTGCGAGGAAAGGTTTATGAAGTAATCTCGTTGCGCACGAGTGGCGGCTACCGAGTTCGCATAATAATCCAGGCTGTGACCGGAAGAATGTGGGAGGGAGCTCACCGGGGAGTCGGCCGATATTGGCGCCTCGCTCACGCGATCGCGAAGATCCAACCAGGCCTGTGAATATTGGTGAATAAACAGCGGGCCACCCCCGATGTGACTGTTCTCTCCAGCCGCGACCACCGGGAGTTTCCAGGTGTCCCAAGTGTCGAAGGGAATAGGATGCGTCGGTGAGCCGATCCCCAAAACATACAGGATCAGCAACTCGCTATAGGTATCCCAGCGGTAAGGCAGGAACTCCAACTCCGGCGTCCAGCCGTGCGAAAAATAGCTGCGGCTGCCATCCATCATCCACGGGAAGTCCACGCCCGCATAAATTGTGTCGGCCAGGTTGACGATTTCCGGGTCGTCTTGCATACACTGGCGGACCGTCAGCACACCCGCCAGCAACAGCGCGGTATCGATCGAGGAAACCTCGCTGCGCCAGGCGCGCTCTCCGGTCTCAGGGTCCAGATAGTGATAAAACCAACCATGCTTTTGCGGCGCTTCATGCGCCAGGAAACGCAGCGTGGTGGCCACGCGATCGCGGGCGGCTTCGCGTCCGATCCAGCGATGATCTTGCGCGATACAGACCGCCGAGAGTCCGAAACCAGTGGCGGCGATGCTGGCTACACGTCCGCGGTTGCCGGTGCCACCCGTGGGACCCAGGCTGATCGCGCGGTCGAAAACCAAACCCGTTCGCGGCGAAGCCTGCTCCCAAAAATAACGAAACGATCGCCGGGAGATGTCATCCAGCAGATCGACGTCGATCTTCCGTAACGTTGAACCGTTAGAGGCGGTGAGATTTGGGCCGGCAGCGCAGTGCATGGCCCCTGCCAGGCAGAGGCAAAACGCGGCGCCCTTGGAAAACAAACCCATGGCACATCCCTACAAACAAGCTTTTTGGCTGACATCTGATTATACCGGCTCTTGGAAGCTGGCCGTCGCCAGCTAGGGTGGATATTCTCGCTTTATCAGGTTCAAAACCTCACGCGAGAATATGTTGGCCGCCTTGGCCAGACGATTGCTCACGCTCGGCAGTAGGGCCGATGTCGTTTTTTGCATCTCGTACTGACGATCTTACTTAGCAGACTGGCTTATGCGACGGAACTGGAATACTTACTTAGCGGGGCGGAAAAATCAACTTCGAGCCTTGAAAAATATACCGCAATTGATGGCGCTGCTGTGGGACGCCGGCAAGGGCCTTGTGGTCGCCGAACTGTGTTCCAGGATGCTGATGGGCGTTCTCCCGTTGGCTGGACTCTGGGTGGGGAAGCTCATTGTCGACGCCGTCGTGAACACCATCCGCCACCCCGGAGCGGACTCTCACGGGCTATGGCTTCTGCTGGCCGCGGAATTCGGAATCGGCGCCTTGGCAGCGGTGCTGGGCCGCGCTGTTGAATACTGGGATGGCCGGATCGCCGATCAGTTCGTGAAGCACTGCGGATTGCTGGTGATGAAGCATGCCTCCGGCTTGGATCTCGAATCGTTCGAGGACCCGAGTTTCTATGACAAGCTGGAGCGCGCACGCTGCCAAAGTACCGACCGCATCGGAATATTGAAAGCGCTCGGCGAGACGCTCCAACAATCGATCACCCTGTTTTCGTTATCGATCGGCGTCATGCTGTTTTCACCTCTCATGTTCGTTCTGCTTATCCTCGCCGTGGTGCCTGCCTTCCTGGGAGAAAGCTATTTTGCGTCGTTGAGCTACTCGTTGGCTTACAGCCAGGTGCCGTTGCGGCGCGAGATGGATTACTTGCGCGATCTAGGGACCAAGAAGGAAAGTGCGAAAGAACTGAAGCTCTTTAGAATCGGCGATTTTTTGTACAATCGCTTTTCGCAAATCAACGACGAAATCATCGGCCGCAACCGCACGCTTGCTAAGCGCCGTATGCGCAGCAGCGCACTGTTCCTGGTGCTGGGATCGCTGGGATACTACTGCGTCTACGCGGCGCTGTTATTCAGAACGATAAGCGGCGGATTGACGCTCGGCGAGCTAACTTTCCTGGCGGGAGCTCTCGCGGGCTGCAGCCGGCAGGTGCAAGCGGTATTTTCAAACTTCACCGATATCGCGCACCAAGCCCTGTTCCTATCAGATTTGTTTGGGCTGTTCGCGGTAAAACCCAAGATCCGCAACGCCGTCAACGCGCTGCCCGCACCACGCGCCATTCGCGACGGCTTCGAGTTCCGCAACGTTTCTTTCGGCTATCCCGGATCCAGCCGCTTGGTTCTGAAGGACGTCAATTTGCGAATCGCCGCCGGCGAGCGGATCGCGGTTGTGGGGGAAAACGGCCAGGGCAAGAGCACGTTCGTGAAACTGATTCCACGCTTATATGAGCCCACCAGCGGCGAGATTCTGCTGGATGGAATCGACCTCCGTGAATACGATATCGATTCTCTGCGCCGCGAGATCGGCGTCATTTTTCAGGATTTCGTGCATTACGATATGACCGCGCGTGAGAACATCACACTCGGCGGCATCGAATGCGCGCGCGACGATTTACGGCTGATCGAAGCCGCCCGCAAGAGCGGCGCTGGCAAGATCATTGACGCCCTGCCCCACGGCTTCGATCAAATGCTGGGGAAGCGCTTTGAGGATGGCACCGATCTCTCCGGCGGCGAATGGCAAAAATTCGCGCTCGCGCGCGCGTATCTGCGCAATGCCGGGATTCTGATTCTGGACGAACCGACGGCGGCGTTGGACGCGATGGCTGAATTCGAAGTGTTCAACCGCTTCGCGGAACTCACCAAGGGCAAGATTGCCGTCTTGATTTCGCACCGGCTTTCCACGGTTCGCATGGCGAACCGCATCGTGGTGCTGAAGGACGGCGAGATTCACGAAGAAGGAACTCATCACGAACTGATCGCCAGCGGCGGGCGATATGCCAGCATGTTCGAACTGCAAGCCGCCAGCTATCGATAACCATCACATGGGCGTACCGCCTGCGACGAGGTATCCGCGCCCGCTGCAGATGTCCCGCGGATGTGTCCCTTCACAAGAGATTGTTGGTAACAAGAAGCTCGGCATTCTTATCTAACCAACGGGCGGGAAGGAAACCATGTCGCGGCGTGAAGGAGAGGTCCGGGAAATTCCGTTTCTTGGGAACGACATGAAGGAGCAAGCGGCCACAACCGGAAAGTCTTTGGAACAAGCGGACGCACCAGGCAAAGCTGATTCGGAATGGAGCGACGAAGCCGAGCCGGAGAATCCTCGCGGTAACGTGACAATCAATGCGGATGACGCCGTATTGGACGACACTCCTGATAACAAGGTGTAGGACTTAGGAGTTGGTGACGAATTGATTTCGAGCGATCCGCGAAAAGAGCCCGAGCCGAAATTTCCGTCACCGGACCCAGATCCGGAACTGGAGCGGCCGGGCCCCTCGCCGCTTCCGCCACACGAACCGGTTGAACCGGGCCCAGACGTGATCGATCCGGGGCTGGAACCGTTGCCAGCGTGAGCGGCGCGATTCCTTGATAAGCACGCCCTGCGAACCATTTCCAGGCTCCACGGGACCGGCCAATGTGCCGCGTCGTCCGCCGAGGGCGACAGGCTGTTAGCCGAGAGAGCCCCGAGGTGGTGAGTTTCAGGAAGGTAAAAATAGCCGGGAGCGACGGGTGGTGTCCCTGGGTGTCGCCCTCCGGCCCGGCGGAAGGTGTTGAAACCGCCGTTTTGCACCATAGAGGCGGCACCGTGTAAAAGGTTTCAGGAAAATCAGGATTGTGAATGGCGGTCTCGTTAAGGCTCATATCGGGATTGACTCAAGAGAGAAGTGCCTGGGGCGCGTGAAACATATCTTGCGTATTTTGTTCCCATTCATCTCGCCAATCCACTAATTTAATGGACGATATTCTTCTTGTACCGGCCACCGGGCGCGCGTATACTGCAACCGATGGCATAGGTTCTTGCAGGACCGGGCGGGTGCTTCGCACTAGAGGAGAATAACCCTCATGGCACACTACCACGGGAATGAGTATCAGGTGCGTTGTGTTCACGAGGACGGAACCGAGGCCCTGAGCCAGTGGATCATCACCAGAGAAAGCGTTGCTCAGGCGATGGCTGCCCTCTACAGGCCAGGAGCCAAAGCTTACTGGCTTCGGGAACGAAATATTCTTTGCCCCAACTGCTTAGATACGGAACAGAGAATCGTGGAATACCCCATGGCGGATATTCCGTCTCCACGATTGCGAGTCCCGGAACCTCGATGGCCACTTCAAGGGAGGCGCTATGTGTGATTTCTCTTTAGGCGGATTGCCCAATCGGCTGGCCGTGGACGGGGAAGAGTTAATAATCCATAGGTTCACGACAAACTCGATCGGCTTGGCTTCTGCGGCAGATTTGCAAAGCAAAATACGCGAGGAAGGGCAGCGGGACCAAAGTCTCTGGAACCGGATCAAGAGTATATTCGCTCCGGCGTACGATTGCCGTCCGGTGCGGGCAGTCTGCATTCCTCCGGGTGCTCGCTTGGTGTTGAAGAGTATTCCATTCGATCTCCGATGCAAATGGAGCGTCGGTGCGGACGAAAGCGTATCTTTCGTGCAAACCAGCGCCGAGGTGAATACCTATCGCGACGCCATTCGCTTCCGTACAGGACGCCAGGTTCTGCTGCAGGAGCTGCGTGAAGGCATGCTTGTGACCGTGGTGTCGCTAAGCGGTGACTTCAGTGGCGAACCTGCACTGGCGGTTCCGAGCGGTTGGCCTGTTCCGTAATTCCATGGCGTTCAGCCAGTAGCCAGGACGGCGGCGGAGCAGTGTGTGCAAGGATCTCGCCAGGGCGAGGGAGTCAGTCCCTCGCCGACGTCCCTGAAAAACCTCCGTTAATATTGCATAACGGGCATGTGTCCGACTAGGGAAGAACCAACTCTATGGAGGGTGCAAGAATGGCGGCTCGCCGCGATGTAGTGAAATGGTTGTGTTCGCTTCCCGCGCCAGGATTATGTGGGGCAACATTTTTGGGAACAAGCATGATTGCAAATCCAGCCGGCGCTGCGGGCCGTAAGCCCACCGCGCTGCTGCTCGATCCACTCTACAAACAGCATGATCCCGGCCGGGGTCATCCGGAACAACCCGCGCGCTACGATGCCGTCATGCGTGCGATAGAGGCGACGCAACTGCTTCCTCAGCTTTATCGCGTGGAAATTCGGGTTGCTAATGAAGACGAAATCGCGCTGGTCCACGGGCGCGAGTACATCGCCAAAGTAATGCGCGAGATCGCAGCCGGCGCGCACGAATTGAGCACGGGCGATACCAACGTTGGCCCGCACTCTTATGATGTCGCCGTACGGGCCGTCGGTGGTTTGTTGAATGCGGTCGATGCGGTTGTCGCCGGGCATGCCGCAAACGCTTTTTGCGCGGTGCGGCCACCCGGACATCATGCGCGTCCCAATCAGGGCATGGGCTTTTGCATCTTCAATAACATCGCCATTGCCACCCGCTACGCCCAACACAAGCATGGCATTTCAAAAGTGATGATCGCCGACTGGGATGTACATCATGGCAACGGCACACAGGATACCTTTTATAACGATGGCTCCGTGTTTTTCATGAGCACCCATCAATCGCCATGGTATCCGGGTACAGGCTCGGCGGCTGAAACGGGCGAGGGAAAGGGCCAAGGCTGCACACTGAATTTTCCCTTTCCGGCTGGTTCGGGCCGCACAGAAATTGTCGGCGTTTTCCGCGAAACGTTACGCCGCGCCGCGGATGAATTCAAGCCGGAGTTGGTGATGATTTCCGCGGGCTTTGATTCTCGCAACGGCGATCCGCTCGGGCGCTTCACGCTTGCCGACGCGGATTTCGCCGAACTCACCAAAATCATGCTGGAGATTGCAGGCAAGCATGCTGGCGGCCGTCTGCTTTCCGTCCTGGAAGGCGGATATAGTCTGAGCGGTCTGGAGGCTGCGGCCGGCGCGCACGTAAGGGCCCTGGCTGCGCTGTGACTTTCCCCACAAAAAGTTGAACCGGAGTTATCGAGGATTCTCGGGGCCGTCTAAATCGAGAAACGATTCGTCCCTCATCATCGCGGCGCGTCTTTTGCTGAGAGGCGCGTTAAGCATATCGATTACCGGGGCCATCGCGCGGAAGCGGCGGACGATCTCGGTCAGCAGCTTCGGCGATGTCACCAATTTCACATCCAGAGTCGTGTAATAGAGCCACTGCTTCATCTTCAGGAGATCGGCAGCGGAATGCGTCGCGAGGAAGCCCTTAGGGACGCGCTTGAGCGACTCGCCTTGCAGTTCGCCCAGCAGCTTCACGGGCCTGCGCGCCGCCTTTCTGAACTCGACGTGTCGCTCGGCCAGCCACGATCGGACCGCGATCAGCTCCTCAGATCCCGGCATATACATACCACCGGCGACCTCGACACCTTTCGGCGATACGCTCACATAGAACCCCGCCGAAACGTGCTTCTCATGGCCGCGCCTCGGAAAGATCGCCGCAATGTGTGTCTTGTACGGTGTCTTGTCGGAACTGAAGCGCGTGTCCCGATAAATACGATAGATCGCTTTCTTGGGCTCGCTGATGTGATCGGGCGCGAATGAAAGCAGGCGCGAATTGATGGCATCCACCAATTCGATCATCGGGGACTTAACCTGCGCTTCGTAGATATGCTTGCGTGGCTGAAACCACTCCCGCCGGTTATTGCGGGCAAGCCTCCGGAAAAACGGAATTGCTTCGGCCGGGAATCCTGCGAACACGTCGTCTCCTATAGCTATATAATCCACTGCTGCGGCCCACTTGCGCACGGCGCGTCGGGCAGCCCTCAGTCATCCAAGAGTAATCTGCTTTTTGATCGGCTAAACTTGGTGAATCCCGACTGTCATCAAGGGAAAAAGGAGCCTGACGACTATGTTTGCTCGTGTATTGCTGGTGATTTTCGCGGTTGGCGCGTTGCACGCACAGGTAACTTTCGACCGAATTTTACACGCCGACAAAGAGCCGCAGAACTGGCTCACGTATTCCGGCTCGACGCTAAGCCAGAGATACAGCCCATTGACGCAGATCACTCCGGGTAACGTCGGCAATCTCCAGTTGCAGTGGGCATTCCAGGCGCGATCCCTCGAGAAATTTGAATCCACGCCGCTGGTGGTCGACGGCGTGATGTATCTGACCCAGGCGCCCAATGACGTGGTCGCGCTGGACGCAGCCACGGGAGAGATCAAATGGTTGTACTCGTATTCACCGTCGCGGGAGGCGCGGCCTTGCTGCGGGCGCGTGAATCGTGGCGTCTCCATCCTGGGCAACACGCTCTACATGGGGACCATCGACGCGCACCTGATCGCTCTCGATGCGCGAGATGGCAAGCTGCTCTGGGACATTGAAGTCGCCAAGGCGGAGGCGGGCTACGCCATGACGCACGCGCCGCTCATCGTCAAAGACAAAGTGATCGTCGGCACGGCCGGCGGAGAGTACGGCATCCGCGGGTTCATCGCGGCTTACGAAGCGGCCACTGGCAAGGAGGCCTGGCGGTTCTACACCCTCCCTGGGCCTGGCGAACCCGGCCACGAAACCTGGGAGGGCGATTCGTGGATGCACGGCGGGGCGTCAGTTTGGGTCACCGGCTCCTACGATCCCGATCTCAATCTCACCTACTGGGGAATTGGTAATCCTGGGCCCGACTGGAACGGTGACAAACGCGCTGGCGACAACCTCTATAGCGATTGCGTGGTGGCGCTCGACGCCGACACCGGCAAACTCAAATGGTATTTCCAATTCACGCCGCACGATGTGTGTGATTACGATTCGACACAAGTGCCGGTGTTGGCGGATATCAGCATGCCGGGCCAGGACGGCCGTGTACAGCAGCGTAAGGCGATGCTGTGGGCGAATCGCAACGGTTTTTTCTACGTGCTGGATCGCACCACCGGTAAATTCATTCGAGGCAAATCCTTTTCGAAAGTCACATGGGCCACCGGACTCGACGAAGCGGGACGGCCTATGCGAGTGCAGGGCATGGAGCCTGCAGCCGATGCCGTCAAGATTTATCCCGGAGCGATTGGCGCTACCAATTGGTATCCACCCTCGTTCAGCCCGCGTACCGGGCTCATGTACATCTCCGCCTGGGACGATGTTTATGGAGACTTCACCAAGACCGAGGTCGAATTCGGCGAGGGAAAGCAATTTATGGGAGGCGTCCCGGCGATGCCGGTTCCGGCGCTGCGCGGCCCTCAGATCCGGAAGCCCAGTGAGAAGGTGGGCTACGGCGCGGTCCGCGCGATGGATCCCAAGACTGGCGAGCGCAAGTGGGAGTTCAAAATGAACGACGTCACCACCAGCGGCATCCTGACCACGGCTTCGGACCTCCTGTTCACCGGCGGGCGGGAAGGGTTCTTTCAGGTACTGGACGCTCGTGACGGCAAGTTGTTGTGGAAAGTCGCGGCGGGTGCGGAGATCGCGATGGGTCCCCTGACTTACAGCGTTAACGGAAAGCAATACGTCGCGTTTTCCGCGGGCAGCTCGCTATTTGTGTATGGGCTCCGCTAATACCACCACTGCAATCGTCTGGTCTTCCATGCGGCAGCACCTCCTTGTGCTTGGGGTCTATAGTATGAATCACGAGCATGAGTTACGATCTTGTGGTTTTGTTTGAGCACCCGGAGTGGCAGAAGCCACTTTTTTCTGCGCTGGAGCGTCGGCAAGTTCGGTTTGGCATATGTGACCTCAAGCGGGCCTCCTTCGATCCCGATAGCACGCCGGAAGCTCCGCTCTATTTCAACCAGGCTAGTCCCAGTGCGTATGTACGCGGCAACACGCGCGCGGTGCCGTTTGCGCTCTCTCTAATGCGGTCGCTCGAACTGGGAGGGGCACGGGTGCTCAATGGCTCGCGAGCCTTTTCATTGGAGCTCAGCAAATCCACTCAAGCCGCGTTGATGCAGCATTTGCACATCCCGCACCCGCGAACACTGGCATTTAACTCGGTAGAGGCGGCGCTCGCCCATTGGGGTAATCACTGGCCTGCTCTGCTCAAGCCGGAGCAGGGCGGGAGCGGTGCGCGCATGTACCTGCTGCGCTCCGCCGATGATTTAGTCCAACTCCTGCGTGATCAGCCCGATCTTTGGCTCCCCGACAATCTGCTCATGCTGCAGGAATACTTTGAAACCGACTCATCACAAGGTATCGTCCGCATGGAGTTTCTCGGCGGAGAGTTGCTCTACGCGATGCGCGTCATTTCTCACGGTGGCTTCAATCTGTGTCCGTCCGAGGTATGCAATCCCGAAAGTGGCGCCTCGCAGTGTGAAATGCCGGCGACCGAACCGGCCAAGCCGGTTGAGTTTCATCCGTATCAGAGTGTCCCGGCCGCGGCTGTGGAGGCTGGCAAAAGACTGATGGCCGCGGGCGGGCTGGACGTCGGCGGGATCGAGTACCTGGAAGCTCCAGATGGCCGCCTCATATTCTATGACATCAACGCCAACTCGAATCTTCGCGCTCCCATCGCTCAAGCGTTCGGCTTCGATCCATTCGAACGAGTCGTCGATTTCCTGATCTCCCAAATCCGCGTCCTGCAAAGGTAACAGCCGCTATTGCCCAAACGTTGTTTCGGGTAAGAGTAAGGTTGGCGACTTCGATGTAGCAATTTTTTCTAAGGTTTCGTGAAAACTTTTCTCAAGGGACATACCGCATCACCTCTATCCTCTTAAGTGATAACGGACTCGCTTAGCAGGTATCGTTCCCATGCCGTGCACCGTTTCGAAACCGATGGATACGGTATGTCGGCAATGCTCTCATTGGTGCCACGACGGAATGATGCAGTCGAATTGACGATGGTGACGATCTACGTCGCGTTGACCGCATATCTCTTCGTGTGCGGCTGTCCGCCGCGAATTGTCTTCGCCCTACGTGACGCTGTCGCACCTTTTCAAATCAGAACCCGCGCCCGGCAAGCCGGAACGGAGAGGAGCGCCGCGGTTTGGCGACAATGCGAAAGTCGTAGGCCCGTTGTCTCGCTAAATTCAAAGCCGTTGAACATGTAGAGGTGGCCGCAAAAGTCACTGCCTGAACTCAGCTACGATCGGAAGTCAGCATGGCGGAGGGCCGGTCAGACATCGATGTACGCCGCCGCATGAATTTTGCTTAAGATTGGGCATTGAAACCGCATACGAGGGCATCGCATCCAATAGGTGTGGAGGCTACTATGAAAGCCATCGCGGGGATTAGCTCAAAACACATGGCCCTTTTGGACGAGTACCGGATGGCATTGAGCCTGTGGAGTGAGACGCGAGCGTTGTACCTGCCGGAAGCCGTCGAGATTGTGCAAGCCACAAAACACCTTGAGGATCTTGAGCACGAACTATCTCTATGCGATAGGCCGGCCGAGCGGAATCCGGCATCCGCTTCGGGCAACGCCATCGGACTCCTTCCTCCCGCTATATAATTCGACTCGAAATGGCGGATCTGAAAATCTACAATAACTCGAGTGCCAGCCGGTTCGAGGTTCTGGTAAACGGGAAACTCGCGGCGTTAGACTACCGCATTGCAGAGCGCACCATTTTCTTGCTCTACGTCGAAGTTCCCATCGAAGAACAAGGGCGGGGGATAGCCACAAGTCTGGCTCGGGCTGCGCTGGAATTTGCCCGCGAAAGCGGACTCAAGGTTGTGCCCCGGTGTCCTTTCATTGCGGCCTACATGCGCAGCCACCCAGAGTTGCTGCCGGCGGTTCATTAACCATAGACGGGCCCCCATGCCTACAGGTGGGAATACGGTCGCGATGGTGCATTGCGGAAAATAGGATTGCACGTTACGGGATTGGAAAGCCCGCCGCTAGCCAGAATCACTGCCTAAGTTGTGAGATCAATTCGTTGAATTTCGGAATATCTCGTAACGAGTCGAACATCGGATCGAGGTTAAAGAAAGCGGCACCCAGTGTTCGCTCATCCAAGCTACGGCCAACGCATTCAACAGCGCGATCGACGTTCCCCAAGCTAATCTGGACCTGTCCTTCCGCCAGGGGAGCAATGTATTCGGAATCCGCCAATGCCGCTATCCTCGCCACTATAGCGTCCGCCTCCTGCTTCCGCCCCATGTACCCGAAGCAGGCTCCCAGGGCACCCAAGCTGAGGGGATCGGGCGGAATTGTCTGGCAAGCACGTGCCAGATTCAAGGCGTCGTCGTAGCGGCGCTGATTTAGGTAAACGTGAATCAGCAGGTAGCGCGTCTGTACAGAGTGGGCATCGAATGTCAAGGCGGCCTCTAGCCATTTTTCGGCGCCGGAGAAGCGCCGCTCAAGATACAGTGCCCATCCTAAAATACGGTTCGCTCGCTGCGAGAGTGGATCCAGAGCAACTGCGCGCTCAAAACATGCCCGGGCATCGTCCAGCTGGCCCCTGGCCAAAACACACATGCCGTATACCTGTTGGCCGTAGGCATAAGAAGGCTCCATCTCTGTGGCCTTCTTGGCAAGGCCGGTGCCCTCTTCCCACTTCCAGTGATAGAAGGCTTGGGACGTGGCAAGCGCAGAGTAGGCATGCGGAAGGAGGGGATTGAGCTGCAGCGCTTGACGAGCCGCGTGCTCCGCCTTGGGGAAAGCCTCCCGGGGGCGTGCTCCGCCCCAAACCGCAAGATGGCTATGGGCGTCGGCGAGCCCCGCATAGAGCGCCGCGTAGGAAGGAAACGACGCGATCGCATGTTCGAAGATCTCAATCGCGGAATGATAGCCTTCCAGGCTCATGGCATTCCATTCATGGCGTCCTTTGAGATAGAGCAGGTAGGCCTCCATATTAGGAGCGCCTGAAACGAATCGCCGCGACATGGTGGGAGCCAGAGTCTTTTGTAAAACCTGGGCGATGGATTGTGCAATCTCCTCTTCGATTTCGAAAACGTTATCGGCTGTGACCCTGTCAAAGTTTCTAACCCAACGCACCTCTCCGGTTCCCGCGTCAACCATCTCAACAAAGATCCTCAGACGGTTCCCTGACTTGCGGACACTTCCTGAGACAACAGTGCCGGCCGACAGACGGAGTCCGGTCTTGCGTGCGTCTAGCGAGAGGCCCTTCAAAGCGAACACGCTAGTGCGGCCGATGACACTGAGGCCCGGGATGGTGCTCAGCGCGAAAATGATTTCTTCGGTAACACCGTCGCAAAAATATTCCTGCTCAGGATCGGAACTTTGATTGTCAAGGGGGAGGACAGCAATGGTCTGGGGGCTCAAGTCGGAGGCCCCTCGCTCGCTTTCATCCCCCTCACGCTGATATCCATGCTCAGGGACCGCATAGGAGACCACCGGAATATAGCTGCCCGGCTGGAAGGCGATCGAAACATGGTCCCGGCGCCCTTCGTTGGCGTAATACTCTTCTAAATTTCGCCGTAGGCGTTGCGATTCTACACGCACGATGGAATCTATTCGCGGATCATAAGCCGATCCGCGATCGAATACGGCGCGGCCGAGCACGGATTCTTTAAGTTGATCTGTTGTGCCGGACTTTACACAACGTACGGTGAACTCCAGAAGGCGGCGCAGGCGTTGGGAATTCCGAAAGCCAGGGCTCTTGAAGATCCGTTCCAACTGCCCGTCGATCTCGGCCGGGCTGACCGAATGGGCCGTATCGCGGCTAAAGCTTCGAGACATAACCTCTGGACTCCTTAGATAGTCCCGGCGATACGCCGGATCTAAATTTTTCCATCACCAGCTATATATGATGAGCCTGGCGCCGGAGCGGAAACTGTATTGTGGCTCCCTATGGAAGGCCCACCAAAGCGTCCCTCTCTAAGTTCCTGCGGCGGCCTGCATTTCCGCTAACGAAGCGAAGCGCCAGGGTTGTGTGCGATGTGCCTGTGCGCCATTCACGGAAAGAATAAGTCTCCGAGCTCAACAGGGCATCGTAACTGTCGAAGGAACGTCAGTACGCGCCTAACCAGCCGCTCCTCGGAGGAGCTCCGCATACCTTCAGGAAGCGATTGTGGTCCGGGATAAGTCTCCTGGCCGGGCGTT
>Ga0134124_10003056_pt1 | contig 13437 bp, 15 predicted proteins | sample KB304_FD_96880 | JGI IMG/M metagenome (GOLD analysis project Ga0134124, IMG submission 96880) | Terrestrial soil microbial communities without Nitrogen fertilizer from Kellogg Biological Station, Michigan, USA - KB3-0-4 | ecosystem: Environmental > Terrestrial > Soil > Unclassified ... | reverse complement strand
TGTTCAACGGCCTCACGACCATGGCCGGCTTCGGCAGCTTGCTCGTCGCGCACCACCGGGGCGTGTGGAGTCTGGGCTTTGCTGCTCGTGATCGGCTCCTCCATGACCCGGAGCGCCCCTCACTGATCGTACTGCCCACGCTTGTGCGTCTCGGCGGCCAGCGTCTTCGCTCTCCGGCCGCGGATCGTGCGCCGGCAGCCTCCCCCGTCACGGCCGCGGCGAGCTAGCTCAGCTAAGCTAGACGTTCCTTCGGACAGTCATACGATATATCGCCAGCACGACGATCGCGCCCGGGACAGTGCCTCAGCTGGTGATTCGCTCGCGCATTGACCCCGGGTCTATGGTGAGAGTGACGACGTTCTACTTCGTGGCGACGCGGGCATTGGCATCTGTGGGACATCGCCCGTGGCCAGAGCCCCCACGTTGGAGTCCAGCAATGAACCCTCTGACCCGGGGGCGCCTCCTCGCGGCCTGCGGCATTGTCATCCTCTCCCTCACGCTCCCGTTCGCCGCTGCGGTCGCCGCTGACCGTCCGTCGGGCGCAGGGCAGCTTCTGCTCTGGCTGTGGGGCTTCAAGATCGCGCAGGGGCATGACCGTCAAAGAATCGACGTCAACTCGGCGACCGTTGACGAACTGCGCGCCGTGCCCGGCATCGACCGGCAGCAGGCTCTGCGAATCATCGCCCAACGCCCGTACGCGACGTTGCAGGGCCTCGCGCGTGCCGACCTCTCTCCCATGACCATCGATCGCCTCGCCCAGTTCCTGGTTGTCGATCCCGACTGGCCGAGCGCACTTCCAGGTCCGGCGGGGACGCCGACGTCGCGCTGAGGCATCTCGTCCGGGCTCGCGGGCCAGCTTCTTCATGTCGCCTCGTGTGCGACGCGTGGCGTGCTTGCGCTGAGCCTCGGCTGGTACCGCAGCCGTCACGCTGCTCGGCACCGACTGCCTGACCCCGCTCGGGGCGAGCGCACGGCAACTCGAAGCGGCGCCGGCAGTCCGCTAGACGGTCCGTCCGACGGTCATACGATAGATGGCCAGCACGACGATCGCGCCGAGGACGGCCATGATGAAGCCCACCGGATCTCCCTCTCGGTACCAGCCCAACATGCGCCCCACGAACCCTCCGACGAACGCGCCGACGATTCCAAGCACGATCGTGATGACGAAGCCCCCCGGATCACGCCCCGGCATGAGGAATTTGGCGACGACCCCGACCACCAGACCGAACAGGATCCATATGAGGATGTGCATGAGCTGCCTCCGTGTCTCTACTGTAGGCACCCCGACCCCGGCTGGTCGATTGGACCTAAGCCCACCCCCGTCCCGGGTGGGCCAAGGTCCAATAGGACGGGTGGACGAGCGCGATCAGATTCGAGTCGTGGCAACATAGGCGAGCGATGAGCCAGTTCTTTCTCGATGCCCGCACGGCGCGAGTGACCTGGACCATCCTGGTGATCCTCGGCGTGATCGGACTGGCCTACGTCGTGCGGGCCGTGCTGCTCCTGATCGCCCTGTCGCTGTTCTTCGCCTATCTGCTGTTCCCCGTAGTGCGGCTCACGCAGCGGTGGGTGACGCAGCGCCGATCATTGGCGATCGCGATCGTCTACCTGGTCGTGCTGGCGGCGCTGGTGGGGACCGGGGTCGCGGTCGGGCCCCGTCTGTCGACCGAGGTCCGCAGCCTGGCGCAGAAGCTCCCGGAAATGTCCACGCAGATCCAGAGCGGCCAGATGGTCGAGCGTGTCCTGCAGCGCCGCGGCTGGGAGCTGGGCGAGATCGCCGAGATCGAGCGGCTGGCCCGGACGCACATGGGGGAGATCATCGGCTATGCCCAGCAGGCCACCGCAGCACTGCTGAAGTGGCTGGCCGGCGCCTGGGTGATCGTACTCATCCCCGTCCTGGCCTTCTTCATCCTGAAGGACGCCGACCAGTTCACCTCCTCGACCATCTCCCGCCTCAGCCAACGGGGCCATCGAGGGGTGGGCTGGGGCATCGCCGAGGATCTTCATCTGTTGCTGGGTCAGTACGTCCGAGCCCAGGTGCTGTTGGCCCTGATCACGTTCGTCGTCTGGACGCTGGTGTTCCTGGCGGCCGGCGTGCCGTACGCGCTGGTCCTCGCCGCCATCGGAGGCGCCTTCGAGTTCATTCCCGTCATCGGCCCGCTGACCGCCGGCGTCGTCGCCATCGGGGTGAGCCTCTTCGGTGGCTACGCGCATCCGTGGCTCGTCGCGGCGTTCGTCCTCGTCTGGCGGGGAATCCAGGACTACGCGTGCGTGCCCCTCATCATGGGGCGCGGCATCGAGATCCATCCCGCCCTGATCATCGTCGGGGTGCTGGCGGGCGGTGAGATCGCGGGCGTTGCCGGGATGTTCCTGTCCGTTCCGATCATCGCGGCTGTCCGGATCGTCTGGCGGCGGTTGCAGGCGCCCCGGGAGCCGTCGATGGAGCCTCGCGAGCGCGACAGACCGGTCGCATCACCGCGGCAGCTGTGAGTCGCGCCGTCATCCCGAGCCGACCCTCGTCGGGCGTTGCCGGCCTGCCACCACGTCTGACGCCGCGCGTCGTCTGGTCGCTGCTGGGCGAGACGTTCTACGAGTGGTACGAGGACCGGGCGCCGAGACTGGGCGCCGCGCTGGCGTACTACACCGTCTTCGCCCTGGCGCCGGGGCTGATCGTCATCATCGCCGTCACCGCGCTCGTCCTGGGGAAGGTGGCGGCGCAGGGTCAGATCATCGACGAGGTCCAGGACCTCGTCGGGGCCGCCGGCGCTCAGGCGATTCGAGCCGCTATCGAAAGTGCCGGAAGCGCCGGGAGCAGCCTGTACGCCACCGGCCTCGGTCTCATCACGCTCATCTTTGGACTCTGGGGCGTCTTCGGGGAGCTACAGGACGCGCTGAACACCATCTGGGGCGTCACGACCAAGCCCGGCCGGGGCGTGCTCGCCATCATCAAGGCGCGGTTCTGGTCGTTCACGGTGGTCGTCGGAGTGGGATTCCTGCTGCTCGTCTCGCTGGCCGCCAGCGCCTGGCTGGCGGCGTTCGGGAAGTTCTTCTCCGGACTGCTGCCGCTCCCGGTGGCGGTGATGCAAGCGGCCAACGCCCTCGTGACGTTCGTCGTCATCGGCCTCATGTTCGCCGTGATCTACCGGCTCCTGCCGGACGTACGCCTCGCGTGGCGGAACGTGTGGGTCGGTGCCGCCGTGACGGCGCTCCTCTTCACACTCGGCAAGTCGCTGATCGGACTCTATCTGGGCCGGAGCGCGGCTGCGTCGGTGTACGGGGCGGCCGGGTCCTTTGTCGTCATCCTGCTCTGGATCTACTACTCGGCCCAGGTGTTCTTCTTCGGCGCCGAGTTCACAAAGGTGTACTCACGGCACTTCGGCGCGATCGTGGTCCCCGATCCGACCGCGGTGTCCCTGACGGCCGAGGCGCGCGCCGCGCAGGGCATGGACCGCAGCAAACAATCGCTTCGTTCCAAGTCCGGCTGAGGACGACGAGTCCCCTCTACACTCCGGAATAGGGCTCGCCCCACCGATCCCGGTAGACGACGTCGGCGAGCGGCGCCCGGCCTACGGGGCCGAATTTCCCCATGGGGTAACCGATGGGCAGGATGGCGTAGGAGTGGACGCCGGGCGGCAGGCCGAGCGCGGCCTCTGACTCCTTCTCGTAGAGCAGGTGGCGCGTCGTCAGCGTGGCTCCCAGCCCGAGCGCCCGCGCCGCCAGCAGCATGTTCTGGACGGCGGGGTAGATCGAGGCGCCCGACCAGCGTGTGGGTGGCGTGGTTCCTTCCTCGAGGCAGGCGACGATCCACACGGGCGCCTCGTGGAAATGATGGGTCAGGTACTCCACGGCCGCGTGCTGGCGATCGTAGGCCTCGCGGCTCACGCCGGGCGGCGGCGTGCTCTTGAGGTAGCGCGGTCCCACCACCTCGTCGAAGGCGCGCTGGTAGTACGCCTGCACGGCCTGCTTGATCTTGGTGTCCTTCACGACCATGAATCGCCAGCGCTGCGTGTTGCCGCCGTTGGGCGCGCACACGCCGGCTCGGAGGATCTTCGCGATCAGCGCATCGGGCACCGGGTCGGGCTTCAGCCGTCGCATGGCCCGCATCGTCTGCATGATCTCGAACAGGTCGCTCGTGTCGGACATGCCGTCCTCCTTGGATGACCGATTGAACGTCCCGGGCGCTCTCGCTGTCAACCAGAACCGCTTCCAGAGCGGAGATCGAGCCGCCGCCGGTCCAGGAGCGCCACTGGCGCGTGTTGACCTTCTGACTCATCCGCCCTACGGTGCCGGCATGGACCGCCGCCGTGTCCTGCTGACCTTGCTGGCCGGCGCCAAGGCCCTCGGCTTGACCATCCCGCCGTCGCTACGGGCGCGGGCGGATCAGGTCATCGAGTGAGCGGGGCGCGGGACTCGCGGCGCGTTCTTCTCACGGCTGCGCTCGGCTTCCTCCAGCTCCCACCGCAGGCGCCCGAGCTGCGTCTCCTGCACCGCTGGCTCGACACCTGGACCGGTATTGGCCTGATCGCGGTCGGCATGCACCGTCAGGGCCTGCGGCTGTCCCTCAGCCACATCGCGGACGGCGAGTGGCGCTGCGTCTTCATGGGCGACAACCCACTGGTGGCGCCCAAGGGGTACGGCGTGGCCCCGACGCCGTGGAAGGCGGTACAGCAGGCGGCCCAGCAATGCCTGACTCGGTGAGCGCTACTTCGCCAGCGCCTCGCGCATCCGGGCCAGCGCCGAGCCGTAAATGTGATCCGGCCGCAGCACCATCGCGACGCGCCTGTCGGCGGCCGCGATCCGGTCGTACTGGTCCCAGTCCGCACTGCGCCGCCGGGTGGTGGCACTGAAGATGTGGCGGCGGGCCAGGCGGAGCGTCTCGGCGTCGGTGTTGGCAGAGTGGGTGAGCTCCGCCTTGCCCTCGAACACGAGGAACCCCGACCACCAGTCAGCGTGCGAGACCAGGACGGAGCAGCGGGGATCTCGCAACAGGTTCTTGAACTTGGCCCGGGTCTCCGTGATGGAAATGCCCACGCCGCCGTCTCGCGGGTACACGGTGACGATACTGAGCTGCGGCATGCCGTTCCGTCTGAACGAGGTCATGACGCCCTGCGGATTGTCGTGGAGGAACTGCTCGATCTGAGGGGCCAGCAGGTGCTGTGTCGGCATGAGTGCGCTCCTTCGCGAAGATGCCGTGGCGTCGACGGCTCGCCCGGCATTCTATCCCGACGACCGTGCCGTACCGCCACTTGGGCGTGACCACGGGGCCAGACACGTACTGGGTCGATCTTCGGTGAACTGATCGCGCCCGGAGTCGTGGCGTCCGGGCACCGCGCGTGCCGACTGCGATCACTACTTGCAGTTCGTGTTCAGCGTCCACGCGCAGGCCGTGCGCTGGGCTTCTCGATAGATCTGGTCGTTGGTCTTCTGGGGATATGCAGGATACGAGGAGGGCGTGCTGGACGAGTTGGACGACGCGCCTGAGCTACGAGGTACCGATCATCCCTGGCGGCGCCGAGCCCGTTTCAGCTCACCTCGCCCTTGCGTGACACGGACGGGACGACGACGACAGGGCCAGAGGCGTGGCGCGCTACCCCTTCGGCGGTGCTCCCGAACAAGAGACGTGTGACCCCTGTTCGACCGTGCGTCCCCATCACGACCAGGTCGGCGGGCCACTCGCGGGCCGACTGCACGATCTCCTTCCACGGGGTGCCTTCCCGCAGGAACTTCCATGGATGGGGATGCGCCGGGATCGCGGCAGCCGCCGTGTCGAGGAGGCCTTGGCCTTCAGCCCGCAGGATTGCCCTTTGCTGATCCGCCGGCACTCCGGTCTCACTGCTCACGAGCTTGACGTCAATGACATAGACCAACCCGATCTGCGCGCTCAAGGCCGTGGCTAGGCCGGATGCCACCTCCAGGGCGTGCACCGCAAACTCGCTGCCGTCAACGGCGGCGAGGACACGCTGGAATTGCATGTTCAGCACTCCTTTTTCGGTCCGGGCCCCCTGTAGTGGTGTTCTCCCGGGTCTCCATGACCTACGTCGCGAGCCTCGCGCCCAAGGGCTACGAACAACATCTCACGGCTGAGCCTGAACGTCCTGCGCCGGCTCCTCGATCCCCCACCGTTCACGCTGCCGCAACCCCGCCGCGCCGCATCGGCGACGTGCGCGTCGACGGGCGGCGATGCCCCGCCCAGCATGGTGATACGGTACGGGATGAGCGGATGGAGGCCGGCGATGGTATCGGGCACGCGCGCGGAGACCGAACCCCGGCGGCGGGAATTGCTCGAGGTGCTCGTCTTCCTGTTCCTGATCGTGCCGTCAATGCTCCTTTCCTTCTTCGTCGTCCGGCAAGGCGGGTTGGGGTTCGTCATCACGGCCTGGGCGACCATCGGGAGGGACCTGGGGCTCGTCAGCCTGATCGTCTTCTTCCTCTGGCGCAATGGCGAGCCCCTCGACCGCATAGGCTGCACGCTCGAGAACGGCGGCAAGGAAGCGGCGCTCGGTGTGGGCCTGTTCTTCCTGCTCTTCGCCGGGACGGCGCTGGTGGAGTCCCTGCTGCGCTGGGCGGGGGTACCGGCTGCGGCAACGCCGACGCCGCGGTTCCTGACGGCGCGGGGGCCGGCTGAGGTCACGCTCGCGCTGGCCCTGGTCGCGGTCGTTGCCGCCGCCGAGGAGATCATCTTCCGAGGATACCTGATCCACCGACTCTCGGCCGTCGCGGGACGTCCCGCGGTCGCCGCGCTGCTGTCGGCGGTCATCTTCTCCCTCGGCCACGGCTACGAGGGCACGAGCGGGGTCATCACCGTCGGAGTCATGGGGTTGGGCCTCGCATTCGTCTACCTCTGGCGGCAGACCCTGGTGGCGCCCATCGTGATGCACTTCCTCCAGGATTTCGGGGGCATCGTGCTCCTGCCGCTCCTCGGCCATCGGTGACCGGACCGCGCTCCCGAAGAGGTGATGACATGAGTCGACACACGATCCCGATGGGGCGCGTTCTCGGCATTCCCCTCGAGCTGGACTACTCCTGGTTCCTGGTCTTGGCCCTGCTCACCTGGGCGCTGGCGGTCGGCCACTACCCCGCCGAGTTCAAGGGATGGTCACCAAGCCTGTACTGGATCATGGGCGCCATCACCGCCGTCATGCTCTTCGTGAGCGTGCTGCTCCACGAGCTGGGCCATTCGGTCGTGGCCAGGCGATACAAGATCCCCGTGCGCCGGATCACGCTGTTCATCTTCGGCGGTGTCTCCCAGATCGAGGCCGAGGCGGCCACGGCCGGTGCCGACTTCCGCATCGCGATCGCCGGTCCCCTGGTCAGCCTCGCGCTGGCCGCGCTCTTCGCCCTCCTGCAGCCCGTGGTCGCCAGCGTGAGCCCGCTCTTCGCCCTCGCCCGGTACCTGGCCTACATCAATGTCACCCTCGCGGTCTTCAACCTCATCCCGGGGTTCCCCCTCGACGGCGGCCGCGCCTTCCGGGCCCTCGTGTGGAGATTCACCCGGGACTTTCAACGGGCCACCCTCATCGCCGCGAGCGTGGGACGCGGCTTCGCCTACGTGTTCATCCTGATCGGAGTGTGGCAGCTCTTCGCCGGGAACTTCGTGGGTGGATTGTGGATCGCGTTCATCGGCTGGTTCCTGGAGAGCGCCGCCGTCTCCCAGACGCAGCAGGTGGTCCTGCAGGATCTGCTGGCGGGCCACACGGTCGCCGAGGCGATGAGCCGCGATTTCATCGCCGTTCCCGCCGGGGCCACCCTTCAGCAGCTGGTGGACCATCACGTCCTGACCAGTGGCCGGCGCAGCTTCCTGGTCCAACGCGACCAGGCGGTCCTCGGCTTGCTGACGCTCCACCATCTCGTGCAGATCCCGCGGGCCCAGTGGGCCACCACCACCGCCGAGCAGGCCATGATCCCGTCCGTTCGAATGAAGTCGGCACGCCCGGACACGGAGCTGAGGGCGGGGCTCGCGGAGATGGACCGTGACGGCGTCAGCCAGCTTCCCGTCATGGTGGACGGTCAGGTCGTGGGCATGCTCCGCCGGGAGGACGTCATCGGCTTCCTGCGCGCGGCCCAGCAGATCCACGCGGGACAGCGACAGGGTTGAGCTCCGGCAGGGGCCGATGACCAGCGGACCTCTTCCGGGCCTGAAGCCGACGCTCGGCCTGCTCGACGCGACCGCCATCGGCGTGGGCGCGATCATCGGCGCCGGCATCTTCGTCGTGACCGGGATCGCCGCAGCCCGGGCCGGCTCGGCGGTCGTCGTCTCCATGCTGATCGCCGCGGCGATCTCGCTGCTGACGGCGCTCAGCTTTGCCGAGCTGACGGCGTGGATGCCCAAGGAGGGCAGCGTGTACGAGCTGGCGCGCCGCCTGCTGTCGCCCTTCGCGGGCTTCGTGACCGGCTGGATGTGGATCGTGAGCAATACCTTCGCCGGGGCGGCCGTGTCGCTGGGGTTCGCCTACTACGTCGCGGCCCTGGCGCCCGACGTGCCGGCCCGGTGGCTCGCCGCGGGCGTGTGCCTCGCCTTCACGGCGCTGAACCACTTCGGCGTACGGGCCTCGGCCGTGCTCAACAATGCGCTGGTCCTGGCCAAGCTCCTGGTCCTGGTCCTGTTCTGTCTCCTCGGCGCCCTGTACGTGCGGCGGGCGAACTTCACGCCGTTCGATCCGGCCAGTCTGGGCGTGCTGTCGGGCGCCAGCTACATCTTCTTCGCCTATGGCGGCTTCGCGCGCGTCGCCGTCCTCGCCGAGGAAGTGAAGGATCCGGAGCGCAACGTGCCCCGTGCCATTCTCCTGTCCCTCGCCATCTCGACGGCGTTCTATGTGTCGGTCGGGCTCGTGGCCGTCGGTCTCGTCGGCGCCTCCAGGCTGGCGGCCTCCGGCTCGCCGTTGGCGGAGGCGATCCAGGTCACGGGAAGCCGGGCGGCCGTCAGCGCCGTGTCCGCGGGCGGGATGCTGGCGACGGCCAGCGTGCTGCTCACCTCGGTGCTGGGCGTCTCGCGCGTCGCGTACGCGATGGCACGGAGCGGCGACCTTCCCGGGGTCTTCGGCCGCCTCCATCCGACGCACGACATGCCGTCCGGTTCGCTGTGGATCACGGGCGCGGTGATGGCCGTGCTCGTCGTCTTCGTCGACCTCACGAAGGCCGTCAGTACGTTCGCGCTGCTTCCACTCTGTCCCTTCGTCTTCGGCGGCCACCGTCAGCTCGCCCCCGAGAACCTGGCTTTGCGCCAGCAGCTCGCCGTGTACAAAAGGACGGTGCCCGGGCCCCGACTTCGCACGACACGGCCATCATCGAACGAGCCATCCGTCTCCCAACTCCTCCCTCGTGTACGTCTCATTCGCACGAGCCAGCCGCATCTAGCGGGGAGTCGTCGATTTCGGGGCTCCCCGAACGACCATCTGTGTGCGCGCCCATCCCGACCGCGACGAGGAGGGGGCTATGAGGTACGTCTGCCTGGTCTATCTTGTTGAAAAGGAAATGCGGGCCATGACCAAGAGGGAGGCCGACACCTGCCGCGACGAGAGCCTGGCCTACGATGACGACCTTCAGAAGGCCGGCCATCTCATCGTCGCCCACGCGCTGCAGCCGGTCGAGGCGGCGACCACCGTCCGGGTGCGGAACGGCAAGCTGTCCGCCACCGATGGTCCCTTCGCCGAGACGACAGAACAGCTGGGCGGGTTCATCCTGATCGAGGCCCGGGACCTGAACGACGCCATCCAAGTGGCCGCGAAGATCCCGTTGGCCCGCCGCGGCAGCATCGAGGTGCGACCAATCATGGAGCTCCGCCGCTCCTGAGGAGGACACGATGAAGTTCATGTTCATGATCTACCACGACGAGAATGTGCTGGACGCGCTGCCCGAAGGAGAGATGCAGGCCCTCATCGACTCGGCCCTCGACTACGACGAGGAGATCCGGCGCAGCGGCCACTACATCGTCTCCGACGCGCTGCAGCCCGCTCGGACCGCCCGGACCATCCGGGTCCGCGCCGGTAAGGTGTCCACGACCGACGGCCCGTTCGCCGAGACGAAGGAGCAGCTGGGCGGATTCTTCCTCATCGAGGCCAAGGACATGGACGAGGCCTGCGAGGTCGCCTCGAGGTTCCCACCGGCGCGCGTCGGGATAATCGAGGTCCGCCCGGTCCAGGAGCTCGTGCACTCCTAGTCCGGACATCTGGCCATGAGCGAGCCCACAGTCGACCGCGCCCGGGAGGCGGTGGACGCGGTCTATCGTTCGGAATCGCGCCGCGTCCTCGCCACCCTCATTCGCTTGCTCGGCGGCTTCGACCTCGCGGAGGAGGCGATGCACGAGGCCTTCGCGGCCGCGGTCGAGCAGTGGGCGCGCGAGGGGACGCCGGCCAATCCGCGGGCCTGGCTGATCTCCACCGGCCGCTTCAAGGCCATCGACGCCATGCGCCGGCGCGCGCGGTTCGACGCCTCCCAGGCAGAGCTCGCCGAACGCCTCGAGGCGGAGACCGCCCCCACCATGCCGGGAGAAGCCGAGGACATCGAGGACGATCGGCTCCGCCTGATCTTCACCTGCTGTCACCCGGCCCTGTCGCCGGACGCCCAGGTGTCGTTGACCCTGCGCGAAGTCTGCGGCCTGACGACCGAGGAGATCGCGCGCGCCTTTCTCACCGCCCCGCCCACGCTGGCCCAGCGCATCGTCCGCGCCAAGGCGAAGATCCGCGACGCGCGTATCCCCTACGAGGTCCCGGCGCGGCTCGAGCTGCCGGATCGCCTGGACACGGTCCTGCACGTGATCTACCTGGTCTTCAACGAGGGGTACTCGGCCTCGTCGGGCGAGTCGCTGACGCGGGCGGATCTCTCGGGCGAGGCCATCCGGCTGGGGCGACTGCTGCTCGCATTGCTGCCGGAGCCCGAGGCCATGGGTCTGCTGGCGCTGATGCTGCTGCACGAGTCGCGGCGGCCCGCGCGCACGTCAGCCACCGGTGAGCTGATCCTGCTGGACGACCAGGACCGGTCGCTCTGGAATCGCGAGCAGATCGCGGAGGGCGCCGCACTGGTGGAACGTGCGCTCGCCTCGCGCCGGATCGGCCCGTACACCCTGCAGGCGGCGATCGCGGCGGTGCACGCGGAGGCCTCCGTCGCCGCCGCGACCGACTGGGCCCAGATCGTCGGCCTCTACGACGTGCTGGTCCGCGCCGAGCCATCGCCGGTGGTCACACTGAACCGCGCCGCCGCGGTCGCGATGCGCGATGGGCCGGCCGCGGGACTGGCCCTGATCGACGAGATCCTCGCGCGCGGCGACCTCGCCGACTATGCGCTGGCGCACTCGGCGCGGGCGGAGCTGTGCCGGCGGCTCGGGAAGACGGGCGACGCCCGCGCGTCCTACGAGCGCGCGCTCGGCCTCACGCGGCAGGAGCCGCAGCGACGCTTTCTCGAGCGGCGCCGGGCCGAGCTGGAGGACTGAGCCGCGCCCAAGGACGCACCGGCCGGCCCTTGACGCGCGGTGGATGTGATGATCAACTCGGGCCCGTTCTCTTCGGCCCCTGGAGTCATTGCTGGACCGGTGGGAGGCAGCTATCGATGCCCAGCTCGGCGCATCTCGGCTCACGGCTCGACGGCTCACGGCTCGACCTGCTCCTGCGCCTCGTCGAGAGCATCACGGCCTCCCCCGACCTCGACCATGTGCTCGATCGCGTGGTCCAGTCGGCGGTCAGCCTCGCGGACGACTCGCACTCGTCGCTCTGGATCCTGCAGGGCTCACGGCTGGTGAAACGGGCGGAGGCCGGGCGGCACCTGTCGGCCATACCCAGGCGCACCGAGCTCGACATCGGTGAGGGCGTCATCGGCCGGGCCGCGCTGCAGCAGCAGACGCTGGTGGTGCCCGACGTGCAGGCCGACGTGCGCCACGTGTGCCGCGAGTACTACCGGGCCGAGAAACTCGTGGCCAGCGCGGCGACACCGCTCGTCTCCCACGGCCGGCTCGTCGGCGTCCTCGTCCTCGCCACCCGCTCCGCCGATGCGCTCGGCGACGGCGAGATCGAGATGCTGACGGCCTTTGCCGGCCACGCCGCGATCGCGATCGAGAGCGGGGTTGCACGGGCCCAGGCCCAGAGGTCGGCCGAGAGCTTCCGCGACCTCGTCGACACGCTCGACGCGATCGTGATCGAGGCCGACGCCGAGACCTTCCAGATCACCTTCGTCAACCACCGGGCCGAGGCCATCCTGGGCTATCCACGGCACGCGTGGCTCACCGACCCCAACTTCCTGGTCAACCACATGCACCCCGATGACCGGGACCGAGCAGTGGCGCACCGCATGGCGGCGACCGCCAAGGGCCGGGACCATGTCATGGAGTACCGGATGCTCGCCGCCGACGGTCGCGTGCTGTGGGTGCACGACCTCGTCCGGGTCCTGCCCGCCGAGGCCGGCGGCCGACGGCAATTGCGGTCCGTGATCGTCGACATCACCGCGCGCAAGCAGGCAGAGCTGGAGCTGCAAGAGCAGCGGCAGCTCCTGACCCACCTGACACGCGTCGCGACCCTGGGCGAGCTGTCGGGGGCGCTCGCCCATGAGCTGAACCAGCCCCTGACCTCCATCCTGAGCAACGCCCAGGCCGCCCTGCGCCTGCTGGAGCGCGGGACGATCGATCTGGCCGAGTTCCGCGACATCCTCCGGGACATCGCGGACGAGGACAGGCGCGCCGGCGAGGTCATTCGCCGGCTGCGCGCCCTGCTGCGACGGGGCGAGACACCGCGCCAGCCGCTCGACGTCAACGACGTGGCGAGCGACGTGCTCCGCCTGACCCACAGCGAGCTGATCGGCCACGGGGTGGCGGTCAGCGTGCAGCTCGCACCGGGATTGCCGAAGGTGCGCGGCGATCGGGTGGCGCTGCAACAGGTGCTCCTCAACCTCGTCGTCAACGCGTGCGACGCGATGCGACAGGACCAGCCGCTGGGCCGCGAGCTGACCGTTGCGACCACCCAGGATGGTGACGGCGCGGTGCGGGTGGCGATCGTCGACCGCGGCGCCGGCATCGCCGCCGAGGGCATCGAGCGGGTCTTCGAGCCGTTCTTCACGACCAAGGAGCACGGGCTCGGGCTCGGCCTGGCGATCTGCCGCTCGATCGTGGCGGCGCACGGCGGGCGCCTGGGGGCCGCCAACAACGCGGACCGGGGCGCCACGTTCTGGTTCACCCTACCCCCTGCCCCGTGACCCCCGAGCCTCCCGCTCAGTCGGTCTCGATCGGCAGCGCCGGGTCCTTCGCCCACTCGCCCATGGAGCCGTCGTACAGGGACAGGCGGTCATAGCCGAGCTGGTGAAGCACGAACAGGTCGACGGTGGCGGAGATCCCGCCGCCGCAGTAGGCGATCACCGGCTTGTCCCCCGTCACGCCCTGCGCGGCGAACGCGGAACGCGCGTCGTCGAGCGGCCTGAAGATCTTGGTCGTGGCGTCCAGCAGCGTCGCGGCAGGGACGT
>Ga0134124_10003054_pt1 | contig 13445 bp, 12 predicted proteins | sample KB304_FD_96880 | JGI IMG/M metagenome (GOLD analysis project Ga0134124, IMG submission 96880) | Terrestrial soil microbial communities without Nitrogen fertilizer from Kellogg Biological Station, Michigan, USA - KB3-0-4 | ecosystem: Environmental > Terrestrial > Soil > Unclassified ... | reverse complement strand
TGCTGGCGCTTATAATTCCCCTATGGCGCCAGCACCCCCGCATCGTCGGCGCCTCCTCATGGAATGGCTGATCCTAATCGCCGCTCTCGTCCTCGGCGTCCCCGCGTGGGCATGGTTCACGCAGGAGAGCATGCTGTTCTTTCCGCAACCGGTCGCCTCCACTGCGCACCTGCCGGCGCGCGCGTCGCTGCTGGAGGTCGTCGCCGCCGACGGCACGCATCTTCGCGGCTGGATCGTCAAAGGCGTGGCCGCGCCGGCGCCCGCAGTGATCTACTTCGGTGGCAACGCCGAAGAGGTCTCCTGGACCATCTCCGACACCCGCTGGCCGCGCGAGTGGACGATCGTCGGCATCAACTATCGCGGGTACGGCGCGAGCGAGGGCAAGCCGGGCGAGCCGGCGCTGACCGCCGACGCGCTGGCGATCTACGATGCGGTAACCAAGCGCGATGACGTCGATCCGCGCCGCATCGTCGTGTTCGGACGGAGCCTCGGCACCGCCATCGCGACACATCTTGCCGCGGAGCGTCCGGTCGCCGGCGCGATCCTAGTCTCACCCTACGACAGCATGACGGCGATCGGCAAGCTGCATTACCCGTGGCTGCCGGTATCGCTGCTGCTACGTCACCGCTTCGATGCGGTGCCGGACGCGAAGCGCGACACGATGCCGATGCTAGCGATTGTGGGCGGCTCCGATTCGATCATTCCCGCCAATCGCTCGCGCGCGCTGTTCGACGCCTGGGCAGGACCGAAGACCTGGCACGTCGTGCCGGACGCCGGCCACAACGATCTCGGCCGCGACGATGCGTTCTGGCAGGTCGTGGCGGGGTTTCTGGCGGAGCGGTAGTATGATGGCCCGCTTGTAACGCCCGCCGCATCCGTGGCCGTCCGCTCGCCCGCTCTCGCCAAACTGACGCGGCCCAAGCTGTACGACGCGCTGCCGCGGCCGCGCCTGTTCTCGCTCCTCGACGAAGCCGCCGCGCGCCCGATCGTCTGGCTAACGGCGCCGCCCGGCTCGGGCAAGTCGACACTGGTCGCAAGCTACCTCGAAGCGCGCGATCTGCCTCACGTCTGGTATCAGGCCGACAGCGGCGATGCCGACCCTGCCACCTTCGTCCATTACATGCGCACCGCCGCGGCGCAGCTCGCGGGCAAGACGGCGGCGGCGCTGCCGCTGTTCACGCCCGAGCCGCAGCAGAACCTGGCTCGCTTCGCGCGAAGTTTTTTCCGCGACTTCTTTTCCGTGCTGCCGAATCCCTGCGTCGTCGTGTTCGACAATTTCCAGGAGATGAGGGTCAAGGCCGCGGGACGCACCGCCTTCGCGCACGGGCTGGAGGAGATCCCCGAAGGAATCACGCTCATCGTCGTGTCGCGCACCGATCCCCCGCCGGAGTTCGCGCGGCTGGCGGCGAGTCTCAAGATCGCGCACATCGATCCGGCGGAGCTGCGCTGCACCGCCGAGGAAGCCGAGGCGATACTCGGCAAGCAAAAGCTCGACCGCGCGCACCTGCAGCGCATCCAGCAGCAGAGCGATGGCTGGGTCGCGGCGCTGGTGTTGCTGCGCGAGCACCTGAGCCGCCGCGGCGCGACGGTCGACGAGTCGCTCGGCGAAGGCAGGGACGCGATCTTCCAGTATTTTGCCGGCGAGATCTTCAACGGCGCGAAACCCGAGAATCAGCGCGTGCTGATGCTGACCGCGATTCCGCCGTCGGTCACGCAGTCCGAAGCGATCGCGCTCACCGGCAGCGAGGATGCGCCGCGACTGCTCGACTACCTGTATCGGCGCCACCTGTTCACCGACCGGCGCCGCGGCGCCGAGACAAGCTACCACTACCACGCGCTGTTCCGCGAGTTCCTGCTGGAAGAGTTGAAGAACCTCGTGCCGGCGGCCGAGCGGAAGGACGCGACCAGGCGCGCCGCCGAGCTTCTCGCCGCGCGCGGACAGGTCAGCGATGCGCTGGCGCTGTTCCGCGATGCGGGCGAGTGGGAGTCGATGCGCTCGCTGATTCGCGCCCACGCGCTCGAATGGGCGCGGCAGGGTCGTGCTCAAGCCGTGTCCGACTGGATCGATGCGCTGCCGCCGGGCATGCGCGCAGCCGATCCCTGGCTCGAATACTGGTCGGGTCGGGCGTGGATCTTCGTCCAGCCGGAGCGCGGCCGGCCAGCGCTCGAGCGCGCCTTCGAAGCCTTTCGCGCCGCCGGCGATCTGCGCGGACAGGCGCTGTCACTCAACACGATCGTGACCGGCTACTACTACCAGTGGGCGAATTTCGCGCCGATCGATCGCTGGCTGCCGGAGTTCGATCGCCTGCTGGCGCATGGCGCGCCGATGCTCGATGCCGAAAGCGAGTTGCGGGCGTACACCGCCTGGGTGATCGGGCTGCTGCTGCGCGAGCCCGAGAACGCGAACCTCGCGCGTCGCGCGCAACGGCTCGACGAGCTGATCGACGACGAAAGCGACTTGAACCTTCGCGTGATGGCCGCTTCGGTGTTGTTCAATTACATCAACTGGAAGACCGAGGGCGAGTCGGCCGCGGCCCTGGTTGGTCGCATCGAGCCGATCCTCGGCAAACCGGAAGTCACGCCGTTGATGCAGGTGTGGTGGCGCACGCACCTGTCGTTCTGGCACTACGTGAACGGGCGCTACGGCGAGTCGACGGCGGTCATGACCGATGCCCGCGCGATCGCCGAGCGCTACGGGCTCGAGGCCTATATGTTCGAGATCGACCATGCGGACGCATCCGCGCTGGTCAATAAGGGCGAGCACGCGGCCGCCAAGGCGCGCCTGGAGCTGATGGAGCGCGGCTTGTCGCCGGCGCGCCGTATGCAGTGGCCGTATTTTTATCATGTCCGCTCGATGCTCGAGCAGCGGGTCGGACATCCCGAGGCGTCGTTGCAGGACGGGGAGCGGGCCCTCGCGCTTGCCCGCGAGCTCAGTCTTCCGTCGCTGCAATTGCCGCATTTCCTGGCCCGCGCCGCGCAGGCTCGCGCCGCAACCGGCGATTGGGACGGTGCGTTGCGCGCCGCGGACGAAGCGACCGCCCTGGCGCCCGAATTCGAGCGCGCTGCGTTCGAGCAGCGGCGCGAGTTGCTGCAGATCGAGGTCGACTTCGAAGCCGGCGAAACGCAACGGGCCTCCGAGCGACTCGCCGCCGTGCTCGCCGGTTACCGGGCCCAAGGCCAATTCGTCTTCATGCGCAGCCGCCCGGACCTCGCAGCGCGGCTCGCCAACTTTGCGCTGCAGCACGGCATCGAAACCGAGTTCGTGCGCGCGCTGATCGAGCGCAACGCCCTGGTCGCGCCATCCGACGCGAGCGCCGATTGGCCGTTTCGCTTGCGCATTCGGTTGCTCGGAGGATTTGAACTCGTTCGCGACGGACACCCGGTCACCTTCACTGGCAAAGCGCAGCAGCGGCCGCTCGATCTGTTGAAGCTCTTAGTGGCGCTCGGCGGCGTCAATGTCGACATCCAGCAGCTGACGGCCGCGCTCTGGCCGGATGCCGACGGTGCTGCGGCGAAGACGTCGTTCGATTCGACCCTGTTTCGCCTGCGCAAGCTGCTCGACGTCGAAAACGCGCTGGTGCTGTCGGCGGGAAAGCTCTCGCTCGCACGCTCGCTGGTGTGGACCGATGTCTGGGCGCTCGAAGCGGCGTTCGACGCTGCGCAACCCGGCGGTCGCGGCGACGGTGCCGGCGCGCCGGCCGAGCGGCTCGCCGCGCGCGTCCTCGACGCGTATCCCGGTGCGCTGCTCGGTGCCGACGAGCATCCGTGGATCGCCAAGCCGCGCGACGCGCTGCGCGCGCGCTTCGTGCGGACTTTGATGCGGCTGGGCGAACAGCTCGAGGCGAAAGGCGACTGGGAGCACGCGATCGACGTCTACCGGCGCGGGCTCGAGGCCGACAACCTCGCCGAGTCGTTCTATCGCGGCCTGATGCGCGCGCTGGCCGCGACCGGCGATCAGGCCGAAGCGCTGAACGCGTTCCGGCGCTGCCGCGAGCTCTTGTCGATCGTCCTGGGCATCAAGCCTTCCGCCGAAACCGACCACCTGTACCGCGAGATCTCCGCCGGCGTCCGTCCCGCAAGCCGCCCGTAGCGGCGCGTTCCCCTCCTCCCTCCGTCCTTCGTTTCAGCGCGCCGGCCGCCCCGCCCCGGCCCTGAACCGTGCCGCGTCGGCGAATCGGTAAGCGATCCGCAAGTCCCCTGCCCGCACAGTCCGGTCACGCAACGACGCATTCCTGTTGCGGTGAGGCAATGGAGCATCGGCCGTTTCCGGCGCACGCGCCGCGTGGCCGCTGTCCACCACTGTGTCCGGAAAGGGGGATTCATGAAAACCGCTTGGAAAAACGTGATCGACGGAAGCAAGGATCGATGGCAGAAAGCAGTGCGGCAGCTTGGCATCGCCGCATCGTTCGCGATGTTCTCCGCGCTGCCCGCAGTCGCACAGACGTACGACATCACCAATCTCGGGCTGGGCGGACAATGGTCGGCGGTCTCGGCGATCAATGCGCAGGGACAGGTGGCGGGCATCAGCGCCTCCGCTGACGGCGGGGTTCACGCATTCTTCGCGTCGCAATCGGAGGGCAACATCGACATCGGGACGCTCGGCGAGTTCTACTCCGAACCCCACGCGATCAACGCTTCGGGGCAAATCGTCGGCGACTCGTGCAGGACCTTCGGTGACTGGACGACGTGCCGCGCATTCTCATGGACCAAGGCGGGCGGCATCGTCGCACTGGGAACGCTCGGTGGCGACTGGTCGACGGCCGTGGGGGTCAACGATTCGGGCAAGGTCACCGGCAGGTCGCAGCTGGCGAACGGCGACGAACACGCCTACTCGTGGACGCAAGCCGGCGGCATGGTCGATCTCGGCACGCTGGGCGGAGGCGCGCGGTATTCCGAGCCATACTCGATCAATGCGCTGGGCCAGATCGCCGGGTATTCGTATACGCCCGACAACACACGGTGGCACGCGGTGCTGTGGCAGCCGAACGGCGCGATAGTCGATCTCGGTTCGCTCGGCGGCGATCTGTCCTGGGCGTGGGCGATCAACGATGCGGGACAGGTCACGGGCACCTCGCAGTGGTCCGTCAACGGCAGCTATTCCGCTCAGCGCGCCTTTTTCTGGTCGCCGACCAGCGGAATGGTGGATATCGGGACGCTCGGCGGTATTTATTCCTGGCCGGATAAGATCAACGCGTCGGGACAGGTCATCGGTTTCTCGCTCACCGCCTCCAACGATTTCCGGTACGCGCAGGGGTTCAGCTGGACACTGGCCGGCGGCCTGGTCGACATGACCCTCGGCGGTGCTGCTTCGTCGGTCAGCGGGATCAGCGCGTCGGGCCAAGTCGTCGGCGCTTCCAGTACCCCCAGCGGCGCGCCGCATGCTTTCGCGTGGACGAACGCCGGGGGCATGCGGGATCTGGGCACGCTCGGCGGATCGTCATCGACCGCGTACGCGACCAACATCTGGGGTCAGGCGGTCGGACAGGCGATGCTCGCCAGCGATTCGACGGCGCACGCTTTCCTCTTCGACGGTGGAGCGCTGAAGGACCTGAACGATCTGGCACCCAACAAGCCCGCAGGCATGGAATTCATGACCGCGTTCCATCTGTCGGACAGCAAGCGGCTTGTCGCCTGGACCACCGCCGGCGCGGTACTGCTGTCGCCGAGCTCGACCGTCGCGGCGGCGCCTGTGGTCGGTCCGATCTCGGCCAACGATCCGGTCGCGGTCGGCGCGGTCGTCTCGGTCAGCGCAAGCTTCACCGACGCGGCGACCGATACGCACTCGGCTTCGTGGACCTGGGGTGACGGCACACCGGCCGGATCGGCGACCGTGTCGGAAACCAACGGCTCGGGAACGGCGTCGGGATTCCACACCTACGCGGCGGCAGGCATCTATCCGGTCAGCGTGGCAGTCACCGACAACACCGGCAAGACCGGTCAGGTCAGCCGCAACGTCGTCGTCTACGATCCGTCGGCGGGATTCGTCACCGGCAGCGGCTGGATCCAGTCGCCGGCCGGAGCATTCAAGGCTGATCCGACAGTGGTCGGCAGAGCGACCTTCGGCTTCGTGTCGAAATACGAGAAAGGCGCGAAGGTTCCGACCGGCAACACCGAGTTCCACTTTCAAAGCGCCAATCTGGATTTCCACAGCGACAGCTACGACTGGCTGGTCGTCGGCGGCGCGCGCGGCCAGTTCAAGGGCACGGGCACGCTGAACAACAGCGGCGGCTATCAATTCCTGCTGACCGCGGTCGACGGCGCGCTTCTCGCCGGCGGCACCGCGCCGGATCGCTTCCGGATCAAGATCTGGACCTACGACACCGACCTGAAGCAGGACGTCGTCGTCTACGACAACCAGTTGAGCTCGAGCACCGAGGGCACGACGTCGGAAGGCACGGCGATCGGCGGCGGCAGCATCGTGGTTCATACGTCCAGCAAGTAAGCACGCTCGACTAGTCAGGCACAGGGGCGGCCGCAACGGCCGCCCCTCTTTTTTTGGCCGGCGCCGGTGCGATCGACGCCGGCACGAGCGCGGGCGGGAGGACATCGGCGAATCCGTAAGCGATCCGCAAGTCCTTCGCTTGCACAGTGGGCACGTCCTCGGCCCACACGGCTTCGGGCAGCCGGCGGATCTCCCGACGGCCTTAACCCAAACCGAAAGGGGAACCGCCATGAACAGGAAGCTCACCGGACTCGCGATCGTTTTCGCGCTGGTCCTCGGCGCGATCGGAACACCGGCCTCGGCCCAGCAGGGCAACGCATCGACGAATGGGGGCCCGGCGAAGACCGACAGCAGGATCCTCTACCACAACGGGCGCGTCCTGCTCGGCGCCCAGACCATCTATGTCGTCTGGTACGGCAACTGGGCGTCGGACATCAATCGGCAAATCATTCTGGCGAACTTCATATCGGATCTCGGATCGTCGACCTATTTTCAGATCAACAACGGCTACCCCAACAGCGCCGGCCAAGCGCCGAACGGTGCGCTGACCTACGGCGGCGCCGCCAACGATGCGTATTCGCACGGTGCCACGCTGACCGAGGCGGACGTCGCGGACGTCGTCGCGCAATTGATCCTCACCGGAGGAGCCACAGGGCTCCCCTTCGATGCTTCCGCAATCTACGTCGTCCTGACGTCGCCCGATGTCACGCTGGAAGATGGTGCGACGCACTTTTGCCTTACCTGCTGCAACCTTCACGGCGACTCGGTAGTCGCCGGTTCGCCGTTCAGGTGGGTGTTCGTCGGTCATCCGGCGCGCTGTCCCGGGAGCTGCGGATCGCAGCCCAGCGGCGTCCACACGGCGAACGGCGATATGGCTGCCGATGCGATGGTGTCGTGGCTGGCGCACGCGCTCAACGCCGTGGTCACCAATCCGGAAAACGATGGGTGGTTCGACCGGTATGGCCTGGAAAACTCGGAAAAGTGCGAAGGGACGTACGGCACGACCTATCCCGTCACGAATCTCTGGGGCGAGTCCGCACTGGCCAACGTCCAGTTCGGCTCTCGCCATTACCTGCTGCAGCAGAACTGGGTCAACGGCAAGAAGGGCCACTGCTCGACGTCCTATCTGAAGTGACGCCGGCAAGCGGATCGGTAAGCGATCCGCAAGTCCCGCGCTCGCATATTGCGCACGTGCAGAGCCATTGAAAGCTATCTCGACGCAGAAGAAATCGTCGTCCCTTGAACAAGACCGAAAGGAGAACCGCCATGAAAACGAAGCTCATCACACCTCTCGCGATCGCGCTTTCGCTCGCTCTGTCCGTCCTGGCGGGGCCAGCCTCGGCCCAGAACGGCAACAGTCCCGCCAGCAGCGGCGCGACGAGGACCGACAGCAGGATCCTCTACCACAACGGACCCGTCCTGCTCGGCACCCAGAATATCTATCTCATCTGGTACGGCAACTGGGCCAACAGGAGTGACGACCAGATCCTCCTGGCGGACTTCGTATCGAACCTCGGATGGTCGCCGTATTTCCGGATCAACAGCGGCTATCCGGATGCCAGCGGCCAGACCCCGACCAGCGCTCTGTTCCTTGCCGGCGCCGACGCCGATGCGTATTCGCACGGTGCCACGCTGACCGAGGCGGACGTCGCGGATGTCGTCGCACAGAGGGTTCTTAACTCAGGCCTTCCCTTCGATCCTTCCGCGATCTACGTCGTCCTGACGTCGCCCGATATCGCGCTGGTGGATGGCGCGACGCAGTTTTGTCTTACCTGCTGCGATCTGCACGGCGAGTCGGAGGTCCTCGGTGCGAAATTCAGGTATGTGTTTGTCGGCCACCCGGCGCGCTGTCCCGGTGGCTGCGCGACACAATTCCCGGACAAGGTATCGCCGAACGGCAACTACGCCGCCGACGCGATGGCCGCGTGGCTGGCTCACGCCCTTAACGGCGTGGTGACGAACCCGACCGGCAAAGGCTGGTTCGACCGGTACGGCCTGGAAAACTCCGAAAAGTGCGAGGACACGTACGGCACGACCTACGCCGTCACGAATCGCCTGGGCGAGTCCGCCGAGGCGAACGTCAAGCTCGGCTCCCACGACTACCTGCTCCAGCAGAACTGGGTCAACAGCAAGAAGGCCCACTGCTCGACGTCGTACCTCAAGTGAGTCGCCGCACGATCGGTGAACGCGAAATGAAGAATGAAATCGACGACCTCGAGGAATCGCCGGGCGACGAAGCACTCCGTCGCGACCGTCCAGCGAATCCCGAGGATCCGAAATCCGCGGTCGAACCGAAGCGCGCGGTATCCGTAAGCGAACCGGCGCCGGAGCAACCAAAGCGAAAGACCAAGACCGCCGCGGCGGCGCGGAAGCGCAGGAAGCGATTCGTGTTGTGACAACACGACCCGGCTTTGGACATGTGAATTATCGCCATCAACAGGAGGACCACCATGGAAGACACCATCTGCACCAATGCTGCCGCAACCGCCGCGTGCTCGCCGACGAACACCGTCGGGCGAGACGCAAATCCTCGCGAAGAGCAGCCGTTCCCGCTTTCGGACGAGGAATTGCTCGAGCTGGCCGTGATGATCTGTCTGGTCGCCGGTGTCGGCAGCAGCAGCCGCGCTAACGACGTCGGAGTGGACTGGTGGGGTGGCGCATGACGACCTCCACCGCCGGAGTTGCCAGCCGCTGGCTCGCAGGGCCAGCATTTGCACGAGCCACGTTCGCCGCGCTCGCGCTGTGGACGGTCATGTCGTCCGGAACCTTGGCGAGCGCGATTGCCCAGCACCACGACGGCGCGTGGATCGCGATCGCGATGGCCGCGGCGTTGCTGCTGGCCGCGCTGGTGTCCAGCATCGCGGGATTCGCGTTCTCGGCGATCGCCGGCTGCGCTCTCGCCTATCTCGGTGTCGAGCCAGTCCACGCCGTGCAGACGATGGTGCTGTGCTCGATTGCGACCCAGTCGTATGCCGTATGGAAAATACGCGAGTCGATCGACTGGCGCTCGCTTTGGCCGATGGTTGTCACCGGCGCGGCGACCATACCGTTCGGCGTGTGGCTGCTGGTTCACGTCGACGCCCCCGTCTACGCGGCAAGCCTCGGCGCGTTCCTGACGATATACGCCTGCTACCTCGTGCTGCGCCGGAAGGAACATGTCGTGCGCGGCAACGCGTGGCACGATGCGCTCGCCGGTGGGCTGGGAGGAATCGCCGGCGGCCTCGCAGGTTTCCCCGGCGCATTCGTGACGATCTGGTGCTCGATGCGCGGCTGGGACAAGCTGAAGCAGCGTGCCGTCTACCAGCCGTACATCCTGGCGATGCAGATCGTGACCATCGCGTGCCTGCGCTGGCAGTCGCCGATCCAGGAAGGCATCGCGCAGGATCTCAGCTTCGTGCCGTTTGCGCTGATCGGCGCCGTCGGCGGTCTCGCGGTGTTCCAGCGGCTGAGCCAGAAGCAATTCCAGGTGGCGGTGAGCCTGCTGCTTGCAGTGTCGGGGGTCGGGCTGCTGGTGCGGGGACTCTAATGTAACAATACGCTACGGTTGCGTTGCGTTATGACCGAACGTGCTAGCCTGGGTCCAATCGGATGCGACCTGTCCGCGCCACGACGAGGAGCAAGACATGGGCAAGACCAAAGTTGTTGCGTTCGGCACTCTCGTTGGCGTTGCTCTCGCCCTCGCGCCGCTGTCGTCCGCCTTTGCCGACACTCGATCCAACCGGCATTCGGGTCACGGCGGTAATTGGGGCGGCGGCCACGGCCACGCGAGTTACGCGGTCCACGGCTACGGCTACGGCGGTCACGGTTGCTACGGCTGCTTGTGGCCGTTCGGCTTGGCGGCTGCGGTCGTCACCGCCACCGCTGCAGTCGTCACACTGCCGTTCGTCGCTCTCAACGCTGCCGTGAACGCACCGTACTACGCATCGCCCGCGGGATATGGCCCGCCTGCGGCTTATGGCCCGCCCGCCGCCAGCGACTCGACGCTGCCTTCCAACTACAACAACGCGCCGGCTGCCTATTACGGGCCACCCGCGCGCTACTATAACCGTGCGCCCGCTCCGGTCTCCTACGGTCCGCCCGCAGCGCCGGCTTATTACCGCACTGCACCTGCCTACGCGCCGCCCGCGCGCTATTACGCTCAGCCCGCACAGAATTACGCTCCGCCTGCGCAGTCTTACGCTCCGCCTGCGGCTCCGGCGGCGCCGGCTTACAACTACGGGCCGCCGCCGGACTACTACAACCAAGATTCCCCTGCTGCTCCCAACTACTACGACTATCAGCGCTGATCGCGTCGGCGGATGAGGCGATCGGCCGGGGGCGGTTCGACACCGCGAGTTCGAGCTAAGAAGACGGCGTCCGCAACGCGTGCCGCCGCACTTGCCACGGCTGCCGGCCGCGGCGGTCGCCCTTCCCGGCAGCACGCGGCACAGCTAGGCGAGCGGATTCTCAACGCCGCCACGCATCTTTTCCTGTCGCACGGCTACGGCGCCACGAGCATCGAAGCGGTAGCGCGACGCGCCCGAATTTCCAAGCGCACGTTCTACCATCGCTTCCCCGATAAGCCTGCGCTTTTTGTCGCCGTCGTCCATCGCATCATCGAAGGCCTGCGTCCGCCCGCCGATATACCGTTGCTCGAAGGCGACCTGCGTGAGATCCTGCGGCGGCTCGCAGGACTCATCCTGCACGCGGCGCTGTCGCCACAGGCGATCGCTTTGAATCGAATGATCGTCGCGGAATCGGGAAGATTTCCGCAGCTGGCCGCTGTCACGACCGGCGCTACCGAGGAGGCGATCCGGCTCATCGTCGGCATTCTCGAAGGTGAAGTCCGCGCCAAACGGCTCGCATTGGCCAACCCGACATTCGCCGCCCAGCAGTTTCTTTACATGGTCATCGCGCTGCCGCAGCGCCGGGCCATGGGCTTCGGCGCCCCAATGCCCTCAGCCGAGATCGATGCCTGGGCGGGCGACGTCGTGAATCTGTTCCTGAATGGCTGTCGCGGCCAGCCGCGCGCGGCGCGCTGATTCGTATCGTGCGTTGTGCGGGCCGAGGTATTACTATCGGCTACATGCGCGCGCTTCGATTCCACACCTATGGTCCGCCGGACGTCCTGCGCATCGACGAGGTGCCCGAGCCCTCGCCCGAGGCGGGCCAGGTCAAGGTGCGCGTGCACGCGGGCTGCCTCAACCCGATCGACTGGAAGATTCGCGCCGGGCATGTGCGCCTGGTGCCGCTCTTCCGCTCGCCGCCGCGCGGAGTGGGCACCGATTTCGCCGGGGAGATCGTCACCCTCGGCGCCGGCCCCAGTGCGCGCCGGGTCGGCGAGCGCGTCTTCGGCTCGCTGCAGCAGTTCGGACGCGAGGGCGCCCTTGCCGACTTTATCGTGGTGTCCGACGAGCGCGTGCTGCCGCTTCCGGACAATGTGGACTTCGCGCAGGCGGCGGCGCTGCCGGTCGCCGCAGGCACTGCGCTGCAGGCGCTGACTGACGAGGCGCACGTCGGCCCGGGACAGCGCGTGCTGATCACCGGCGCTGCCGGCGGCGTCGGGCACTTCGCCGTGCAGATCGCCAAGCATCTGGGTGCGTACGTCATCGGCGTCTGCAGTGAAGTGAATACCGCATTCGTGCGCGAGCTAGGCGCTGACGACGTTGTCGATTACGCCCACGATGACTTCACGCGCCGCAGCGACCGCTTCGACGTCGTTTTCGACGCCGCCTGCGCGTCGAACTTTGTCGCTGCGAGCAACGTGATGACGCCGTCGGGCGTCTACATCAACACCAGCGGTACCGTCGCCGCCCTGCTCGGCACTGCGGCGTCGGCCGTGTTAGCCCGATTCACGTCGCGCCAGCGCGCAATTCCGTTCACCTTGCGCCACGACGCCCGCATCTGGCAGCGAGCGCTGCAGCTCGTGCGCCAAAATGCGCTCAAGGCGCACATCGAGCGCACGATCACGCTGGAAGAAGTCGCCGACGCTCAGCGCGCGATGGAAACCGGCCACGGCCGGGGCAAGATCGTCGTCCGGCTGCGCTAGGTCGTCCCGCTACGCTCATCTGGAACGGAAGGCGGTGGACAAGCCGTCGCGCGCCCGCTTCCGGGCTGCGGTGCGATTCGCTAGACTGGCGTCGGATTGACCTTAAGCGAGGAGATCCCGATGGCAAACGTCCCGCAATGGCAGGCCGAAGGCGACTGGTTCGACGTCTGCAGGTGCGACATTCCCTGTCCTTGCGAATTCGCGCAACCGCCGACCGACAACGAATGCGAAGGCATCCTGGTGTGGCACGTGCGCAAGGGTCGTTACGGCGACGTCCCGATCGACGGGCTGAACGTCGTGGCGCTCGGCCACTTCGAGGGCAATATCTGGGCGGGTGCCAAGGCGACAATGGGCATCATCCTCGACGAGCGCGGCGACCCGAAGCAGCGCGAGGCGCTGCAGATGATCTTCGGCGGCCAGGCCGGCGGGTGGCCGGGTCAGTTCGCGCAAACGGTGGCGGAAGTGCGCGGCATCGAATTTGCGCGCATCGAGGTCGACATCGCCGGCGACCTCGCGCACTGGAGCGCATCGGTTGCCGGACGGGTGGAGGCGAAGGCCGAAGCGCTGACCGGCCCGACCACGCCGGCGGGCAAGCGCGTGCAGACGGTCAATCCGCCCGGCTCGGAGGTCGGCCCCAGCGGCACCGTGGCGACATGGGGCACTGCCACCGCGGACCGGGTCGACATGTTCGGCTTCCAGTGGAGCCGAAGCGGCAAATCGAGCAAGCACCTCGCGTTCAACTGGCGCGGCCCGGATTGACCGATGCAAGTTGCCGGCGCATCGCCCGAACGAGACTCGCCACGCGCGGCGTTCGCGCTGTTGTCGTGGCGGGTCAACCTGACGGTCGTCGTCGCCCTGTTCGCGCTGTCGGCGTTCGCGTGGCGAAGCACGATCCAGGACGCGGTCTCGATGCGCGGCATGGTGATGGGATTCGGGCAGATCGGCTGGCTGGCGCAGGGCGACATGAGCGCCGGC
>Ga0134124_10003053_pt1 | contig 13447 bp, 12 predicted proteins | sample KB304_FD_96880 | JGI IMG/M metagenome (GOLD analysis project Ga0134124, IMG submission 96880) | Terrestrial soil microbial communities without Nitrogen fertilizer from Kellogg Biological Station, Michigan, USA - KB3-0-4 | ecosystem: Environmental > Terrestrial > Soil > Unclassified ... | reverse complement strand
TCAGTCCTCGCCGGTTTCGAACGCCAGGCGGCCGCCGGCGATCGTGAACAGGACCCGCCCCGCCAGCTCTCTCCCCGCGAGCGGCGTGTTCTTGCCCCGCGAGGCGAGCATGTCCGGCTCAACCGTCCATAGCTCCGAGCGATCGAAGACGACGAGATCCGCCGTGGCGCCCTCGATGAGCCCGGGCGCAACACCCGGGCCCCAGGCGCCTCCGAGAACCCGCGCCGGTCCGGCGGTCAACGCCTCGAGCGCTCGAGCCAGCGGCAGCAGCCCGGCGTCGACCGCCGCCAGCACGATCCCGAGCGCCGTCTCGATCCCGCTGATCCCGTTCGCCGCGAGGCCGAACTCGACCTCCTTGTCGACGCTGGTGTGGGGCGCATGGTCCGTCGCGATCGCGTCCGCGGTCCCGTCGAGCAGCGCCTCGCGACAGGCGGCCGCGTCGGCGACGGACCGGAGCGGCGGGTTCACGCGGAGCGATGAGGCGTACGGCGCGGCCACGATCGCGCCAGTTCCATCGCCCCATGGGTCGCCGGTTGCCTCCCACGCCCAGCGCCGCGCCCCGGCGACCCACTCGTCGGTCAGGGCCAGATGGTGCGGGGTGACGTCGCAGGTCACCGGCAACCCCGCGGCCTTGGCCCGCCGGACGAGGTCGAGCGCTCCGGCGGTCGAGATGTGGGTCAGGTGGAGGCGCGCACCGGGCACGTCGCGGACGACCTCGGCGAGGATCGCCAGGTCACGGGCGACTGCCGCCTCCTCGGCCGCGGCCGGCCAGCCACGGAGCCCGAGGACGGTTGCCACGAACCCATCGTTCGCCTCGGCGCCAGCCGTCTGGGCCGCGTCCTCCGCGTGCTCGACGATCGGCAGCCCGAGCGCTCCCGCGTAGGCGAGGGCGTTCCGCACGAGCGCGGCCGAGGGCACGCCCGCCCCATCGTCCGAGAACCCGGCCACGCCGGCGTCGGCGAGCTCACCCAGCGCCGCGAGCGTCTCCCCCGCCCGACCCGCGGTGACCGCGCCCCACGCGAGCGCGCGCACCGGCGAGCCGGACGCGCGGGTGGCCTCGCGAACGCGGGCGAGGACCGCTGGGTCGTCGAGGGCCGGCGTCGTGTTCGGCATCAGGCAGACCGTCGTGAACCCACCGTGGGCGGCCGCGGCCAACCCGGACGCCACCGTCTCGGCGTCCTCGTTGCCGGGCTCGCGGAAGTGGACATGGAGGTCGACGAACCCGGGCGCCACGACGACGCCGCGATCGTCGATCCCATCGGCCTCGGCGCCGTCGAGCCAGGTGACCGCTTCGAGCACGCCGTCGGTCACGACGACCTCGCCGGGGCCCTCCCGACCGGACGCCGGGTCGACCAGCCAGGCTCGGGAGATCTCGAGATCCCGGACAACCTCGCCGATCGCCGAGCCGGCAGCGACCGTCACGGGCGGACCGTGCCGGCGAGCAGGTACAGGAGCGCCATCCGCACCGCGACCCCGTTGCGGACCTGCTCCTCGATCAGCGACTGGGCGCCCGCCGCGACGTCCGCCGCGATCTCGACGCCCTCGTTCATGGGACCCGGGTGCAGGACGAGCGCGTCGGGACGCGCCCCCGCAAGCCGCGCGCGGGTGAGCCCGTAGCGGGCCCCGTACTCACGAAGGGACGGCAGCAGGCCCGACGCCATCCGCTCCTTCTGGATCCGGAGGGCCATGACGACGTCGGCGTCGCGAAGGGCATCGTCGATCGACGAGGTGACCTGGAACCGGCGTCCGCCGGCAGCCCCCCGTCCGGCCCACGCCTCGAAGCCGCGGAGCAGCGTCGCCGGCCCGCACAGCCAGAGATCGGCGCCCGCGGCGGTCAACGTCCAGATGTTCGAGCGGGCCACCCGCGAATGGAGCACGTCGCCGAGGATGACGACCTTGCGGCCCTCGAGCGACCCGTCCGGGAACCGCGACCGCAAGGTGTACAGGTCGAGCAACGCCTGGGTGGGGTGGGCATGCCAGCCGTCGCCGCCGTTGATCACCGAGCCCGAGAAGATCTCCGCGGCGAGATACGGCGCTCCGGACACGGCGTGGCGAATGACGAGCATCTGGGCGCCGAGCGCTTCGACCGTCCGGACCGTGTCGACGAGCGATTCGCCCTTCGTCACCGACGAGGTCGCCGCGGCGATGTTCACGACGTCGGCCGACAGGTTCTTGGCCGCGACCTCGAACGACACCCGGGTCCGGGTCGACGCCTCGTAGAAGAGGATCGTCACGTTCCGGCCGCGCAGGGCTGGCACCTTGGCGATCGGCCGGGCCAGGACCTCGCGCATCGCGTCGGTCGTGCGCATCACGAGCTCGATGTCGGCCCACGACAGCGTGTCGACGTCGAGGAGATGGCGATGATGCCAGCCGACCGGCTGCGCGTGCGGTGGCGAATCGACGACCGGGACCTCGAGGGCCTGGCGTTCCCCGTGCGCCTCCCGATCGATCACGGTCATCCGACCGGCGCCGCCGTCGCGGCCTCGACCGCCCGCTCGATGTTGACACCGTCCTCGCCGTCGATCTCCTCGAGCTGGACCTTCACGACCTCCTCGCGCGAGGTCGGGACGTTCTTGCCGACGTGGTCGGCCCGGATCGGGAGCTCGCGGTGACCCCGATCGACGAGGACGGCGAGGCGGATCGCCTGGGGCCGGCCGAAGTCGACGAGGGCGTCCATCGCGGCCCGGATCGTCCGCCCCGTGTACAGGACGTCGTCGACGAGGACGACCGTGGATCCGTTCAGGTCGAACGGGAGGTCGGTGCCCTTCACGACCGGCTGCTGGGCGATCAGCGAGAGGTCGTCGCGGTAGAAGGTGATGTCGAGGGCGCCGACCGGAACGGCGACGCCCTCGTGCTCGGCGATCGCGTCCGCGATTCGACGGGCCAGCGGGACGCCGCGCCGCTGGATGCCGACGAGCGCCAGGCCGGCCGTGCCCGCCTGCTTCTCGACGATCTCGTGCGAGATCCGGATCGTCGCCCGACGGATCTCGTCCGCCGTCATGATCTGCCGGCCGCTCATGGCTCCTTCCCGGGCCTCTCGGGGCTCTCAAGCGGCCTCTCGGGACCGTCCTGAAGGTTGGGCGCAAGCATAACCCGACGGCCGTCGCGCGCGATGATCACAGGATGGAGAGCCCGGGTTCGATTCGCCTGCGGCCGGCCCACCGAGGTCCGAGGAGGAGCTCCGCGACTCCATCGGCCCGAGGTTCAGTAGACGGAGACCGTCACCCAGGTCGTGCCTGCCCAGGACGGGCAGCCGCAGATCGCGAAGAAGTCGGGCGTGTACAGATCGATGACCCGGTTGCGATACGAGGCGATCGGGCCGTAGTCGCTGACCACCCGCTCGAGGCAGCCGCCTGCGCCACAGACGATGACCGTCGTGCCCCGGGGCAGGCGCATCGCGGTCGTCCCGTTCGCGTAGAAGGTCGCGTAGCCGGTCAACCGGTAGCGCGGTGGCTTGAGCGCCGATCCGGCGTGGGCGGCCGGGACCGTGACGGACGGCCGATCGGGCACGATCCGCTTCGGCTCCTTGCCGGGCTCGGTCAGCTGCGTCGTCGCGTCGATCGCGCCAGCGGCGCGGAAGGCGTCGTCGAGCGGCTCGACCGCGAGATCGGTCGACGCGAACGCCGGGATCCGGACCGACTGGAACGCTGACGGGTCGACGGCCGAGGCGGGCGTGGGCCCGGCCGATCCGGCGATACCCGGCAACGCACCCAGGGCGAGGGCGGCGGTGAGCGCCGCGCCCGCGACCACACGGGAAGGTCGCACTAGGCAGGGAACAATACAGCGTTCAGCGGCTGTCGCCCGGGAGATCCCCCGGCGGCTTGCCGGCGCGTGCCCTCAGCGGATGACGATGGCGGGTCCTGTGCCGGTGCTGGTCATCCCGACGCCCTCGTCGGTCCAGGCCATCAGCTGGACCCTGCCGCCGGCCGTCGAGCCCTGGGCGGAGGGCTCGGCCCAGACCAGCTGACCGTCGGAGATCGCGTAGCCGGCGTTCGCTCGCGCGTTGTCGAGGAGCGGGCTCTTGAGATCGATCTTGCCGTCGAACGAATCGACCGCGTACAGGCTCAGGTCGCCGACGCCGGGGTCCTGCGGGTCGGCGATCCAGATCGCCACGTGCGTCCCGGTGCTGTCCCATCGAGCATCCCAATCGTCCATCCGGCCGGCGAAGATCGTGGTCTCGTGGCGGGCCGCGGCCTGGTCGCCCTTCAGCGACGTCGGGAGGGGGCCCTCCGTCGGCGCGGCGGTGCCCGTGCCCCAGTTGCCGAGGACGAGCCGACCGGAGTCCGGGGCGAACCCGGAACCGGAGGTGGCCCGGACGGTGCCCGCCCAGTAGACGGCGAGGCGGCCGGTCGGATCGACCGCGGGTCGCCACGCCTGGCCGGTCTGGGGCAGCGGGGTGATGGCGCCCGTCGCTGGATCGAGCAGGAACGACACCGGCTCGTACGTCGTGCCGGACGATGCGGCGGCGCCCTTCGTCGTCTCGACGACGGTGCTCGCCACCATCACGTCGCCCGACCACGAGCCGAACACCGAGCGATGATCGGTCGTGACGGGCTTGGCCACGGCATCGCCGACCTTCCAGACGAAGATGTCCGGGCCTGCGGTGTTGTCGATCGGGCGGGCGGTGAACGCGAACCACTGGCCGGTCCGGGAATACGCAGCGGACTCGCCGACGAGTGCGACGTCGTGGGCGATCTCGATGGCCCCGCTCGGCGATGGCGTGACGGCGACCGACGGCGACGGAGACCCGTCGATCGGCGGGGTGGGCGTGGCGGTCGGCGGCAGCGTCGGGCTCGACGGGGCCGGGGTGGGAGGTGTCGAGCGGCCTGGCGGCGATGGGGCCCCGGGTGTCTCCGACGGCGGCGCGACCGACGGCGTCGCCGTGGGCGTGGGGGTCGGGCCGGGATTCTCGCTGCCGAGCGGCACGACCGAGACCGTCCCGCTGTTGGCGGACGACGGGTCGTTGACGACGATCAGGCGCTCGTCATGGGTCGATCCGTACACGGACGAGGCGGTCTGATCGAGGGGGACCGCATGCTCTTCCGTCGAGGCCGTGGCGGCGCATGGCTCCGTCGACGTGTCGGGGCAGACCTGGTCGACCTTCTTCACGGTGATCGAATACTTCCCGGTCGAATCGCGGGCAAGAACCTCGACCTTCTTCGCGACCGAGATCGGGGTGGCGCCCGGCCGGATGCTCGACGGACCCGCCGACGCCGCCCGCGATCCCAGGGCGACCTGGTTCGACGGCCCGCCGCCGCCGCCGTCGGGACGCCGGGAGGAGGTCAGCATTCCGACGGCGACGGCGACGACGAGAGCCGCCGCGATGACAGCAGAGGGAGCGAGGATGCGACGGCCGCGCCAGCCAATCGAGCGTGCACGACCATCGCGGAAGCGGGATTCGGATTCGATCGCGGCCGCGGTCCGGGCCCACAGGTCGCGCGGGGGCGGCGGCATCCGGTCGCGCAGGCTGCGCAGCTCGAGACGCTGGGCGGCGTAGGCCTCGGCGATGACCCGGCAGTCGGGGCACGCCTCGAGATGGGCCTCCAGCCAGACCGCCTCGGCCGGCTCGAGCGGTCCGTCGAGGCGATCGGACAGGTCGGCACGGGCGCGGACATGGCTCGACGGCCAGTCGTCGGGACGGCGAGCTCGCCCGCGGCCGAGCGTCATCGGGCGGTCCCCGAGCGGCGGTCCGTGCCCGCGGATGAGGCGGCGTCGGCCTCGGCGTCGGCGACCGCGTCGGCCTGGCGCTCGGCGGCGAGAGCCTGGCGAAGGCTCTCCCGGGCGCGGGTCAGGAGGGCTCGCGCCGCGACGTGGCTGACGCCGAGGGCCGCGGCCAGCTCGAGACCCGTGAGGTCGTGGATCTCGGCCAGGAGCAGGGCTGCGCGCTGTCGCTCCGGGATCTTCGCAAGGGCTCGCTGGAGGTCGCTCGACAGATGCGCGTCCATGAACAGGCGCTCCGTCGAGGGAGCGGAGCCGTGGCTCTCACCGGTCCATGGCAGGAAGCGGACGATCTTCTGGCGACGGATGTGGTCAAGGGCGACACGGTGAGCGATCTGGTACAGCCACGCCCGCGCGTTTTCCGGCTTCTCCAGGACGTTGTAGTTGCGGTAGGCCTTGATGAACGCGTCCTGCGTGAGATCGGCGGCAAGCTCCGGGTCGCGGAGCATCCGGATCAGGTAGGCGTAGATCTCGCCGTGATGCGCTGCGAACAGGTCCTCGACGAACCCGGCGGCGGCATCCTGCTCCCAGGCGCCGCTCACGGACGCTCCCCCACCGAAGACACGGCTGACGCCGATTCGGTTGTCGAGCGCGCCGACCATGCAACCTCCGAGTCCGATCGTGACGGGGTCGAGGCGGATGACCGTGGCCATGCGCTTCGTGGCCCAGAGACGAGGCGGTTCATGGTTGTGTGACGCCGTCCTCCCCTCGGCGTTACCGACATCAGCCCGATGCCTCCGCTCGGGACGCTCCGAGCCGTCGCGTCCGCGTCAGGAGCTCCTCGACGGCGTCCTCGGGCGAGACGGGGTTCACCGGGAGCCCGGTACCGAGCTCGAGGCCGGCGATCTCGCGCAGACGAGGGTGGATCTCCCAGTGCCAGTGGTACGTCGCGTCGACCTGCTCGCGCAGCGGCGCCGTGTGCAGCACCAGGTTGTACGGCGGTCCGTCGAGGGTGGCGGCCAGCGACCCGAGCACCTGGCGGAGGGCCTCGCCGGTCGCGGCCACGTCGGCGTCGGTGGCGCGGCCGAAGTCGGCGTCGTGGCGGCGCGGGACGACCCAGACCTCGAACGGCGAACGCGACGCGAACGGCGCAAACGCGACCGTGTCATTGTCCTGCCAGACCAGGCGCTCGGGCCGGTTCGGCTCGTCGCGGACGAGGCGGCACCACGGGCACTCGCTCTCGCGGATCACGAACCGGGCGGCGCCGCCCAGCTCCTCGGCGATCCGGTGCGGGATCTGCGGCAGGTCATACAGGTCGAGGCACAGATGATTCGTCCGGGCGCCGGCCTGTCCGCCCCAGTTCTGGACGACCTGGAGATGGTCGGTCAGGCCGGTCCGGCGGGCATCGGTGAGGGCCATCCGAGCCGCGTCCAGCATCGCCACGATCGTCCCGCTCCCGACCGCATGCAGAGGCCGGTGCTCGCCGGGCGGAGCGACGATCGTCCGCCAGCTGCCGCTCGCCCGGGCGTCCTGGAGCGACACCTGGGCGACGCTCGCATCGCGGTCGCGGGCCTGCTCGTCCGTGCCGACCATGTGGAACGCGAAGTCCTTGAGGGTCCGCAGACGGACCCCGTCGCCCGACGGGAGGCGGCAGTTCTGGCAGTCGCCACCGTCGTCGACCGGGTCGGCCGGCCGGGCGAACCGGTCGCGATGGAAGGCGCGATCGACCATCGTCGCGACCCACCAGCCGGTGATCGCGTCCTTGCGAAGCTCGAAGAGACCGGCAGCCACCTCAGCGGACCGCGGCCAGGACGTCGGGTGCGTCCGGTGCTCGCGACCGGCCCGAGTCGACGTCCGGGGCGACGACGCCGAAGCCGCCGAGCTCGGCGCCGACCCGGGCGGCGAACGCTCTGGCGAAGACGGCCGCCGCCTCGGCAACGAGCTCGGTCGAGGGTGCCCCGCCCGGCCAGCCCGACTCGACGGCGATCGAGGTCGACACGACGCCGGGCATCCCGCAGGCGTCGATGAGCTCGAAGTCGTCGAGATCGGGGTCGATGTTCAGGGCGATGCCGTGGTAGCTCACGCCGCGCTCGATGCGGATTCCGAGGGCGCCGATCTTGCGCGGGGCGGAGCCGGTCGGATCGATCCAGCAGCCGGGATGGCCGTCGCGCCGGTCGGCGGCGACCCCGAACGCCGCGCACGTCTCGATCATCGCCGCCTCGAGCGCCCGGACGAGCGGCCGGACGAGCAATCCGCGTCGCGTCAGGGCGATGATCGGGTACGCGACGAGCTGGCCCGGCCCGTGCCACGTCACCTCTCCGCCGCGTTCGATCCGGATCAGCTCGATCCCCCGTGCGGCAAGGTCGGCGGGCGTCGCCCGGACGTGCGCCTCGTCGGCGTGGCGGCCGAGGGTCAGGACCGCCTCGTGTTCGACGAGGAGGAGCCGGTCACCGATGGTCCCGTCCGCTCGGGCGATCGCGAGATCCTTCTGGAGCGCCCACACGGAACGGTAGTCGGCTCGACCCAGCCAGGCGGCTTCGAGCGGGCCCGTCTCCGGAGAATCGATCGGGCGGAACGAGTCGCGGCGGGTGGTCTGGTCCACCTCCGCACGATAGCAGGGGACGGCTCGCGAGCCGTTCGCCCGCCGGGAAACGGTCAGCCGACCTTCACGAGGGACGCAGCAGTCGCCAGGTCGCCGACGAGGGCTGCCTGCATCAGCTCCCGGTCGTCAGGCGTCCGCGCTCTCAGGATCGCCGATGGATGGAACGTCGCGATGACCCGCGGCAACGGGGCGATGGCCGGAATGATCTCGCCGCGTCGCTCGGTGATGCGGAAGTCGCTGCCGAGGATGGACTGCGCCGCGGTCGCTCCGAGGGCGACGACCAGGTCCGGACGGACGATCTCGAGCTCGATGTCCAGCCACGGCCGACAGGCCCGGACCTCGGCGGCGTTCGGTCGTTCGTGGAGACGCCGCTTGCCGCTCGGTCGCCACTTGAAGTGCTTGACGACGTTCGTCACGAAGATGCGCTCCCGATCGATGCCGGCATCGTCGAGCGCGCGATCCAGGAGGGCACCCGCCGGCCCGACGAACGGCCGCCCGACCCGATCCTCGCGGTCGCCGGGCTGCTCGCCGATGAGCATCAGGGCGGCGCGCGCGGCGCCCTCGCCGAACACGGTCTGCGTCGCATGGGCGTAGAGGGGGCAGGCCGTGCAGGTCGCGGCGGTTCGGCGCGCCTCGTCCAGGGTCGCGCTGCTCGGAAGCTGTGCGGCCGGATGCGCAGGGGGAGGGGACGTCGGCGGATCGACGCGTGCCATGGTCGAAGAATCGTCGGGCGGCGGGCGCGCCGGCATCGCCACCGCGGGGGCCGGCATGTCGATGACCGGTCAATCCGCCGCGGCCGGCGCCTCGATGACCTGGTCCGGCGGCGTTCCACCGCCCGGGCGTCCTCAGGCCGGCGGGACGACCTTGTTGGCTCGATCGTTGACGTGGGTCACGTCGATCTTCAGGACGACGCGCGTCGGCGTTCCGTCGAGATCCCAGGTGCCGTCGAGGACGAGCGCGACGAGGAACCGGTCGCTCGTCGCGAGCCAGGCATCCACGGTCCCCTTCGTCAGTCCCGCCGCGGCGGCATCCGCATCGTCGGACCCCGCGTGGTAGCGGATCGTCGCGCGGCCATTGCGTCGCTCGGAGCCGACCCGCTGGAGGGCCGGCGACAGGCCGTCGAAGCCCTCGACCAGGTCGATCGGTGAGAGGGTCGTGAACGCCGCGTCGAAATCGGCGGCGCCGCCGGGACTCTTCACCCAGCCGCCGGAGCCCTCGCGGAGCCAGGCCTGGTCGTCGATCACGATCGCCTGGAGCCGCCCGTCGGCGAATCCGTCGACGCCGGCCATGCTGAACTCGGCGGCCGGATTGGCGCCCTGGATCAGGGTCGAGCTCATCGTCACCGGACCCGTCGACGGCAGGGCCGGGACCAGGCCGCGACTGGCCACGGCAACGCGATAGGACTGGAGGTCGGCGAGGGCGTTGGCCGAGTCGAGGAGGCTCGGCCCCGAGCCCGATGGATCCGGGCGCAGGGTCGGGACCTCGTCGTCCTCGGTCGCGCCGGGCGTGTCGGTCGGCTCGGGCGTTGACACGATCCGCGATGGGCGCGGCGTGGTCGTGGCGATCATCAGATCGCAGCCACCCAGCGTGATCGCGATCACGGCTGCGGCAACGATCCCGAGGAGCGGGGCGCGGAGGACGAGGGTCGGGCTCTGGCGCATCGGGTCCCAGGAGCGGGGAACGGTGATGCCGAGGATAGCAAGGCGGCGCCCGGAGGCGGCCCGGGAGCCTTTACGGGCCCACGAGTGTTCCAGGCGGAAACGACGACGAGCCCCGCACTCGGTGCGGGGCTCGTCGGATTCGCGGAGTCGGGCCCGGAGGGCCGCCCGGCTACGGCGCCGTGATGGATCCGAACAGGCCGTGCGTCTCGTCGTCGGGACCGGCCGCGAAGAACAGCGTGCTGACGGGGCCCGACCCGGCGCCATTGCCGAAGCCGATGCCCCACAGGCCGTCGATCGAGATCGGCCGGTGGTCGGCGCCCTTGATCACGCCGTGCTCCTCCCACCCGTCGTCCGCGGTCCACCTGAACGCGTGGATCCGGCCGTCGCCGAAGTTGCCGACGAGGAGGTCGCCGCTGAACTTGCCGAACGTCGCGGGTGCCTTGGCCAGACCCCACGGGGCGTTGAGGTCGCCAAAGGTCGCGACGCGGCCGTGGAACGTCCCGTCGGTGCCGAACACGCTGACGACTCCGAGACCCTCGCCATGGAGCTCCTCGTCGCCGTCCGCATTCTGCTTGGCGTAGGCGATGAAGATCTCGCCGCCGATGTTCTGGATCCCGAATGGCGAATAGCCGGCGGGCAGGCCCGGATCGGTGAAATCGCCGGTCAGGCTGGCGGATGCCCAGGCGCCGTCGAAGACGTCGACCCGCGCGCCGCTGAAGTTCGCCGCGTACAGGTAGTTGTGGCCGCCGGTGCTGCCGATCGCGAGGCCGAGATACACCGCGTCCGGCGTCGTCACCGCGTTGATCGCCGCGGTTCCCTGCCCGTTCCAGCCCGCGATCTGGCCATCGTCGGTGGCGAAGATGAAGCGCGCCGCGGCGGGATCGGCCGCCCCGACCTTCACCTTGAAGTCGGCCGCGGAGCCGTTGAAGACGATCCCGGTCGGAGCGCCGGGGACGGTCACGGTCAGACCGAGCTTGGCGCCGGTCGTGCCGTTGTACAGGGTCGATTTGCTCGTGCCGTTGTCGGACACCCACCAGGGTGAGGTGGGGCTCGCGACGATGCCCCAGCCGTTGACGAGATCCGGGTCCTGACCGGCTGCCGCACCGGCAACGTCCGACCAGAGGTGGTGGACGGCGTAGAGGTTGTCGGCGTTGATGTTCCGCGCCGCGGCGGGCAGCGCGATCGCGAGCACCAGCCCGGCGCTGGCGATCAGGGTGAGCACGCGTCGTGCCATCGTCGTTCCTCCTGCTCGGCGGTCGGCGGCCCGGGGACACGTGGGCGGTCAGGACCGCGGGGTCAACCTGGAGGTACGACGAGGCGGGGGTTCCGGTTTCGGCGTGAGTCAGGCGGCGAGCGTGCCGTCGGGATCGAGGGCCAGGAGCACGTTCGGCGTGGACCCGACCCGGACGATCAGCCGGCCGTCGGGCGACACCGTGAGCGGGCCGAACCCGACGGTCTTCGCGTCGAACGGGAGGCGGTACGGCCAGCCGGGCCTGAGCTGACCGGCTCGATCGACGGCGACGATCTCGGCCCGGGTCCCTGAAGTCTCCGCGTGATAGACGATGAGGTAGACGGTCCCATCGGGCCCGATGGCGGGGGCGCCGTGGCCGCCGAAGCACTCCGAGTCCAGGCACGGACCGGTCGTCGTGCCCGAGGGGCGATACGGCCATCCTGATGGCACGCGCCCATCCGGGGATCGAGCCGTGATCTCGTCGCCGATGACGTGGACCGTTCCATCGGGCGCCAGGGCGGGACTCTCCGGGCCGCACCCGGAGCCCGCCCCGGGCACGGCTACCGGCCAACCGGCCTTGACCTCACCGGCGGCGTCGTGCGCGTACAGCTTGCTCGTGGCCGAGACGTAGTAGGCCGTCCCGTCGGCCGTGACCACCGGGAACGACGCGAACCCCTTCGACCCGCGCGGCCAGCCCGGCAGGGACCGCCCATCCGGACCGAGGATCGAGAAGAGGGTCCGAGCGGGGAACGGGCACAGCTCGCCGACGTCGTCGATCAGCGAATAGATCACGACGTTGCCCCGCGGATCGACCTGGAAGCGGCGGATGTTCGGCACGGCCACCGGCCACCCCGGACGAACCGATCCGTTCGGGCCGAACGCCCACAGCTGGGCGTCTTCGTCGATCACGCCGCGGACCGGATCGAAGGTCGGCGTTCCGACGGGCCGGCGAACCAGATAGACCACTCCGTCCGGTCCGGCATGGAGGTCCGACCAGTCCTGCTTGTCCAGGTCGATCGGCCAGCCGGTCCTGATCCGCGCCGACGGGTCGACGGCGAGCAGCCGCGGACCGGCCGGGCGGTAGTTCGTCAGGTAGGCGGTCCCGTCCGGCCCGATGTCGAGGCCTGGCGGATAGCACGGATCCCCGACGGCCGGCGTACGCGGATCGTCGGTGTCGTAGGGCGCGCCTGCCGGGCAGGCGAATGCCGGCGGAACGGCGAGCGGCCAGCCGGGCAGGTCTCGACCGTCCGCGCCCAGCCGGTGGAGCACGCTCCCGATCTCGAGGCTGGCGTGCTCCTCGAGGTACACGGACCCGTCCGGGCTCGCGGCCAGCGCACCGAAGTCCGCGCGGGCGGGCGCCACGATCGGCCAGCCGGGCTTCACCCGCCCGCCCGCATCGAGGGCGACGATGGCGGGGCGGTCCGTGCCCCGGGCGCGTTCGAGGAGGTAGACCGTGCCGTCCGCGCCGATGACCGGCTCCTGGTCCTCGATCTCGCGCGGCCACGCGGTTGGTCGCGGGCTGGACGTCGGTGCGGGTGTGGCGAGAGCGGGAGCACCCGGCGTGGCCGACGCCGTCGCGGCGGCAACGGCCGCCGGGCTCGCGGACACGGCGGCCGGTGAGACGGCTGGCGGTGGCGGCGTGGAACAGGCCACGATCGTGGTGACGCCGATCGTCGTCGCGAGTCGTGAGAGCGAAACGCGCATCGCAGGTTCTCCGGACGTGTGCGCTCATGACGTTCGGAGCGCCCGGTTGCTTCGGTGGAGCCCTGTCGTCCTGCCGACAGCGGACGGTACGCGCCACGGCGTCGCGGGTCGTTGTGCCTCCTCCGCCCGGCCTTTACAATTCGGCTGGCCCCAGGCAGGCGCTCCTCGAGGGCGCGACTCCCGAGCGGGAGTAACTCAGTTGGCAGAGTGTCAGCTTCCCAAGCTGAATGTCGCGGGTTCGAACCCCGTCTCCCGCTCCACATCCCTTCGCTCCGCATCCTGAAGGCGCGCCCCTCGACCGGAGCTTCGGCCGGAGCCAGGGCGCCCGAGCCGGCCGGCCGGGGCGATGGCATCATCTGGCACCGTGGATACCCTGCTCGGCGCCCTCGTCGTCCTCGTTGCGATCGTCTTCCTGCGCGAGCTGGCAGGCCACATCGGCGTCCCGTATCCCACGCTGTTCGTGCTCGGCGGGATCGGGCTCGCCTTCATCCCGGGCCTTCCCCACCTCGCGCTCGAGCCGGACCTCGTCCTCCTTGTCTTCCTGCCGCCGCTCCTGTTCAGTGCCGCGTTCGAGATCCCCCAGCGGGAGCT
>Ga0134124_10003051_pt1 | contig 13452 bp, 8 predicted proteins | sample KB304_FD_96880 | JGI IMG/M metagenome (GOLD analysis project Ga0134124, IMG submission 96880) | Terrestrial soil microbial communities without Nitrogen fertilizer from Kellogg Biological Station, Michigan, USA - KB3-0-4 | ecosystem: Environmental > Terrestrial > Soil > Unclassified ... | reverse complement strand
GCGGCGCGGCGCCGCGCTCGAGCGCGTCGAGGCCGTCGCCCGCCGCCTCGTCGCCGTGCCAGTAGCGGTTCGCGCCGCTCGGCGTGAACTCGGCGCGCTGCGTGTACTTGAGCGATCCGACCCACAGCGCCGCGAGGAGGCTGACGACGAAGAGCGAGAGCAGGATCCGCGTCGGCAGCGGCAGCTTCGAGAGGTGCATTCCGGGGATCACGGTGTAGCGCATCGCGTTTTCCGTGGCTCCTCGCCTCAGTGGCTCGAATCGGGGAGCGGCGCCGATGCGGCGCCGGCCGGCCAGCGCCGCGTGCGGACCGGCGCCGCGCGGCCGCCGTCGGCGGAGGGGACGACGAGGCCGGCCGCGTCGGGGATCGCGTCGATCACCGCGGGGCCGCGTTCGGGTCCGAGCACGAAGAGCGCGGTCGCGAGCGCGTCGCTGCGCGCGCCGGTCGCGGCGATCACGGTCGACGAGACGCTCGCCGCGGCGGGGCGGCCGGTCGCAGGGTCGAGGATGTGGCCGAAGCGGCGGCCGCCGATCTCGACGAACTTCTCGTAGCCGCCCGACGTCGAGCACGCGGCGTCGCGCAGGAGGAAGCACTCCACGGTCGCGTCGGCGTCGAAGGGATCGCGCACGGCGACCGGCCAGCCGCGGCCGTCGGGCCCCGCGCCGAGCGCGCGCTGCGAGCTGCGGAAGTCGACGAAGGCGTTGCCGACGCCGGCGGCGCGCAGCGCATCGGCGACCGCGTCGACGGCCATCCCCTTGCCGATCGCGCCGGGGTCGAGGACGACGCCCGGTCGAGTGAACGCGACGGTGTGCGCGACCGGGTCGAGCGCGACGCCGGCCATGCCGCACGCGGCGCACGCCGAGGCGAGCTCGGCCGCCGACGGCTCGCGCAGCGGTCCGCCGCGGAAGCCCCACTTCCTGACGAGCGCGCCGATGGTCGGGTCGAACGCGCCCGCCGTCGCCGCGGAGAGCGCCGCGCTCTGCTGCAGGAAGTCGAGCAGCTCGGGGCCGACGGGGACCGGGCCGTGCACCGCCTCGCGGTTCACGCGCGAGAGCTCGCTCTCCTCCTTCCAGTCGGAGAGGACGAGGTCGAGGCGCTCGGCGGCGTCGAGCGCCTGCTGGACCGCGCGCCCGGTCGCGTCGCGTTCCGACTCCGCCGCGAGCGCGACCACGCGCAGCTCGCTGCCCATGACGAGGCGGCGCGCCTCGATCGGGCCGATGCGCGCGCCCGCGTCGCCGCCCGCGCCACCGACGTCGGAGCCGGCCGCGAGCGCGATCTCCTTCGCGCCGCGCGCGCGCGCCTCACGAATCAGGGCGTCGTCGGCGCGCCCCGCGACGCAGAGGTCGAGCAGCGCGAGCACTTTGCGCGTCCCGTTGCAGAGCGCGTTCGCGGAGAGCGTGGCGCCGCTGACGTTCACCACGTCGCGGTGCAGCTCGATCGGGTCTTCGCGGGTCCGCCCCTCGAACTGCGCGAGGAACCGCTTCGAGCGCACCTCGCCGCCGCGGCACTCGCGATAGACCATCACGGCGACGCGCCGCACGCGCAGTTTCGCCGGCTTCACCGGCTTCGAGTCGCCGGAGGCGCGCTCGGCGCCGACGATGAAGGTGATCGGCTCGGTCTTGCCGATCTCGTTGGTGATCACGGCGAAGCCGTCGACCTGCTCGCCCTTTTCACCGCCCAGCCCGAGGTAGACGAGGAAGCCCTTCTCCTCGAGCGGGCGGCGCAGCGCCGTCTCCAGCGCGCGCCGCTCCTCGTCGTCGAGCATCCGGCGCTGCTCGAGGACGCGTTCGCAGCGCGGGAAGACGACGCGCAGCGCCTCCACCTTGGAGAGCAGCACCTCGGGTCCGTTCGCGCACGGCGCTGCGGACACCGGAGCGGCGAACGCGGCGACGACGGCCAGCGCCGCCGCTGCCGACCGCCGCATCCACCTCGAGGCCGTCGCGCGCTCCTGCACCGTGGCTCTCAGAAGTAGGTCGCGATCGACATGAGGAACGCGTCGTTCGCGACGCCCGGCTGCTGCCCGCTCTCCAGGTTGAGCTGGTAGTCGAACTTGACGACGGTCTGGAAGCGGTTCGGCCGGAAGTTCACGCCGAAGGTCCAGCGCTCGCGTCCGAAGCCGTCGAGGTCGATCGCGTCGTAGCGCGCGACCAGCGTGAAGCGGCTGCCGGCGCCGAGGTAGCCCGACTGCTCGAGGTCCTTCAGGAAGGACGGGTAGATGCGGTAGTTGACCTGGCCGTACCAGCCGTGCATCGAGCCGGGGACGCCGCTCGCGATGGCGAACGCGTCGCGGCTGATGTGCGCGTTGGCCCACTCGCCGAGCAGCTCGAAGTCGCCGAGGACGCGGCCGAACGACCCGTCCGCCCCGATCCAGCGCGCGACCGCCTTGCCGTCGAGCGCGCCGTCGATCGCCGTGATCAGCAGCTCGTTGTCGTCGCTCTCGTCGTAGTTGCCGAGGTGGGCCGAGACGCCGAGCGCGGCGCCGAGCACCGGACTCCACTCGAGGCGGCCGACCTGCGCCAGGTTGTTGTTGTTGTCGGCGAACGACTCGGTGCCGCCGACCGGCTCGTGGGCGCGCCCTTCCGCGAGGCCGTCGGTCGTGTCGAACGTCACGGTGCCGTCGTCGAAGAGCCCCTTGAAGCCGGAGGTGACGTAGGCCTCGTAGGAGAGCTGGCCGACGGGCGAGTCGGCGGAGAGGGGAGTGCCGAAGAAGCCGCCGCCGACCTCGCGCAGCGTGGTCGGGATCACGGTCGTGTCGACGAGCGGCCGCTCGGTCAGCTCGTTCACCGGGTCGTCGTGGACGAGGTTGAACTTGCCGAGCGGGTCGAGGAGCGCGCCGGCGCGCAGGTTCAGATAGTCCGAGAGGTGATAGTCGACGAAGGCGAACTCGACCTCGACCTCGTGGCCGTCCTCGATCTCGATCTCGGTGGCGAAGGTGATGCGCTCGCTCACCTGCGCGTAGATGAACGGGATCAGGCGGGGGAAGTCGAGCGAGCGGTGCTCGTCGCCCGCGTCCTTGTAGACCCACGACGCGTAGCCGCCGAGCGTGATGCCCTGCTCGCGCGAGAGGAACGGCTTGGTGTAGACGCCGCCGAACGCCTGGCTGAGCCCGGCCTCGGCGAGCTTCTGGCCGCCGGCCGGGAGCTTCGTTGCTCCCGGCGCGCCGAGCTCGCCGAGCTCCTGGTCGAGCGAGCTCGCCTCGCCGGCGCCGAGCTTCTTGTCGATCGCGTCGACCTTCCTCTTCAGCTCCTCGTTCTCGCGCTCGAGCCGGTCGACCTTCTCCTCGAGCCTCGAATCCTGGGCGGAGGCGGGGCGGGCGAGTGCGACGAAGGACAGCGCAGCGACGAAGCGCGCGCACCGAGGCGACGGACGGCCGGACATGCAGGCTCCCGGAGGGGTGGAACGAGAGGGTGCGGGAACGTAGTGAGACAGAGTCTCAAAAGCAACAACGCGCCGCCCTCGCGTTTTTCCCTGGGGCCTGCGCCCCGGGCGCACGTGCCACGCGACTCTCCCGTAGTCCGTTCCGCGCCTGCTTTTCGTTGAGACGGCGTCGCAGGGTCCTGCCAGGACGGCGCCCCGTTCAAGGCCCCGCACGCCGGCCGTCGATGTCGAAGCGGACGCGTCCCGGGAGTCGGGACCGGTGGGAGTCGCCATGGCGGAAGGCCCGAGGTCCCGGGGGTGGGGACGCCGCCTCCGCGGCTCCCGTTCCGTCGCCGCCTTCGCGGCAGCCGTCGGCCTCGCCGTGCTCGCGACGCTCACCGCGCAGGGCGCCGCGCGTGGCACCGCGCCCGGCGCGACGCCCGTGCGCGACGATCCGGAGGCGGGCGACGACCTCGTCCTCGGCATGTCGACCGCGCTCAGCGGACCGGCCGCCGACCTCGGCAACCGCATGCTCGCCGGAGTCGAGGCGGCGCTCGCCGAGGTCGAGCGCGGCGGCGGGATCCATGGACGCAAGCTGCGCCTGATCGCGCTCGACGACGGCTACGAGCCCGACGTCGCCGGCCCCAACGTGCGCCGCCTGATCGAGCAGGAGCACGTGCTCGCGATCGTGGGGAACGTCGGGACGCCGACCGCGGTCGCCACGCTGCCGATCGCCGTCGCGAGCGGCACGCCCTTCTACGGCGCGTTCACCGGCGCCGGCCTGCTTCGCAAGGAGCCGCCCGACGCCTGCGTCGTCAACTACCGCGCGAGCTACGCGGAGGAGACGACCGCGATGGTCGACGCGCTCGTCCTGCAGGCCGGCTTCGCGCCCGAGGAGGTCGCCTTCTTCACGCAGCGCGACGCCTACGGCGACGCCGGCTTCGCCGGCGGGACCGCGGCGCTCGAGCGCCACGGCCTCGCCGACGAGTCGAAGGTCCTGCACGCCCGCTACGAGCGCAACACCGTCGCGGTCGAGCGCGCGCTCGCCGACGTCCTCCTCGCGCAGCCGCCGCCGCGCGCGATCATCATGGTGGGCGCCTACCAGCCGTGCGCGGCCTTCGTGAAGCTCGCGCGCGAGAACGGCGTCGACGCGCTCTTCCTCAGCGTCTCCTTCGTCGGCTCGATGTCGCTCCTGCGCGAGCTCGGCGACCGCGGCGACGGCGTCGTGATCACGCAGGTCGTGCCCCACTTCGACGCCGACCTGCCGATCGTGAAGGAGTACCGCGCGGCGATCGCGGCGCTCGACGCCAAGAGCCAGCCCGACTTCATCTCGCTCGAGGGCTACGTCGCGACGCGGCTCCTCTGCCGCGGCCTCGCGACGATCGAGGCGCGGCCCGACCGCCGGTCGGTGATCCAGGCGCTCGAGGGGCTCGGCACGTTCGACCTCGGGCTCGGCGTCCCGCTCGAGCTCTCGCCGGCGCGCCACCAGGCGTGCTCCCAGGTCTGGCCGACCGTGATCCGCGGCGGGCGGATCGTCCCGTTCGAGTGGTCCGAGCTCGCCGCGCGGCGCAGGGCGGCGTCCGGCGGGCCGTGATGACCGGAGCGGTCCCGCCTCCGCGTCTGCAGATCGACCGCCGCATCGCGGCGCGCCTCGTCTGGCTGGTCGCCGGCGTCGCGGTCCTCGCCGGCGTGGCGACGACCGGCTTCCTGCGCCACGCGCTGCGCACCATCGACGCCGAGCGCGGCCGCCTCTTCGAGGCGCAGTCGGTCGACTCGCTGCGCATCAACCGCATCGAGGACGGCATCTCGGCGGCCCGCAACGCCATGAAGGCGATCCTCGACCCGGCGGCGGCCGTCGCCTCCGACGCGCTCCGCCTCGGCGAGCTCGCGCGCTGGCTCGCGGGCCCGGAGGGCGGCGACGCGGTGCGCGGCGACCTCGAGCAGCTGCTGGCGCGCTGCACGGCCTGGCGCGCCGCGTTCGAGGCCAACCGCGCCACGCTGCAGGCCACGCATCGCCGCATCGAGCACGCCTTCGAGGGGCTGCGCGCCGCGCTCGAGGCGGCGGAAGGGCACGCCGCGCTCGCGCGCGCCCGCTCGATCGCGCAGCTGCGCCGCGCCGCCGGCGACGACTCCGGCGCGCTCGCGCAGCGGCTCCTCGAGGAGCTCGACGGCGACCCGCGCGCCCGCGGCATCCGCATCGAGATCAGCGAGCTCGCGCTCGCCTGCGAGCGGCTGCTCTGGGCGACGTCGGACGACCAGCTCGCCGACCTCCTGAACAACCGCGTGCTCGGCGCGCTGCTGCGCCTGCGCCCCGCGATCCGCCCGCGCGACGCGCCGTCCGGCGACGCGGCGGCGCCGCTCGACCCCGACGCCATGGACGAGCTGCAGGCGACGCTGCTCGGCGCGCACCACGCCCTCGACGCCGCCCACCAGTGCATCCGGACCGACCCCGACAGCCTGTTCGGGGCGTGCAGCCGCCGTCTCGTCCTCGACGCCGAGCGCGACGCGCTGATCGGCGCCGTCGACGCGACCTTCACGCGGCTCGAGGAGGTGCGCGGGCGCGTGATCGAGTCGACCGCGAAGCAGGCGAGCAACTACCAGCAGCTCGCGGGCGACGCGCTCGACGACGCGTGGCGCCGCATCCTCGGCGTGATGCTCGGCTCGTGGCTCATCGTCGGCGTGCTGACCGTCATCGTGGCGAGCGCGATCCGCGGCCAGATCCGCGAGATCGCCGCGCGCAACGACGAGATCGCGGCGAGCCGCGAGCAGTACCGCGCCCTGATCGAGACCACGCAGGCGATCCCGTGGGAGATGGACGCGGCGAGCGGCCGCTTCGTCTACGTCGGCCCGCGCGCGCTGCGGCTGCTCGACCTCGATCTCGAGCGCTGGCTCGAGCCCGGCTTCTTCGCGGCGTGGCTCCACCCCGACGACCGCGCGGCCGTCCTCGAGCAGTACTGCGAGGCGGCCGAGTCGCGCGCCGAGCGCGAGCTCGAGTTCCGGCTCACGCGCGCCGACGGACGCACCGTCTGGGTGCGCAGCGTCGTCTCGGCGCAGCGCGACGGCGAGCGGCTGCGCGGGATGCTGCTCGACGTCACCGAGCGCCGGCAGCTCGAGTTCGACCTCCACCAGGCGCAGAAGCTCGAGTCGGTCGGCCGCCTCGCGGCCGGCATCGCGCACGAGATCAACACGCCGATCCAGTTCGTGAGCGACAGCATCCACTTCGTGCGCGAGTCGGTGGTCGACCTGACGCTGCTGGTCGGCCAGCTGCGCGCGGTGCGGTCGGCCGTGGAGGCCGGCGCGGGCGCGACGGAGGCGGCCGCCGCCGCGGCGCGCACCGAGGAGCAGGTCGACCTGGCCTACCTCCTCGAGCACCTCCCCAAGGCGCTCGACCGCTCGCTCGACGGCCTCGAGCGCGTCGCCGCGATCGTGCGCTCGATGAAGGCGTTCGCCCACCCCGACCAGCGCGAGATGGCGCCGGTCGACCTGAACCAGGCGATCGTCAGCACGCTCACCATCGCGCGCAACGAGTACAAGTACGTCGCCGACGTCGAGACCGAGCTCGGCGAGCTCCCGCCGGTCCGCTGCCACGCCGGCGACGTGAACCAGGCGATCCTGAACATCGTCGTGAACGCGGCGCACGCCGTCGCCGACGTCGTGAAGCAGAGCGGCCGCAAGGGGCGCATCCTCGTCCGCACCGCGCGCGACGGCGACGAGGTGGTCGTGACGATCCGCGACTCCGGCCCCGGCATCCCGGCCGCGATCCGCCACCGCGTCTTCGAGCCGTTCTTCACCACGAAGGCGATCGGGAAGGGGACCGGGCAGGGGCTCGCGATCGCCCGTTCGGTCGTGGTCGAGAAGCACGGCGGCGAGCTCACCTTCGAGACGGAGGAGGGGAAGGGGACCACCTTCTTCCTGCGCCTCCCGATCGACGGATCCCGGACGCCGCTCCCCGTCTGACCCGCCGCTCCCGGGCACGCCGGCCGGGTCGGGGATTCCCCGTAGAGATCCCCCCGGGAATCGGGGTTCGGGCCGACGGTGCGCAATCCCGATACGCCCCGGGGAGGCGTGCACCGCGCAGCATCGATGGTCACGCAGGGAGACCGTGCTTCACCGGCCGAGGCGAAGGAGACGGGCGAGCGCGCCGCTCTCCATCGCGCCGCCGCGCTCCAGCTCGATGAGCGACGCATCGAGATCGGACGTGAATGTGACCGCCTCTTCGCCGCGCTCCATCTCGCGTGCGGCGCGGTCGCCGTCGCGCTCGCGCTCTTCGTCGCGCCCGACGCGTGGGTCGGCCGCATCCCGGCGCTCCCGATCGGGGTCGGGGCGGTGCTGCTCTACGGCGGCGCGCTGTGCGTGCCGATCTGCCTGCTCGTGCGGCTGCGCCCCGGCGGCGCGCCGACGCGCCACGCGATCGCGGTCGCGCAGATGCTCTGGCCGGGGCTGCTGGTCCACCTGGCGGGCGGGCGCCTCGACGCGCACCTCCTCGCCTTCGCCTCGCTCGCGCTCCTCGCCCTCTACCGCGACGGGCGGGTGCTCCTCACCGCGACGGCGGTGGTCCTGGCCGACCTGCTCTGCGGCGGGGGGCTCGCCCCGGGTGCGCTGCACGGCGTCGCCGACTTCGACGGGCGCGGCCTCGCGGCGTTCGCGTTCGGCGTCGCCGTCCTCGACGCCGCGCTCCTCTTCTCGATCGCCGACGCGCGGCGGCGCGCGCTGGCGCGCGCGCTCGAGCGCGCCGAGGTCGCGGCGTGGGTCGCCCACCTCGAGCAGCGCGCCGCCGAGCTCGCGAAGGAGGTCGCCGTCGCGCGCGGCCCGGCGGGCCCCGGCCTGCAGCAGGCGCAGAAGCTCGAGTCGATCGGCCGGCTCGCCTCGGGCATCGCCCACGAGATCAACACGCCGGTCCAGTTCGTGAGCGACAGCGTCCAGTTCGTGCAGGACACGGTGAAGGACCTGCTCGCGCTGATCGGCGAGCTCGGCGCCGTGCGCCGCGCCGTCCTCGAGGGCGCGCCGGCCGAGGCGGCCGCGCGCGCCGCGGCCGCCGCCGAGGAGTCGCTCGACCTGCCCTATCTCGTGGAGAACCTCCCCAAGGCGCTGGCGCGCGCGCTCGACGGGCTCGGCCGCGTCGCCACCATCGCGCGCTCGATGAAGGAGTTCGCCCACCCCGACCCGAAGGAGAAGGAGCTCGTCGACCTCAACCGCTCGGTCCAGAGCACGCTCACGATCGCGCGCAACGAGTACAAGTACGTCGCCGACGTGGAGACCGACCTCGGCGCGATCCCGCCCGTCCTGGGCCACGCCGGCGAGCTGAACCAGGCGCTGCTCAACCTCGTCGTCAACGCCGCGCACGCGATCGGCGACGCGGTGCGCGGCAGCGGCCGCAAGGGGCGCATCCGGGTGCGCACGCGCGTCGACGGCGACGCGGTCGTGATCTCGGTCTCCGACGACGGCACCGGCATCCCCGACGAGGTGCGCGACCGCGTCTTCGACCCGTTCTTCACCACCAAGGAGGTCGGGCGCGGGACCGGCCAGGGGCTCGCGATCGCGCGCTCCGTCGTGGTCGGGAAGCACGGCGGCGAACTCACCTTCGACACCGCGCCGGGCCGCGGCACGACCTTCTTCGTCCGCCTGCCGATCCAGCGGGTCGTCGCGCCGCTCGCGGAGGCGCTGCCGTGAGCCTGCAGCGGATCCTCTTCGTCGACGACGAGCAGAACGTCCTCGACGGGCTGCAGAACCTGCTGCGCAAGGAGCGCCGGCGCTGGGAGATGGTCTTCGCGCACGGCGGCGAGGCGGCGCTCGCCGAGGTCGAGAGGGCGCCCTTCGACGTCGTCGTCTCCGACATGCGCATGCCGGGCATCGACGGCGCCCAGCTGCTGCAGCGCGTGAAGGACCTCCACCCCGGCACCGCGCGCATCGTGCTCTCCGGCCACGCCGAGCACGAGGCGTCCGTGCGCGCGCTCGCGGTCGCCCACCGCTTCCTCGCCAAGCCGTGCGACGCCGACTCGCTGCGGGTCGTGATCGAGCGCACGCTGCAGCTGCGCGCGCTCCTCTCCGACGACGCGGTCCGCAAGGTGATCGGCCGCCTCGACAACCTCCCGTCGATCCCGCGCACCTACCAGGAGCTGATGCGCGCGACCGCCGACCCCGAGGCGAGCATCGCCGACGTCGGGCGCATCGTCGAGACGGACGCCGCGATGTCGGTGAAGGTGCTGCAGATCGTCAACTCGGCCTACTTCGGCCTCGCGCAGAAGATGACCTCGATCCAGCGCGCCGTCGTCTACCTCGGGATCGAGCTCCTGAAGGGGCTGACGCTGGTCGCGCACGTCTTCTCGTCGCTCGAGAAGGCGGCCGTGGTCGGCTTCTCGCTCGACCGCTTCCAGGACCACTCGCTGCGCTGCGCGCGGCTCGCGAAGGCGTTCCTGAAGGACTCGCCGCGCGCCGAGGACGCCTTCACCGCCGGCCTCGTCCACGACATCGGCAAGCTGATCATCGCGAAGAACCTCACCCGGCAGTTCCACGAGGTGGTCGACGAGGTGCGCGGCTCCGATCCGCCGCGGCCGCTGCACGAGGTCGAGCGCGCGCGGATCGGGATGTCGCACGGGGAGCTCGGCGCCTACCTGCTCGGCACGTGGGGGCTGCCGGCGCCGGTCGTCGAGGCGGCCGCGTTCCACCACGTCCCCGGCGCCGTCTCGCAGGGGCCGTGCGAGGTGCTCGCGGCGGTGCACGTCGCCGACGCGCTGCTCGACTCCTCGTGCAGCGGCGAGGGCGACCTGCCGAGCGACGAGCGGCTCGACCACGCGTTCCTCGAGCGCGCCGGCGTCGCGGCGCGGCTCCCCGAGTTCCGGGCGATCGCCGCGGCCGAGCGCGCGAAGCTCGAGGTCGAGGTGTAGCGCTCCGCCGCGGCGGAGACGGCGCCATGGACGCGATCGTGACGCGCGCACGAGTCCTGTGCGTCGACGACGAGGCGAACGTCCTCGCCGGTCTCTCGGTCCACCTGCACCGCCGCTACGACGTCGTGACCGCGACGAGCGGCGCCGCGGGCCTCGCGTCGCTGGCGGGCGACCCGGCGATCTCGATCGTCGTCTCCGACATGCGCATGCCGGGCATGAGCGGGGCGGAGTTCCTCGCGGAGGCGCGCCGGCTCCGGCCCGACGCGGTGCGTCTGCTGCTCACCGGCCACCTCGACCTCGACGTGGCGATCGCCGCGGTGAACGACGGGCAGGTGTTCCGCTTTCTCACCAAGCCGTGCCCGCCGCCGACGCTGCTCGCCGCGCTGGCCGCGGCCGCCGAGCAGCACCGCCTCGTCACCGCCGAGCGCGTCCTGCTCGAGCAGACGCTGCGCGGCGCCGTCCAGACGCTGGTCGACGTGCTCTCGATCACCAACCCCGCCGCGTTCGGACGCGCGACGCGCATCAAGCAGCACGCGAGCGAGATCGCGGCCCAGCTCGGCATGGAGGAGCGCTGGCAGCTCGAGGTGGCGGCGCTGCTCTCGCAGCTCGGCTGCATCACGCTGCCGGCCGACACCGCCGAGCGCGCCTGCTACGGCCAGCCGCTCTCGGACGCGGAGCAGGCGATGGTCGCCCACGTGCCGGCCGTGACCGAGCAGCTGCTCGCGAACATCCCGCGCCTCGAGCCGGTGCGCGAGATCCTCGCCGCCTGGCCGCGGTCGCGCCGCGGCGACGTCCCGCCCGACGATCCGCGCAAGGCGGCGCTCCAGCGCGCCGCCCACGTGCTGCGCGTGGCGGTCGACTTCGACCTGCTCGAGTCGCAGGGCCACGACTCCGCGATCGCGGTCGACACGCTGCGCGGGCGCCACGACCAGTACGAGCCGGCCGTGGTGGCCGCGCTCGTCGCGCTGCGCGCCGCGGCCACGCGCCGCAAGCACGTGCGCGAGGTCCCGATCGCCGCGGTCGGCCTCGGGATGGTCTTCGCCGAGGACGTCCGGCTCGCGGGCGGCGCGCTGCTGGTCGCGCGCGGCTACGAGGTGACGCAGGGCTTCCTCGAGCGCATCCGCAACTTCCGGCCGGGGACGGTGAAGGAGCCGGTGCGCGTCGTCGTCTCGACCGGCCTCGCGCCGGACCTCAAGCCGGAGGTCGTGCGATGAAGGAGTCGGTGCTCTTCGTCGACGACGACCCGCAGCTGCTCGACGCGCTGCGCGACAGCCTGCGGCGCGAGCCCTACGAGGTCGTCACCGCCGGCTCCGCGGCGGAGGGGCTCGCGATCCTCGAGAGCCGCCCGATCGACGTCGTCGTCTCCGACGAGCGCATGCCCGGCATGACCGGGTCGGCCTTCCTGGCCGAGGTCCGCCGCAAGCACGCGCGCACGATCCGCATCATCCTGACCGGCCAGGCGAGCCTCGACGGCGCGATCCGCGCCATCAACGACGGCGAGATCTACCGCTTCCTCGTCAAGCCGTGCGCCCCGTTGCAGGTGGCGCGCACCGTCCGCGACGCGCTCCTGCTGCGCGGCCTCGCGCGCGAGGGGGTGCCGCCGGCGCTGCGCGACGCCGCCGACCGGCGCCGCCGCGCCCCGCCCGACGCCTGATTCGCGCCGGGCGCGGCGACGGCCGCGACGGCTCCGCGCGGCGGGGATAGTCTGCGGCCTCCCTTCTCGCGGAGAGTCGTCATGAGAAGCGGTCAGCGCGTGAGCCGGCGGCAGTTCTTCGGTCGCGTGGGAATCGGGATCGGCGGAGCGGCGCTCGGCAGCGCGCTGCTCGACCGGCTCGGATTCGGGGAGGCGCTCGCCGCCTTCGTCCCGCGCGGCGAGCGGCTGCACTTCGGCGCGCTCGATCCGCTGGTCGACCTGATGCAGGAGACTCCGGCCGACGAGCTCGTGGCGCAACTGGTCGGCAAGCTGCGCGCGGGCGTCACGCCGGCGCAGCTGATCGGCGCCGCGGCGCTCGCCAACGCGCGCGCGCTCGGCGGCACCAACTACAACGGCTACCACGCGCTGATGGCGATGGCGCCGAGCGCGGAGATGGGGCCGCAGATGGCGGCGCCGCTCGGCGCGCTGCCGGTCCTGAAGGTCGTCCATCGCAACGCCCGCTTCCTCAAGGACGCCGGGCGGACGCACGAGGACGCGCTCGCGCCGCTGCCGCCGGACGCGGCCGCGGCGGCCGACGGGAACGGGCTCGTCGACGCGATGCACGCGCTCGAGCTGCCCGCCGCGGAGGCGCGCCTCGCCGCGTCGCTCGCGCAGTCGCGCACGGCCGCCTTCGACCGCGTGCAGGAGGTGGTCCGCGAGGACGGCAACGTCCACCGCGTCGTCCTCTCGTGGCGCGCCGTCGACCTCCTGCGCTTCACCGGCGAGCAGCACGCGCTCACGCTGCTGCGCCAGTCGGTGCGCTACTGCATCGAAGACGACGGCCGGCGCGTCCACGACGGCCGCCCGGCGCCGGCGATCGGACCGGTGGTGCGCGAGCTCATGGAGCGCCACGGCTTCGCGCAGCACGCCGCGGGCACGAAGGCGCTCGACGACGCGCAGCTCGAGAAGCTCGCCGGGACGATCTTCGCGGGCGACGGCAAGACGGCGGCCGAGGCGGTCGCGGCCGCGCTCGCCGACGGCTTCGATCCGGAGCAGGTCGGAGCCGCGCTGCCGCTCGCGGCGGCGCGCCTCGTCCTCTGCGATCCGGGGCAGCTGAAGGAGTCGCCGGGCAAGCCGCAGGGCAGCGTGCACGGCGCGTCGGTCGGCGTGCACGCCTCCGACGCCGCGAACGCGTGGCGCAACATCGCACGGACCGCGGCGCAGGCGGGCAGCGCCGGGACGCAGCACGCGAGCCTGCTCGCCGGCGCGTTCCACACGGCGGGTCAGTCGAAGCAGGTCGGCGCGCAGGAGATCGACGCCGCCGCCGCTCCGTGCGCCTTGAAGGATCCGGCCGAGCTGCTGCGCGAGATCGAGGGGAGGATGCGCGAGCGCGACCAGGTCGCCGCGATGGTCGCCGCGCGCCGCTTCTGCGAGATCGGCCACCCCGCCGCCGACCTGTTCGCGCTGCTCCTGCGCTACGCGGTCAGCGAGGACGGCGCGCTCCACAACGAGAAGTTCTTCCGCACGATCCAGGAGGAGCACGCGGCGGCCCGGCCGGCGCACCGCGCGCGCCTCGTCG
>Ga0134124_10003048_pt1 | contig 13459 bp, 10 predicted proteins | sample KB304_FD_96880 | JGI IMG/M metagenome (GOLD analysis project Ga0134124, IMG submission 96880) | Terrestrial soil microbial communities without Nitrogen fertilizer from Kellogg Biological Station, Michigan, USA - KB3-0-4 | ecosystem: Environmental > Terrestrial > Soil > Unclassified ... | reverse complement strand
ATGCGGTACACGCCGTCCGTCCTGGACGACATCGACCCGGAGAACGAGGCTCCGGAGAAGATCATGGACGACAACTCCTGGACGTACTGGGTGATGTCCCAGGAGCTGATCCGCGAGGGCAAGACCGCCGAGGACCCGCTGGACGATCCGTCGGCCGACTCCACCAAGACCGCCGGTGACCCGCGTTCCTACCTCTACCTGGTACTACGCAAGTCCACCCAGGGCGGCACACCGAACACGGAAAGCTCTTGGGTCGGCGTCACCCTCGGGATCAAGCTGGCCGGCAATCCCATGATCTACCGGTCGGACCTCGGGGTGGCGAAGTGGTCGCTGGAGCGCGATGAGCCGGCGGCGACCGCGATCGCGCTGCCACCGGGCACCGTCGCCGACGACATCGAACAGATCCGGGCGATCCGGGTGGTCGGCACCGGTCACGACACCAAGGCGAAGGTGCAGATCGAGTCGATCGAGCGCGCCTTCTTCCTCGACGCCAACTACCTGCCGCAGGCCTCGTTCCTGTTCGCCCCGGTGCAGGGAACCCTGACGGCCGCGAAGCCCTCGGTGACGCTGCTCGACCGCGCGAACGGCCCGATCATCCGGCCGAGCGCGTCGGCCTCGCAGTCCGCCGACCCGAACGCCACGCCGTCGGCGACCGACACGTCGCTACTGCCCGGCGTCACGATCAGCCCGAGCCTGCGCAATCCGTTCGGCGGCCTGGCGACGTCGGCCACCCCCACCGAGCAGGCGGCGCCGGCCCCGAAGCCGGACCCGACGCCGTCGTCCTGACCGTCTCCTGGCCTGGGCCCGAGCACCTGGCCGGGCCAGGAGACGAGGGCCCACCCCAGCGCCGGGTTACGAGGTGGCGCCGGCCGGCGCGAGTGCCGGCGACACGGCGGTCGCGGGTTCCAGGGCAGCCCAGGCCTGGTCGGCTGCGTCCAGCGCGGCGGTCGTGTCAGCCCGCAGTGTCTCGGGAGCGACCTGGGTGCCGTCGAACAGCTCGGCGCAGGAGTGGGCGGCCTGCTGGTAGGCCGCCAGGCCCTTCGTCCAGGCCTGGCCGGCGTCGCCGTCGGGAACGGAGCCCGCGTTCAGCGCGTCGACGGCACGCGAGCCGAGCAGCGCGCAGGCCGGCCCCAGCGCCATCCCGTTCAGCTCGGAGATCGCCTGACGGACCGACGCCTCAACAGCGGTGATATCCCCGCGCGGCCCGGAGATCGAGGCATACCAGGCGGTGAGATCCGCCGTCGGCGTGGTCGCGGCGGCCGCCGCGGGCGATCCGGCGACGATCTCGGCCGCCACCGGCCGCGGAGCGCCTATGGGGCTCGCGTCGTCGGCCGGGCCGAAGACCCAGACGACCGCACCGACGGCGACGACGCCCACGCCGCCCAGAATCGCGAGTCCTCGGCGCCGCTCGGAGGTGCTGAGCTCCTCCCAGGTCCGATACTCCCTGCGCCGACCCGCCACCCCGGCTCCCTGATGTGATTCCCCAGCATCGGCCCCCGGTGAGCCTCGCCGGATGGGGCGCGATCAGGCCATTGACCGCGCCGCTGCCAACTCCAGGAGGTCACCACCAGGACAGACGCCCAGCTTCGGGACCACGTTGTCCTAACCGGCCGCGCGCCGCCACGGCCGGGACCACGAGTTTTGCCACAGTTCTAGGTTTCATGGGTTGGGTGATGACGCGTAGTGCGGTCACACCGTCTGGCCATCCGCCGGTCACCCTTCGCGAGGCTGGATGCCGGCCTGGCACCGCCGCTCGTTATGTCCGACGCGGCCCGCCGCCGACGCCGGCGGGCAGCCACGCGGCCGAGTGCCGCCGGTCAGTGTCTCTGCTTCGCTCCGTCGGCCGCGAGCTACGGCCCCGCGCTCGTTCCTCGCACAGGACCTCCGCTCGCCTCCTCCTAGGCTCAGTCGAGCAGGTCCGGCTCGCGACGGACGATCCGGTCGTACAGCGGCTGGAAGTTCAGCCAGCCGGTGAGCGGGTTGCCGTTGAGGTCGCGGGTGAGCTTCGCCTCGTCGTGCGGGATGTGCGAGACGGTTCCGGCGGCCTTGGCCAGCAGCTGCGTCTGGGCCGACCGCTCCGCCGCGATGAACCAGTACGCCGCCGCGTCGACGGTGTCGGCGACGGTCAGGAGGCCGTGGTTGGCCAGGATGACGGCCTTGTAGTCCCCGAGGGCGGCGGCGATGCGCTTGCCCTCCTCCAGGTCGAGCACGACCCCGCCGAACCCGGTAAACAAGCCGTGGTCCTCGTAGAAGGCGCAGGAGTCCTGGGTGATCGGTTCGATCAGCTGGCCGATCGTGGACAGTGCGCGGCCGTGGACCGAGTGACTGTGCGCCGCGGTGACGACGTCCGGCCGGGCCTGGTGGATCTGCGAGTGGATCGCGAACGCTGTCGGGTTCACCGGGTACCGGCCCTCGACGGTCTCGCCCTTCCAGTTGACCAGGATCAGGTCGCTGACCCGGATGTGCGAGAACGGGATACCGAACGGGTTGACCCAGAAGTGGTCGGTGAGCTCGGGGTCGCGCGCCGTGATGTGCCCGGCGACGCCCTCCTCGTAGCCGAACCAGCCGAAGATGCGGCAGGCCGCCGCGAGCCGCTCCTTGCGGTGCTGGCGCTCCTCCTCGACGGTCTCGAACTTCGGCGGGAGACGGAAGATCAGGTTGTCAGCCATGTCCCTAGCGCATCACATCGCCGTACCCGACGGAGAACCGGCTGGTCGGAACCCCAGTCGCCTTCGCGACATCTGCCCGAACCACCGGCCCTGCCGCCCCCGAACGGCCCCGCGTGCCCAGGACCAACGGGCCTGGGCACGTCGGGTCGAGGCCACGGCCTCCTGATCCCGATGCACAGGGCCCTGGCGCCACCGCGTCGGCAAGCCCCTGCGCCTTGAACTGGCAGGCCTTCACAGCGTGCGCCGAGGCAGCTACCGCGTGATCTACCGCATCACGACGTCGGCCGCCGGGTCGAGATCACTGCCATCGAGCACCGCTCCGACGCCTACCGGCCACACGGATGACTCAGCCCGGTCACCAGGCGCGCAGGAACGCGGCAATCTGCGCGAGGTCGTCGATGTCACCGCCGGCGATGGCAAGAACGAACTCCACAGCCTCGTCCTCTTTCGGTGCCAGGTCCGCACCGTTGATCTTCAGAAACGTGCGGCCGGCGACCCATCCGAGCCGTTTGTTGCCATCCACAAGGGGATGGTTACGCACGACGGAGTGGAGCAGCGCGGCGGCTTTGACGTACAGGTCCGCGTACGCCTCCTGCCCGAACGCGCTCGCCATGGGTCGGTGCGTCGCGGAGTCGACCAACCCAAGATCCCGTACCAGGGCCTTGCCACCCACCGTGGCATCGGCGATCGCGAGCAGGTCTTCCGTGGTCAGGTACTGCGTCACGCGTCGGCCAGACGCCGCAGAATCCCTTCGTCAGCGGCAATGACCTCGCGGGCCGCTGCCATGACCAAGCCGTGGCGCCGGGCTTCCAGCCGACCCTGGATAGCGGCGAGCACGAACCCGTTGATGGACAGGTCCTCAGCGTCGGCCGCGGCCCGCAGTTCAGAGTCCATCTCGTCAGGAATCCTGAGCGTCATGGTGGCCACCACCCCATGCTACCAACTAGTGGTGGCGCGAGGTGGTGGCATCGAGGGTGACCGGCCGATGCTTGTACCGCGCCGGCTCTGGCCGCAGGCGTCGCGTTCATGATCCAGACGTTGGCGTGTCGCGCGCCGGGCGCGCGCCTGGTGTTGGGCCTGCGGAGTTGTTGGTCCTGTGGAGTGCAGGCCGCTGCCGCTGACCACGGCGTCGGGCTGGTCAGCGACAGCGGAATGTCTCAGGACTCCGCTGAGACGACACCCACAGGACAGCTCACGCCCGTGCCGCCGAGGCCGCAGTAGCCGTTCGGGACCTTGTGCAGGTACTGCTGGTGGTAGTCCTCGGCGTAGTAGAACGGGCCGGCGGGCGCGATCTCGGTGGTGATCGGGCCATAGCCTGCGGCCGTCAGGCGCTGCTGGTAGGCGTCGCGGCTGCGCGCGGCCGCGGCGGCCTGCTCGTCGGAGTAGGTGTAGATCGCCGACCGGTACTGGCTGCCGACATCGTTGCCCTGGCGCAGCCCCTGGGTCGGGTCATGCGACTCCCAGAAGACCGACAGCAGCTTGTCGTAGGAGACCTGGTCAGGGTCGTAGACAACCTGGACGACCTCGGTGTGACCGGTCAGACCGGAGCAGGTCTCCTCGTAGGTCGGGTTCGGCGAGTAGCCGCCGGCGTAACCGACGGAGGTCGAGTAGACGCCGGGCGTCTGCCAGAACTTGCGCTCCGCGCCCCAGAAACAGCCGAGGCCGAAAACGGCGGTAGCGAGGCCCTCCGGGAAGGGGCCCTCCAGCGGGTTGCCGAGCACGGCGTGCCGCTCCGGCACGGGGAAAAGCCGCCGCTCGTGGCCAGGCAGCGCATCCTGGGGCGAAACCATGGTCGCCGCGCGCCGTCCGAACAGCATGGGTACCACCTCCGGTGACCGGCCCGTTCCTGGCCGAGATGACACAGCAGATCTCACCCTGCACAACCGCGCGAAGGGGTGGTCCGTTCCCAGGGAACGGACCACCCCTCACCACGTGGGCACGCTTTACAGGACCAGGTCCTCCAGCATCGTCGTCACCAGCGCGGCGATCGGGGACCGCTCCGAGCGGGTGAGGGTGACGTGCGCGAACAGCGGATGGCCCTTGAGGGTCTCGATCACCGACGCGACGCCGTCATGCCGGCCGACCCGCAGGTTGTCCCGCTGGGCGACGTCGTGGGTGAGCACCACCCGCGAACCGGCACCCAGCCGGGACAGCACAGTGAGCAGGACCCCCCGCTCCAGTGACTGGGCCTCGTCGACGATAACGAAGGAGTCGTGCAGCGAGCGGCCGCGGATGTGCGTCAGCGGCAGTACCTCGAGCAATCCGCGGTCGACGACGTGGTCGATCACGTCCTCGGAGACCATGGCGCCGAGCGTGTCGTAGACGGCCTGCGCCCACGGCGCCATCTTCTCGTTCTCACTGCCGGGCAGGTAGCCGAGGTCCTGACCGCCGACGGCGTAGAGCGGCCGGAAGACGACGACCTTGCGGTGCGCCCGGCGTTCCATCACCGCCTCCAGGCCCGCGCACAGCGCCAGCGCCGACTTGCCCGTGCCGGCCCGCCCGCCGAGCGAGACGATTCCGATCTCCGGGTCGAGCAGCAGGTCGAGGGCGACGCGCTGTTCGGCGCTGCGGCCGTGCAGGCCGAACGCCTCCCGGTCGCCGCGTACCAGCTTCACTGTCTTGTCCGCGCAGACCCGCCCGAGGGCGGACGCGCTGCCGCCAGACGACGTCAACACCAGCCCGGTGTGGCAGGGCAGCTCGGCCGCGTCCGCGAGCATCAGCTGCTCGCCGCCGTACAGCCTGTCGAGCTCCTCCTGGCCAACGGTCAGCTCGGCCATGCCGCCCCAGCCGGTGTCGACGGGCTGCAGCGCCCGGTACTCCTCGGCCTGCAGGCCAACCACGGAGGCCTTCACCCGCAGCGGCATGTCCTTGGTTACCAGCACCACGTCGTCGCCCTCAGCGGCCAGGTTGAGCGCGACGGACAGAATGCGGGAGTCGTTGTCGCCGACCCGGAACCCCGGTGGCAGCACCGTCGGGTCGGTGTGGTTCAGTTCTACCCGGAGGGTTCCGCCACCTTCCAGCGGCAGCGGATTGTCAAGCCGTCCGTGCCGGATTCGCAGGTCGTCCAGGATGCGTAGCGCCTCCCGGGCGAACCAGCCCAGCTCGGGGTGGTTTCGCTTGGCCTCCAGCTCCCCAATCACAACGAGGGGGAGCACGACGTTGTGCTCCGCGAATCGCAACAGCGCGCGAGGGTCAGACAGCAGCACGCTTGTGTCGACGACATGCGTTCGTGGCACACGCCCACCCGCTTACTCGGAGTTGTCCGGGATACGGCCCCTCAGGGGCCGAGTCCCGGCCTCCTGGCGTTGTCGCGACAGCGGCACCGAGGGGCCTCCCTGCGGTCCAGCCCAATGCCAGACCACGATTTGAGACATCGGGCATCACGGTAGCCGCAGGTAGCTGGGTTGGCGACCCACTTCGCCGAACACGTGGCGAAGGGAGTTCAACGCCTGCTGTAACCCAGATGGTCAGCAGACCTCCGCCAGGCCCGCTTCGGACCCAGATCATCACAATACGCAGCCGTAGCGAACGTGGTTGTCGTGGTGCGGCTCGCCGGGCGAGCCGCACCCTGTCTCATCGTCACCGTGAGTTTCGCCACCCGAGACGCACCGGAAGTTCATCCCCGCCGCGCCGCGCAGCCCGCGCCGGCCGCCCCGGGCGGCCCGGAACGGTTACCTGGAGTGATCGAAAGCTGGATCGAGCCGGACGCCCAGCAGGCGGCGGACGTCGGCGGCGGTGTGCACTGGCCGCTCGCAGACGAAGTGCCGGCAGACGTAGACGCCGGGCTCCGGGCGGTCCGCCGTGAGCGGGCCGGCCGTCACGACGACCGCGCCGGGCGCGGTACCGAGCCGGGCGAGCCGCTCGAGGTCGGGCCGGTCCACGACCGCCACCTCCGCGGGGCCGGCCAGCAACGCCTCTGCGACGGCACCTGCGCAGCCCGCGAAGGACGCGTCGCGGTCGAGCAGCGTGGCAAGCACGCCGACCGTGGCCTCCGCGTCGTCGCGATGCTCGGTCGAGCCGGTGAGGGCGGCGTAGCTCAGCAGCGCGCCGGCCACCGCCGACTGGCCCGACGGCGTCGGCGAGTCGGACATCTCCCGTGGCCGGCGCAGCAGCGTCTCCGCGTCGTCGGACGTGTCGAAGAAGCCGCCGTCGGGAGCGCGGAACCGCGCGCGGGCGACCTCGAGCAGTTGGCCGGCGAGCTCCAGCCAGGCAAGGTCGCCGGTCACCTGGTACAGGGTGAGAAAGCCCTCGGCGAGGTTGCCGTAGTCGTCGAGAACGCCCGCGTTTGGGCCGACCTTCCCGTGCCGGCTGGTGCGGCGCAGCCGGCCGTCGACCAGGTGGACGTCGCGCGCCAGCCGGCCGGCGCCCGCCGCCGCCTCGACCCACGCCGGTTCCTCGAACAGCGCGCCCGCCTCGGCGAGCGCGGCGATGGCCAGGCCGTTCCAGCTGGCGACGACCTTGTCGTCGCGGGCCGGCGCCGGGCGGCGCGCGCGGGCCGCGGCGAGCACGGACCGGACCCGGGCGAACCGGTCCGGGTCGTCCGGGTCGGCGGGCAGCTGGAGCACCGAGGAACCGTGTTCGAACGTCCCGGTCGGGGTCACGGCGAAGACGCCGGCCGCCCACGCCGCGTCCTCGGGCGTGAGGACGGCCGCCAGCTGCGCCGGGGTCCACACGTAACTGGCGCCCTCGACCGGCTCCGCGTGGCCGGCCCCGTGGAGGGCGTCGGGCGGGACGGCGTCGGCGTCCAGGCCGGAGGCGAACCCGCCCTCGGGGGTGCGCAGCTCGGCCAGCAGGAACTCGGCCGTCTCACGGACCACCCTGGCCGCGAGCGGCGCGCCGGTCACCCGCCACAGGTGCAGGTAGGCCCGCAGCAGCTGGGCGTTGTCATAGAGCATCTTCTCGAAGTGCGGGACGGTCCACGTCGCGTCGACGCTGTACCGGGCGAAGCCGCCGGCCAGCTGGTCGTAGATCCCGCCACGGGCCATCCGCTCGCAGGTCAGCGTGACCAGGTCAAGCGCCCGGGCGTCGCCGGTCCGCGCGTGCTGGCGCAGTAGCAGTTCCAGCACCATCGACGGCGGGAACTTCGGCGCCGCCCCAAACCCGCCGTTGCGCGCGTCGAACCGGCCGGCGAGCCGGTCGACCGCCCGGTCGAGCAGATCGGCGTCCAGCTGGATGGCCCCGCCCGGGCCCCCGCCCGCGGGCATCCGGGCGGCCTCGGCCACGGTGCGGGCGATGTCCGCGCCGGAGGACTCGATCTCGTCACGGCGGGTGGTCCAGGCGGTCGACAGGGCCCGCAGCACCTGGCTGAAGGCCGGCATCCCTGGCCTGGGCCGCGGCGGGAAGTAGGTCCCCGCGTAGAAGGGCTCCGCGGCCGGAGTGAGGAACACCGTCATCGGCCAGCCCCCCTGCCCAGTGAGCGCGAGCGTGACCTCCATGTAGACAGCGTCGACGTCGGGGCGTTCCTCCCGGTCGACCTTGATGTTGACGAAGTGCTCGTTCATGTACGCCGCGGTGGCCGGGTCCTCGAACGACTCGTGCGCCATCACGTGACACCAGTGGCAGGAGGCGTAGCCGATGGACAGCAGGACCGGGACACCCCGGCGGGCCGCCTCCGCGAACGCCGCCGGCTCCCAGGGCCACCAGTCGACGGGGTTGTCCGCGTGCTGGAGCAAATAGGGAGACGTCTGGCTGGCCAGCCTGTTCACGAGGCGCCGCCTTCCGGCGAGAAGAAATCGGCATATTGCGGGGATCGCCAGGTCATCCGGCACTCGCTCCGCCGACCGGCTGCCGCCGGGCAGCAGGGCGGTTTAGCGGTAGATGGCGAGCATGAGCGCGATGTAGTGGCAGCATGCGGCCACGAGGGTGAAGGCGTGAAAGACCTCGTGATAGCCGAAGACCCGGGGCGCCGGATCCGGGCGCCGGAGCGCGTAGATGATCGCGCCGACGCTGTAGCAGACCCCTCCGGCGACGAGCAGCGTCAACGTCGCCACCCCGGCCGTGTGCGCGACCTCGGGGAAGACGAACACCGCGACCCAGCCGAGCGCGATGTAGAGCGGGACGGTCAGGTAGCGCGGCGAGTGCAGCCACAGCATCCGCACCAGTACCCCGAGCACCGCGCCACCCCACACGACGGCCAGGATCGGCTGTGCCAGGTGACGGGGCATCGCGAGCAAGGCGAAGGGCGTGTACGTGCCGGCGATGAACACGAAGATCATCGAATGGTCGAGGCGCTTCATGAGCGCGCGCGCCCGTGATGTCGACCACATGGTCCGGTGGTAGAGGGCGCTGGTACCGAACAACGCCGTAATGCTGATCGCGTAGACACCGACGGCGAGCCGGGCGACCAGCGTCGTCGGCAGTGCCACCGCCACCACGCCGAGCGCGAGACTTACCGGAAATGCGCCGGCGTGTAGCCATCCCCGCATGCGCGGTCGCACCAGGTCACGTGGATGGCCCTGGACGCTCCCCGCGGTGCCAGCGCTGCCGGCCAACAGCGGGCCGGAGCCGCCGGAGCCCGAGTCGGCGTCGGACGGTTGCGTCGCTGCGTGAGTGACCACGTCAGAACGATAACGGCACCACGCCGGGGAGGCCCGCGCGGCTCGTCGCAAGGGTCAGGCCGAAGGATCCCGATGCGTGATGGAACCGACGTTTTCCGCCCGACCGTACCGCGCGACTGTGCGCGGAAAGAGCGGTACAGTCTAATGATCCTGAACGCGGCCTCGAACGTATCCGGGTATGAGTGGCACTGTATGACCAGCACTGTATGGGCGGGCACCTGTACCTGCGAACCTTGGAACTGGGGAACCCGGAACCGGGGAAGGCTGTACGGGCGAACGCCGTACCAGCGCACACTGCACTGGCGGCCACCGTACTGCCGGTCACCGCACTGGCCGCCAGGCCAGCGCACCGGTGCATTGTGACCTCCCGTACACGGGGGCGTTCGGGTGCGCAAGCTACACGCAAGCTGCACCTGTATACCGAGGCGAGAACGCGGCAGGTTCAACGCGACCGGAGGTGTGAGCTGTGACGACCGCGGCACAGATTCCCGGGCTGGATGCCGCCCCGACCAAGCACGCCAGGCTGCTCGCCTGGGTGCGCGAGATCGCCGAACTCACTCAGCCGGACAGGGTGGAGTGGTGTGACGGTTCCGTTGAGGAATTCGACCGGCTCACCAATCTGCTCATCGAGCACGGGACTTTGGTTAAACTCAACGAGGAAAAACGTCCTAACAGCTTCCTGGCTCTCTCGGACCCGAGCGATGTGGCCCGGGTCGAGGACCGTACGTACATCTGCTCCGCCAAGCGCGAGGACGCCGGCCCGACAAACAACTGGGTCGATCCGGCGGAAATGCGCGGAACACTCCGCGGCCTGTTCAGCGGATGCATGCGCGGCCGGACAATGTACGTCGTCCCGTTCTGCATGGGCCCGCTCGGATCGCGCATCTCGGCTCTCGGCGTCGAAATCACCGACTCGCCGTATGTCGCGATCTCGATGCGCACCATGACGCGGATGGGCACCCCGGCGCTGGAGGAGCTCGGCGAGGACGGCTTCTTCGTGCCGGCGGTGCACTCGCTCGGCGCCCCGCTGGCGCCCGGGCAGGCCGACGTCGCCTGGCCCTGCAACACCACGAAGTACATCGTCCACTACCCCGAGACCCGGGAGATCTGGTCGTTCGGCTCGGGCTACGGCGGCAACGCCCTGCTCGGCAAGAAGTGCTACGCGCTGCGGATCGCGTCGGTCATGGCCCGGGACGAGGGCTGGCTCGCCGAGCACATGCTGATCCTCAAGCTCACCTCCCCCAAGGGCCAGGTCCACTACATCGCGGCCGCGTTCCCGTCGGCCTGCGGCAAGACCAACCTCGCCATGCTCATCCCGACCCTCCCCGGCTGGAAGGCCGAGACGGTCGGCGATGACATCTGCTGGATGCGCTTCGGCGAGGACGGCCGGCTCTACGCCGTCAACCCGGAGGCCGGCTTCTTCGGCGTCGCCCCCGGCACCGGGGCGGACACGAACCCGAACGCGGTCGAGACCCTCTACGCGAACGCGATCTACACCAACGTCGCGAAGACCGACGACGGCGACATCTGGTGGGAGGGCCTGACCAAGGACAAGCCCGCGCACCTGACCGACTGGAAGGGCAACGACTGGACGCCGGAGTCGACGACCCCGGCCGCCCACCCGAACGCCCGGTTCACGGTCCCCGCCGGCCAGTGCCCGACGATCGCGCCCGAGTGGGAGGACCCGCGCGGTGTGCCGATCTCGGCGATCCTGTTCGGCGGCCGGCGGGCCACCGCGGTGCCGCTGGTCACCGAGGCACCCGACTGGCAGCGCGGCGTCTTCTACGGCTCGATCGTCGCGTCAGAGACGACGGCCGCCCAGGCCGGCGCGATCGGCCAGCTACGCCGCGACCCGTTCGCCATGCTGCCGTTCTGCGGCTACAACATGGCGGACTACATGGGCCACTGGCTGGCCACCGGGCAGAAGGCGGACGCGTCGAAGCTGCCGCGGATCTACTACGTCAACTGGTTCCGCAAGAGCCCCGAGGGCAAGTTCCTCTGGCCGGGCTATGGCGAGAACAGCCGTGTCCTCGCCTGGATCGTCGGCCGGCTCGAGGGCGAGGCCGACGGCGTCGAGTCGCCGCTGGGCGTGCACCCGACCCGCGAGGCCTTCGACACCGAGGGCCTGGACATCGACGAGGCCGACCTGGCCACCCTGCTGACCCTCGACACCGAGGTCTGGAAGCAGGAGGCCGACCTGATCCCGGCGCACTACCAGACGTTCGGCGACCACCTGCCGGCCGAGCTCTGGTCCGAGCACCAGGCCCTCGTCGAGCGCCTGAACAGCTAGCCCGCCCGGGTCGCCTCACACCCGACCCACGCGTGACGATCGCCCCCGCCGGCCCTGGCCTGCGGGGGCGATCGCTTCGTCAGGATGCGACGCCGCTACCTCCGCCGCGTGGAGGCCCGAACTTTAGATTCTGGCGATCAAGAAGCGCGAAACTCAAAGAGATTTTGAGTTTTCCGCATGATCAGGCGCCGGCTAACGGTCCAGGTCAGGGCGGCGGGACTGCTTGGTCTGGGAGCGCTGGCGTTTCGCCGCAAGCCTGCGTTCGACGGAGCCCTTGGTGGGTTTGGTCGGGCGACGGCGGCGGGCCGGCGGGGCCGTCGCCTCACGCAGCAGTGCGACGAGGCGGTCGACGGCAGCTTCGCGATTGCGCAGCTGGGAGCGCTGCTCGGAGGACGTGATGACGACGTCGCCGTCGACGAGACGGTTCGCCAGCCGGGCGAGCGCCCTGGCTCGCAGCGGTTCGGGGACCGCCGGCGAGCCGGCCAGATCGAACCGCAGCTCGGCCCGGCTGTCCGCGGTGTTCACGCCCTGGCCGCCCGGCCCGGACGAGCGCGAGAAACGCCAGCGCAGCTCGGCTTCGGGCAGCACGAAGCCCGGGCGGATCTCGCGGGACTCGCGCATCTCAGAGGATCCGCGGTCACGGGAGGTCCGCGGGCGCGGCGATTCGGGCACCAGCACATGGTGCCATCAGCGGCACCCGCCCGAAACCGGATAGATCGCGCCTCGCGAAGATCACACGCACCGCGGAACGCCTTGGGCGTTGAGGCGCCCTCGGCGGGTCGCAGGGGCTACGCGACCGCGATGTTGACGATGCGGCCGGGGACGACGATCAGGCGCTTCACGGTCTTGCCTTCGGTGTGCTTCGCGTAGTCCTCGTGGGCGGTCAGCGCGGCCTTGATCTCGTCCTCGGCGGCGCTGGCGGGGACGGACAGCGTGAAGCGGACCTTGCCGTTGACCTGGACCGGCAGCGTCACCGTCGACTCGGCGGCCAGCGCCTCGTCGCCCTCCGGGAACGCCTCACGGGCCAACGAGCCGTCGTGGCCCAGCCGCGACCACAGCTCCTCCCCCAGATGCGGGGCCAGCGGGGCGACCATCAGCGCCATGGCTTCCGCCAGCGCCCGCGGCGGCCGCTTCGCGTCCGAGTAGTGCTTGCTGACGAAGTTCGTCAGCTCGATCAGCCGGGCGACCGCCGTGTTGAACCGGACGCCCGCGTAGTCCGCGCGCACCGCCAGGATCGTGCGGTGCAGGACGCGGTTCGCCTCATCGTCGGGCTGGGCGTCGGCGACCCGCGCCTCGCCGGTCGCCTCGTCGACCAGATTGCGCCACAGCCGCTGCAGGAAGCGGTGCGACCCGATGATGTCGTCGGTGTGCCAGGGCCGGTCGGCGTCCCACGGACCCATCGCCATCTCGTAGACCCGCAGCGTGTCCGCGCCGTACCGGTCATAGATCTCGTCGGGAGTCACGCTGTTCTTCAGCGACTTGCCCATCTTCCCGGAGCGCCGGGTGACGGGCTCGCCCTGGTAGCGCAGCGTGCCGTCGGGACCCGTGGCCACCTCCGCGGCCGGGACGTACATGCCGCGCTCGTCCAGGAAGGCGTCGGCACCGATCATGCCCTGGTTGAACAGCCGCTTGAACGGCTCCTTGGTGGAGACCAGGCCCAGGTCGTAAAGCACCTTGTGCCAGAACCGGGCGTACAGCAGGTGCAGCACGGCGTGCTCGACACCGCCGACGTACAGGTCGACGCCGCCGTCCCCTTCGGGCCCGTCCGGCGACGGCATCCAGTAGCGCTCGATCTCCGGGTCGACGAAGCACTCGGAGTCGGTCGGGTCCAGGTAGCGCAGCTCGTACCAGGACGAGCCGGCCCACTGCGGCATCACGTTGGTTTCCCGGGTGTACGTGCGAGCGCCGTCGCCCAGGTCCAGCGTGACCTCGACCCATTCCTT
>Ga0134124_10003044_pt1 | contig 13486 bp, 15 predicted proteins | sample KB304_FD_96880 | JGI IMG/M metagenome (GOLD analysis project Ga0134124, IMG submission 96880) | Terrestrial soil microbial communities without Nitrogen fertilizer from Kellogg Biological Station, Michigan, USA - KB3-0-4 | ecosystem: Environmental > Terrestrial > Soil > Unclassified ... | reverse complement strand
CCCACCAGCGGGCAGGTGATCTTCGAGGGGCGCGAGCTCGGGGCGTTGTCGGACGCCGAGCTGCGGCCGATGCGCCGCCGGATGCAGGTGATCTTCCAGGATCCGTACGCGTCGCTGAATCCCCGCATGACGGTGGGACAGATCCTGGCCGAGCCGCTGGCGGTCCATCGCGTGGTGACGGATCGCGACGGCCGCCGCAAGCGTGTGCGCGATCTGCTCTCCCGCGTCGGCCTGCTGCCCCAGCACGCCGACCGCTATCCGCACCAGATGTCCGGCGGTCAGCGACAGCGCGTGGGCATCGCGCGCGCCCTGGCCGTGGAGCCCTCGCTCATCGTGTGCGACGAGCCGGTATCGGCCCTCGACGTGTCGATCCAGGCGCAGATCATCAACCTGCTCGAGGATCTCCAGGCCGAGTTCCGGCTCACGTACCTGTTCATCGCCCACGACCTCGCGGTGGTCCGCCACATCTCCGACCGGGTGGCGGTGATGTACCTGGGCAAGATCGTCGAGGTCGCCGACCGTCGCGAGCTCTACGACACCCCGCTCCACCCGTACACGAAGGCGCTCCTGGCCGCGGTCCCGATCCCGGACCCCGTCCTGGAGGCCGAGCGGCCCCGCACGGTGCTCGCCGGCGAGGTGCCCAGCCCGCTGAACCCGCCCTCCGGCTGCGTCTTCCATCCGCGCTGCCCGATCGCCGTCGACCGCTGCCGAGGTGAAGTGCCGCCCTTACGGGAGGTTACGCCGGGTCACTGGGCGGCTTGCCTGCTGGCTTGACAGCGTGGTCGGACCGCGAGTACGTTGCCGGAAACCTTTAGGAGTTGCGGCCCGTTTGACCCCGAAACATGTCCGGCTCCCCGAGAGTCGTGACAGGAGGTGGCGAATGCGTCGTCCCGCCCTCGTACTGTTGACTCTCACCGTGGCCCTGTTCGCGGCCGGGGTGCTCCCGGCGGTGTCCCAGGACAAGCCGCGGTCCGGCGGTGAGCTGGTCTTCGTCGTCCCCTCGGAGCCGCCATCCTACGACGGCCATCAGGAGGAGACGTTCGGCGTCACCCACCCGATCGCCCCCCACTACAACACGCTGCTGCGGGTGGATCCGTTCGACAAGACCGGGACCAAGCCCGTCGGTGACCTGGCCGAGTCGTGGACGGTCTCCAAGGACCAGCTGACGTACACCTTCAAGATCCGCAAGGGCGTGAAGTTCCACGACGGCAGCGAGATGACCTCCAAGGACATCAAGGCCTCGTACGACAGGATCCTGAACCCGCCGGCCGGCGTGAAGTCGCTGCGCCGGGAGGCCTACGCGGCCATCGCCTCGATCGACGCGCCGGATCCCTCCACGTTCGTGGTCAAGCTGAAGTACCCGGAGGGGTCGATTCTCCTGAACCTGGCGTCGCCGTGGAACTTCATCTACAAGGCCGACATCCTGGCCAAGGATCAGCACTGGTACGAGAAGAACATCATGGGCACCGGCCCCTTCAAGTTCGTGGAGCACGTGAAGGGCTCGCACTGGGTCGGCAAGAAAAATCCAGACTACTGGGACAAGGGCAAGCCCTACCTCGACGGCTACCGCGCGATCTTCATCAGCAACTCGGCGGCGCAGGTGGCCGCGGTGCGCGGCGAGCGCGCCATGATCCAGTTCCGCGGCTTCAGCCCGCCCGAGCGCGACAGCCTCGTGCAGGCGCTGGGGTCGAAGCTCAACGTGCAGGAGAGCCCGTGGGATTGCCTGAACTTCGTCTCCATGCACCACGAGAAGAAGCCCTTCGATGACAAGCGCGTGCGGCGGGCGCTGAGCCTGGCGCTGGATCGGTACGCGGGCTCGAAGGCGCTGTCGAAGATCACGCTGGTCAAGGACGTGGGCGGCATCCAGGTGCCCGGCACACCGTGGGCGACGCCGCCGGCCGAGCTGGAGAAGCTGGCCGGCTATGGCCACGACATCGCGAAGAACCGCGCCGAGGCCAAGCGACTGCTGCGGGAGGCGGGCGTGCCCGACGGGTTCGCCTTCACGTTCAAGAACCGCGGCATCCCGCATCCCTACGAGCCCCTGGGGATCTGGCTCATCGATCAGTGGCGGCAGATCGGTCTCAACGTGAAGATGGAGATGGTCGAGGCCTCCGCCTACCACCCCATGCTCAAGCGGGGCGACTTCGACGTGGCCATGGACTTCCAGTGCGGCTTCATCGTGGAGCCGGACCTGGACCTCCCCCGCTTCCTCAGCCACTCCGACGCCAACTACGGCAAGCACAAGGACACGGTCATCGACGACCTGTTCAGCCGGCAGGGACGGGCCACCGACGCCGAGGAGCGCAAGAAGATCCTGCGGCAATTCGAAAAGCGCCTGCTGGACGACGAGGCGCACGTGATCTACACACTGCAGTGGCACCGCATCATCCCGCACCTGGCCAAGGTGAAGGGCTGGACGATCACGCCCAGCCACTATCTGAACAACCAGCTCGACACGGTCTGGCTGTCCGAATAAGTTGCACAAGTACCTCATCAAGCGCTTTCTGCTGATGCTGCCCACGCTGTTCGGGGTGGCCCTGGTGACGTTCGTGCTCATCAGGGTCATCCCGGGCGACGTGGTCGAGCTGCGGTACTCCGGTGACCGCGGCGCCGTCTCGCAGGACATCCTCGACCGCGAGCGCGCCCGCATCGGCCTGGACCAGCCCGTCTGGAAGCAGTTCCTCACCTGGACCGCGGGTGTGGTGCGCCTGGACTTCGGCACGTCGATGTGGACGGGCGCGCCGATCTGGGAGGAGATCAAGCTGCGCTTCACGCTCTCGCTGCAGGTCGCCATCATGGCGACCCTGGTGGCCGTGCTGCTGGCCATCCCGCTGGGCGTGCTGTCCGCGCTCAAGCAGGACACGTGGATCGACTACAGCGTGCGCCTCTTCTCGATCGCCGGGTTGGCGATGCCGTCGTTCTGGCTGGGCATCGTCATCATTCTCGTGATGCTGGTCGTGTTCAAGTGGCTGCCGCCCATGGTCTACACGCCGTTCTGGGTCAGCCCGACCCAGAACCTCGCCCAGCTCATCTGGCCCGCGCTCGCGGTCGGCTACCGCTACTCGGCCGTGGCCACCCGCATGACGCGCTCGGCGATGCTGGAGGTGCTGCGCGAGGACTACATCCGGACGGCCCGCGCCAAGGGGCTGATGCAGAAGCTCATCCTGTCGCGCCACGCGCTGAAGAACGCGATGCTGCCGGTGCTCACCGTCGTCGCGCTCGAGTTCGCCTTCCTCATCGGCGGCCTCGTCGTCACCGAGCAGGTGTTCAACCTCAACGGCATCGGGCTGCTCTTCGTGCAGGCCGTGGCCCATCGCGACTACACGCTGCTGCAGGCGCTCATCATGCTGGTGGCCGGCTCGTTCATCATCGTGAACTTCCTCATGGACGTGGCCTACGCGTGGCTCGACCCGCGGATCCGCTACCGCTGATGCGGGAACCCTCGTCGAGGAGGCCGGCATGGCGCTGAACCCGCCGTTCGATCGCGCGCTCGAGGTGGAGGTCCCGCAGGCCGGACCCGGCTGGGGCGAGGTGATCCGCGACTTCTGCCTGCGCCGTCCGCTCGGCGCCATCGGTGCGGCCATCATCGTGGTGATGCTGGCGGTGGCGATCCTGGCGCCCCTCATCGCGCGCTACGACCCGGTCGTCAACGACTTCGGCGCCATGCTGGCGCCGCCCTCGCGCGCCCACTGGCTCGGCACCGACGCCTTCGGACGCGACGTGCTCTCGCGGCTGATCTACGGCTCGCGCACGGCGCTGCTGGTGGGCTTCGGCGCCTCGGTACTGGGCGCCACGCTGGGCGCCGTCCTCGGCGTGGCCAGCGCGTACTTCGGCGGCCGCGTCGACCTGTACCTGCAGCGGGTCATGGACGTGTTCCTGTCCTTCCCGCTCATCATCCTGGCCCTGGCGCTGGTGGCCATCCTCGGTAACTCGATCCCGAACCTCATCATGGCGATCATGATCCCGATGATCCCGCGCTCGGCGCTCGTGATCCGTTCCTCCGCGCTGGCCATCCGCGAGATGCCGTACGTCGACGCCGCCCGGGCGGCCGGCTTCGGCCACGGGCGCATCATCCTGCGCCACATGCTGCCCAACGTCATGGCGCCGTACCTCATCATGCTGACGGCGTTTCTCGGTCAGGCGATCCTGCTGGAGTCCTCGCTCTCGTTCCTCGGTCTCGGGGTGCAGGAGCCGATCGCGGCCTGGGGGCTGATGCTCCGGGGCGCCGCCGTCGAGTTCGCCGAGGCCGCCCCGTGGATGGCCGTGTTCCCCGGACTGGCGATCAGCCTGTCGGTGTTCGCGTTCAACCTGTTCGGCGATTCGCTTCGCGATGCGCTCGATCCGCGCCTCAAGACCCAGTAGCACAGCGCGTCAGTCGGGCGGAGACGGGCGCACGAGCGTCGTTAACATATCGAAATGCTTGACACCATCGCCCCCGCGCGCTACAAATTACAGGTCTGACCAGCCGCGGAGCGCGAAGCTGGTGAGCGCACGATATCGGGAGGCCCCAGATGCCCTATGTGATCGCTGAGCCCTGCATCAACGTGAAGGACAAGGCCTGCGTCGAGGTCTGCCCGGTCGATTGCATTTACGAGGGCGAGACGCAGCTCTACATCCACCCCGACGAATGCATCGATTGCGGGGCGTGCGAGCCGGTCTGCCCGGTGAAGGCGATCTTCGCCGAGGACGAAGTCCCGGACCAGTGGAAGAACTTCACCGAGCTCAACAAGCAGTTCTTCAAGGACAACCCCGGGGTCAAGCCCGCGACCAAGTCGTAGCGGTCCGCGGGCACCTCGGTCACGGTGAGGGGCCCTTCCACGAGGGCCCTTCGTTTTGTGCATCGCCGCCATGCGCGCTGGGCAGGTGGCGCGCGCGCCGACGCCATCGGGCCTCGACAATCCGCGATTTCCGCCGTGGCACATCGGTTGCGATCGTCGCCGTTTCCATGAACACCATTCCGGTACCGACCACGACGGCAGCGCCATTGTTTCCACGCCCGCTCGGCTATCACGGCGCCGTCTCGGACTTCAAGCGCCGGCTGATCGAGGCCACGCTCCAGCAGATGCGCGGCAACCGCACGCACGCCGCCCGCGCGCTCGGTCTGCAGCGCACGTATCTGCTCCGGCTGATTCGCGAGCTCGGCGTGGCGGCGCCGCCACCGCCGGCCCGGCGGACCAGCGCCACCGGCTGAGCCCGCGCCGGGGCGCCCGTTCACGAAAGGGGCCCGCGCCCGCGAGCCACGTTGCATAGAATGGTGTTATGCGGCGGGTATTCGTGGCGGGCGCCGGGATGACGCGGATCGGGCGGCGGAGCGAGCCGCTGCCCGCGCTCATGGCCGACGCCGCCCGCATCGCGCTGGCCGACGCCGGCCTCGAGGAGCCCGAGGCGATCGTCGTGGCCACGATGAATCCCGAGGAGTTCGTCGGCGACGGCAACTTCGCCTCGAACGTGGCCACCCACATGGGCTTCTCGGACGTCCCGGCACTCCGGATCGAGACGGCGACCTCGTCCGGCGCCGCCGCCTTCTACATGGGCTTCGCCCAGATCGCGGCCGGCCTGCGCCGCACCGTGCTCGTGGTGGGCGGTGAGAAGATGACGCACCTGGCGACGCCGAAGGTCTCGGAGATCATCGGCCGGTCCATCGATCCCTACGAGCGCATGTACGGCGCCACGATGCCGGCGCTCGCCGGCCTCGTCACCCGCGCGCTGATGGCGCGGCAGGGCGTGACGGCGCGCGAGATCTCGCAGGTCGCGGTGAAGAATCACGCCCACGCCACCCGGAACCCGTTCGCCCACTTCCAGCAGGCGGTGACGATCGAGCAGGTGCTGGAGAGCCGCATGGTGGCCGATCCCCTGCGGCTGATGCACTGCTGTCCGATCTCCGACGGCGCGGCCGCGGTCGTCCTCAGCGCCGATCGCGCGGCCGTGCGGGTGGCCGGCGTCGGCCACGGCACCGACACGCTGGCCGTCCGCCATCGTCTCGAGCTCACGAGCTTTGCCGCCACCCGGGCGGCGGCTCGCGAGGCGTTCGCGATGGCGGGCTACGGGCCCGAGCGCATCGACGTGGCCGAGGTGCACGACGCCTTCACGCCCTTCGAGCTGATCTCGCTCGAGGACCTGGGCCTGGTGCCACCGGGCAAGGCGGGCCGCGCCACGCTCGACGGCGATACCGCGCTGGAGGGCCGGCTGCCCATCAACCCGTCGGGCGGCCTCAAGGCGCGCGGCCATCCGTTGGCCGCGACCGGTGTCGCCCAGATCGTGGAGTGTATCTGGCAGCTGCGCGGCCGCGCGCTCGAGCGTCAGGTCCCCAACGCCACCCGCGCCCTCGCGCACTCCATCGGCGGCCTCGCCACCAACAACTGGGTCACCCTGCTGGAGCGCGCGTGATGCGCCGTTTCTCGGCGATCGAAAGCGACTGTCATCAGGACTCCCCGGCCGCCGACCGTCGTCAGATCGATTGGTCGCACGTTGAGCGGAGCCGAACCGCGCCTCGAACAGGCCACCCACGACGCGAGCCGGCCTCGGGGCACCCGCTCCAACAGTCATGATCGAGACCATCGCCGCATCCCGCTGCCCCCGCTGCGACATGGTCGTGGCGCCGCCCGCGACGTACTGTCCCTATCATCCGGTCGCGATGACGCCGGCCACGCTGTCGGGCGTCGGCGAGATCGTGTCGTTCACCACGCTGCACACGCCACCCGAGGGATTCCGCTCACCGCTGCACATCGCCATCGTCCAGCTCGACGGCGGCGGCCGATTCGTCTGCCACGGGGCCGGGACCCAGGGACTGAAGATCGGCGCGACGGTGGCGATCGAGGCGGTCGACAACGTCTACTATTTCTCCCACCTGGGCGCGATGGAACGGGCGCGGTTGTTCTGGCGGCGCACCGGTCACGCCGGCGATCGCGTCAACGCGATCGCGCGAAGCCTGGCCAAGCGGGTATGGAAGTCACGGACGGTGCACACGGGCGCGTAGGTGCCAATCGCCTTCACGTTGTAGCCTCGGCGCTCCAGCCCATTCCGTCGCGTACAACGCCTCAATCTGATCGGCGCGGAGATGCGTGGTGTCGCGCCCCATCGCGCTTCGCTGCCGGTTGCCCTTTCCGCCGGCGTGTGACGACACAAGACTCGCTGCCCAGCGAAGATGCCGCTTGTCCGTCTATTCAGGCTCATGGCGAGCGGGCAGATCACGTTGCGCAGGATCGGGGGCGGACGGAAGATCGTCGGCGGCTCGGCGAGCACAGGTCAGTGGCCGCATCCCGAAATGCGGCGGATCGCATTGAGTGACTCTCGCCAGGGCGGAGGGTGACATGTACGTGACTCCGGCGTTCAAGGAAGAGGACGTGCCCGTACTACACGACGCCATCCGCCAGAGCGGGCTCGCCACGCTGGTGACGTTCGGCGCCGATGGGATGGAGGCGAGTCACGTGCCGATGCTGCTGGATCCCGAGCCCGCGCCGTTCGGCACGCTGCGCGGTCACATCGCGCGGAGCAATCCTCAGTGGCAGCGCGCGTCGGGGGACGCTCACGCGCTGGCAATCTTCCCGGGCCCCGACGGCTACATCACCCCGGCGTGGTACCCGACCAAGCAGGAGACCGGGAAAGTGGTGCCGACGTGGAACTACATCGCGATCCGCGTCTACGGCTCGGTACGGTTCTTCGACGATGCGGATCGTCTGCTCGCCCACGTCACGAAGCTAACCGGGCGTCATGAAGGGCACCGCGAGGAGCCCTGGGCCTGACCGACGCGCCGGAGGACTATGTCAGCGGACAGCTCAAGCGCATCACAGGGACTAGGCGTCCCGGTCCGCCGGGGGACTACGGCCCGGGGGGCCATGTGTGCGAAACTACGCGGCAACGCTGAATTCCACCGTGAATCTGAGCCCGTGCACCATCGGTGCGTCACGGGTGTGGAAGGGGAGGCAACGTGCCGCGAGCTGACCGACCGCTGGCTGGGATACGGGTGCTGGATCTCACGAGAGTCTTGGCCGGGCCGTTCTGCTCGATGATCCTCGGCGACATGGGGGCCGAGGTCATCAAGATCGAGGAGCCGGGCAAGGGCGACGACACGCGCTCGTGGCCGCCGTTCCTGGGCGGCGAGGCGACGTACTTCCTGTCCGTGAATCGCAACAAGCAGAGCCTCACGCTGAACCTCAAGGCGGAGGAAGGGCGCGACATCCTCGCGCGTCTGGTCCGCAAGAGCGACGTCGTGCTCGAGAACTTCCGCACGGGGACGATGGAGCGGCTCGGCCTGGGCTACAAGACGCTGGCCAAGCTCAATCCGCGGCTCGTCTACTGCGCCATCTCGGGCTTCGGCGAGTCGGGCCCCGAGGCGGCCCGGGCCGGCTACGACCTCGTCGTGCAGGCGGAGTCGGGGATCATGGACATCACCGGCTTCGAGGACGGCCCGCCGGTGAAGGTCGGCACCTCGATCGCCGACCTGGTGGCCGGCATGTCGGCGGCCCACGGCGTCACGCTGGCGCTGCTGGCCCGCCACCGCACGAAGCGCGGCCAGAAGGTCGAGATCTCCATGCAGGACGCGATGGCCGCGCTGCTGACCTACCAGGCCGGCATCTACTTCGGCACCGGCAACAAGCCGGGCCGGCGCGGCAACAAGCACCCCTCGATCGTGCCCTACGAGGTCTTCCGTGCCGCCGACGCCTATCTCACGCTGGGCGTCGCCAACAACTCGCTGTGGGAGCGCTGCTGCGCGGCGCTCGAGCATCCCGAGCTGATGAAGGACCCGCGCTACGCGACCGAGGCCGCCCGCGTACAGAACCGCGACGTGCTGGTGCCGCGCCTCAACGAGATCCTCGGCACTCGCTCGGCCGACGACTGGCTGAAGCGCTTCGAGGAGGTCGGGGTGCCGGCCGGCCGCATCCGCACGGTGGCCGAGGTGTGCGAGAGCGCGCACCTGAAGGCGCGGGGCATGATCGTCACGCTCCCACATCCCAAGGCCGGCGCGCTGCGCGTGCTCGGCGTGCCGGTGCGGTTGCACGCCACGCCCGGCAAGGCCGCCACCGCGCCGCCCCTGCTCGGCCAGCACACCGAGCGCGTGCTGGGCAAGGTGCTCGGCGTGAAGAAGGCGGACGTCGCCCGCCTGCGCAAGGCCGGCGTGGTCTGACGATGGACCTCACGCCCCTCAGGCTCGGCGGGAAGTTCCTGACGCTCGAGCCGATCGAGGAGCGTCACGCGCCCGATCTCTTCGCCGCCATGCAGGACGAGGACGTGTGCCGGTACCTGGCGTGGCCGCCGCCCACGAAGCTGGAGGAGACGCTCACGCTCATCCGCGACGCCCGCGACGCGATGGCGCGCGGCCAGGCGATCGTCTTCGCACAGATCTGGAACGAGAATGGGCGCGCGATCGGCTCCACGCGGCTGCTCGACGTGCGGCCCGCCGATCGTCAGGTGGAGATCGGCTCGACCTTCCTGGCCCGGGCCTACTGGCGGACGCCGGCCAACACGGAGTCGAAGCTCCTGTTCCTCTCCTACTGCTTCGAGCGCCTGGGCTGCGTGCGGGTGGCGCTGAAGACCGACGGCCGCAACGTCCGCTCGCAGGAGGCGATCGCTCGGCTGGGCGCCGTGCGGGAGGGCGTGCTGCGCCGCCACATGCAGGTGCGCGGGTATCAGCGCGACACGGTCTACTTCTCGATTCTCGACGACGAGTGGCCGGCCGTGAAGGCCCGGCTGCAGGCGCGGCTCGCCGGCCCGGGCGAGGTCACTTCCGGGCGCTGAAGGCGAGCAGGAGCACGCCGCCGATGACGGCGGCCGCCCCGACGATCGGCGGCAGCGGGATCGTCCTTTCCTTCTTGGCTTCCACCTTGAGCGGGCCGAGGTCGACGACCTTCTCGCTCGTCGTGTAGGTGATGCCCTGGTAGGCCAGCGCCACGATGCCGAGGACGATGAGGATCACGCCCAGAATCTTCATGCCGCGATCGTACCCGATCCCGGCAATCTTGACACTCCCGACCGCGGCGGCGCATGATGACCGGACGTTCCGGGGTCACGGGTGAGGAGCCTGCCATGCGTCGTCTGATCAGGATCTACGACACCACGCTGCGTGACGGCACCCAGGGCGAAGGGGTGTCGTTCTCGATGGAGGACAAGGTCCGGCTGGCCAGCCGGTTCGACGCGTTCGGTATTCATTACATCGAGGGCGGCTGGCCCGGCTCCAATCCCAAGGACCTGCGCTTCTTCCGCCGCATGCAGGACGTCACCCTCAAGCAGGCCAAGCTCGCCGCCTTCTCGATGACCCGGCGGGCCGGTGGCATGACCGAGTCCGATCCGAACATGCAGGCCATCATCGCGTCGGGGGCGCCGGTGGCCACCATCGTCGGCAAGTCGTGGGACTTTCACGTGACCGGGGCGCTGGAGACGACGCTGCCCGAGAACGTGGCGATGATCCGCGACTCGATCGCCTACCTGCGGCCGCGGATGGACGAGGTCCTCTTCGACGCCGAGCACTTCTTCGACGGCTTCCGGGCCAACCGCGAGTACGCGCTGGCCACGCTGAAGGCCGCCGAGGAGGCGGGCGCGCAGTGGCTGGTGCTGTGCGACACCAACGGCGGCACGCTGCCGGCGGAGCTCGTCGCCATCGTGCAGGCGGTGAAGGGGGCGGTGAAGACGCCGCTCGGCATCCACGTCCACAACGACGCCGAGTGCGCGGTGGCCAACTCGCTGGCCGCGGTGCTGGAGGGCGTCGATCAGGTGCAGGGCACGATGAACGGCTTCGGCGAGCGCTGCGGCAACGCGAATCTGGTGTCGATCATCCCCAGCCTGGTGCTCAAGCTCGGCCTCGACTGCATCCCGGCCCCGCACCTGCGCGAGCTGCGCGACCTCTCCCGCTTCGTGTCCGAGCTGGCCAACCGCACGCCGTGGTCCTCGCAGCCCTACGTCGGCGACTCCGCGTTCGCCCACAAGGGCGGCATGCACGTCTCGGCGGTGCAGAAGCATCCCGACACCTACGAGCACGTGGACCCCGAGGCGATCGGCAACCACCGCCGCGTGCTCGTCTCCGAGCTGGCCGGCAAGTCGAACATCCTGTGGAAGGCGCGCGAGTTCGGCATCGACCTCGACCGCGACACGCCGGATTCCCGCCGGATCCTCGACCGGCTCAAGGCGCTGGAGGACGAGGGCTTCCAGTTCGAGGGGGCCGAGGCCTCGTTCGAGCTGCTGATGGAGCGCGCGCTCGGCCGCCACCGGCCGTACTTCGAGCTGGACGCCTACCGGGTCATCGTCGAGGAGCGGAGCGTCGCCGAGGAGCCGGTGGCCGAGGCCACGGTGCGGGTGCGCGTGAAGGGCATCCTCGAGCACACGGCCGCCGCCGGCAACGGTCCCGTCAACGCGCTCGACCACGCCCTGCGCAAGGCGCTGGAGGAGTTCTACCCGAACCTCCGCGAGCTGCGCCTGCTCGACTACAAGGTCCGCATCCTCGATGAGTCGAAGGGCACCGCGGCCAAGACGCGTGTGCTCATCACCTCCGGCGACGGGCGCGAGACGTGGGGCACGGTGGGCGTCGCCGACAACATCATCGAAGCATCCTGGCTGGCGCTGGTGGATTCGGTGGAATACAAGCTACGGGCCGATCAACGACGGAATGCGGCATGAAAATCGTCGTCGTGGATGACGAGCCGACCATCGTGCTCATGTGCCGCCGGGTGCTGGAGGCCCAGGGCCATTCGGTGCACGGCTTCACCAGCGTGCAGTCGGCGCTGGCCCAGCTCGAGGCGGAGGACGCGGAGCTCCTCGTGGTGGACTACAAGATGCCCGAGCTGAACGGACTGGAGTTCGTGCAGCGGGCGTGGGGGCTGCGCCCCGGGCTGCGCGTGGTGATGATCACCGCCCACGGCACCCGCGAGGTGATCAATCGCGCCACCCAGACCGGCGTGCAGAGCGTCGTGCTCAAGCCCTTCACGCCGATCGAGCTGGCCCGGGGCGTGGCCGCCGCCACCGGCCCCTCCGACAAGCTGGGCAGCGCCCCGGTCGACTGACTCACCGCCGGCGGGCGGTGGCCTCGAAGCGGCGCTCCCACATCGCCACGCCGTCACACACGGCGGGCGTCGAGCGGCAGATGAATCCCTCGACGTACGTGATCGTGAAGCTCTCGGGCTGTTCCGGGTCGCCCTTGAAATCGAAGGCGCCGCCGGAGAGATGGGGCAGGGCGGGCGGCCCGGAGATCGGGAGCGGCGAGGGGAACTGGAAGTCGACCGGACCGGCCGGCCCGATGAGCCCGCGCCCGCTGCCGTCCGGACCCTGCCATTCGAGACGGAACACCGTCGGACCCACCCGCACCAGACGAGCCAGGCCTACCCCCGAGCGTTCGCCGGCCGCGACGGGGCGCGCCTCCTGATCCCGCCAGCCCGCCTGGCGCGCAAACACCGTCCAGGTCAGGTCGTACTCGACCGGAGCCTGCGCGGGGGCCGCCAGCCCGATTGAGAGGACGGCGGCCGCGAGCCAAACGCGCATGACTGCCTCCGCACCCCCCGGGGAGCGCGCGAGTCAGCTCAGCAAGGTCGGTGCCGGTGAGTGGGTCAGACCCCGCGCGCCACCCGCCAGCCGCGGATCTGCTCGCCGTGCTCGCGATAGTGATGCGCGCTATTGCCATCGACGATCTTCCACGCGGTCTTGCCGGGCTGGAAACGGTCGGCGGGGACCGCGTCGGCGGCCTTCAGGAAGTGCTCGTGCGTGCGGTCCAGCTCGAGGAGCACGTCGGCCACCGGCGTCGTGCGCCAGGCAGCGACGAAGCGTTCGTTCCAGCCGTCGACGTCGTTGTAGGACACGCCCTCGGGAATGGGGCGCTCGCCCCGGGCCAGGCGCTCCAGCGCCGGGCTCATCTCCTGATGCCAGCCGGCGATGTGGGCCACGATGTCCCGCACCGACCACGTCCCCAGCCAGGCCTCGGTCATCTGCGTCTCGTTGAGCCCCTGCAGGGTCTCGTGCAGCGCCTTGTACTCTCGCGCCGCCTCGTTCAGCAGCTCCGCCTTCGTCGTCGCCGCCACGGCCTTCCTCCTCTCGCGCTGAGCTATCTGTCGAATTCTCTCACCGGCGAACACGCCCCGCCACCGGGCGGGGGTCGCCGACGCTCAGGGATGGAGCCGTTTGTAGAAGAGCAGCTCGCGGTATCCCTGGGGGAGATTGTCGATGTGGCCGGAGGGCTGGAAGCCGAGCGCGGTGTGCATCTGGATCGAGATCCCGTTCGTCTCCTCGGTCGAGGAGAACAGCCGCGGGCTCGGCGACATGCCCTCCACGGCCCGGTAGAGGGCTCTCGCCACCCCGTGCCGGCGCTGGTCCTCGCGCACGGAGACGAGCGACACGAACGTGCACTGAAACCAGTCCGTCCGGTACGCGAGGAAGCCGGCGATGACGCCGTCGACCTCGGCGACCAGGAGATGGTGGCGGTCGAGGTGCGAGCGCAGGAACGGCCCGGAGCGCTCGGCTCCGATGACCGCCGCCGCCAGCGCGACGAGCGCGTCGCGGTCCGCGGGCT
>Ga0134124_10003043_pt1 | contig 13488 bp, 11 predicted proteins | sample KB304_FD_96880 | JGI IMG/M metagenome (GOLD analysis project Ga0134124, IMG submission 96880) | Terrestrial soil microbial communities without Nitrogen fertilizer from Kellogg Biological Station, Michigan, USA - KB3-0-4 | ecosystem: Environmental > Terrestrial > Soil > Unclassified ... | reverse complement strand
TAAAACGAAATGCAGTTTATATTGTTGCGGTGTTGGTGATATTAATAATACTTATAATTTACTATGTATGGGTGGTTAAATCTTCTTTGTCCTATTGCAGAGCAGATGTTTCCACCGCGCTGGAAAAACTCGCGAAATGCATAGAAGCCCAACAATCGGCGAATGGAGATTTAGTCGCAGCAAATGCCAAAATAACATCTCTGAATGCACAAATAGCATCTCTAGATGCTGCTGTGCAGCAAGCAAATACTACGCAACAACAAGCGCTCGCTACTTTGCGCAATCAACTCATCGCAGAAAAAGACGCCGCCGTGGCCGCTGCAGTCGCCGCTCAAAAACAGTTAGATGCTGCAAATCTCGCCACTCAAATCGCGGCAAAGGATGCCGAATGTAAGGCTGCTATACTTGCTGCTGTTACCGCTGCACAGAATGCCGAGACAGTGAAATATCAATCGCAATTATCTGCGCAAAAATCAAACTATGAAACCCAAATAGCATCATTGCAATCTCAACTGCAAAATTTGCAATCCCAAAATAATACTGTGTCAGCCGAATCTAGCACGTATCAAACACAAATATCTACACTTAACAATCAAATAACAACGCTGAATCAGCAAATAACTCAACTACAATCTTCTGCGGCCGCTGATGCATCTTGCACCGATTTAGTTAATCAATTACAATCACAATTATTAGCAGTGCAGACGTCATCTGCACAACAAATATCTGCACTCAATTCGCAAATAACACAATTACAATCTGCTAATACTCAAATAAGCAAGCAATTAACTGATTGCAATGCTGCCGCGAGTAGTGCGGCCGTTGCTTACCAAACTCAAATTGATGCGCTCAAAACTGCAAAAACGAGTCTGGAAAATCAATTATCAGTTCTTTCCACTACCAAAACCACTCTCGAGGGTCAGCTTGCCGCAATGCAAACGCAATTAACTTCTACCCAAACAAGCCTCGCCACGGCCAATACGGATAAAACTAATTTGCAAACGCAATTATCCGCAACGCAAACACAATTGGCAAGTACTCAAACTCAATTATCTACATGCTCTTCAGAATTATCATCATCACTCGCATCGTCGGCCGCAAGCACAACGCAGCTCTCTAACTTGCAAAATCAAGTAGCAACATTGCAAACACAACTGACTGCCGCCCAAAATCAAGTTTCCAGTTTGCAATCTCAGCTTACAACGACGCAGCAGCAACTTGCCACATCGCAAAATTCTTACACTACATTGTCCACGAATTCTTCGGCGCAAATTACAAGTTTGCAAAATCAGGTTGCGAGCCTGCAATCACAGCTCACGAATACGCAGACGCAACTTGCCACAACGCAATCGCAACTCACTTCAGTGCAATCGCAGCTTACTTCAACTCAACAGCAACTTGCCACCAGTAATACCAAATATACAGATTTACAAACGTCTAGTACTGCGCAAATAACCAATTTACAATCTCAACTTACTGCATCGCAAACGCAATTCGCCAATTTGCAAACGTCGTCAAGCGCGCAAATTACAAATCTGCAATCACAGGTGTCTACCTTGCAAACTCAACTGCAAAACACGCAGACGCAACTCGCAAGCACGCAGACGCAATTAACGACTTTGCAGACGTCATCGAGTACGCAAGTGTCTACATTGCAAACACAATTGCAAAATACGCAAACACAACTCACCAGTACGCAAACACAACTCACCAATTGCACATCAACGCAGACGGCATCAGCAAGCACAACCCAGCAACAATTGACAGATTTGCAAAACCAATTAGCAACTACACAAACACAATTGGCCGCCGTGCAAAGTCAACTAACCGCTGCAAACACGTCACTGCAGAACACACAGGCAACGTGTGATGCGAAAATCGCCTCGTTAACGTCAGAGGCTGCAACAAACGCCACACTTATTCTATCGCTTAATAATCAAATTACTGCACTGAAAAACGATAAAGCCGCTCTTACCCAGCAAGTGGGGGATCTTACTTCTCAATTGGCCGCAATACAAACGGAGAAAAATAATACTATATCCAGTTTGCAGTCGCAGATTGTTACTTTGCAGTCGCAATTAGCTGATTTAACTGCGCAAAAAGATGCATCTTTGCAGTCCCTTGCCACTTGTATGGCCGATAAGCAAGCTTTACAGACATCTCTTTCTACGGCGCAAACATCTATTTCATCTTTGCAAACGCAAATTGCCAATCAAACAACCTCTTATAATACGCAGGTGGCGAGTTTGCAGTCGCAAATTACGTCTTTGCAATCACAAATATCATCTTTGCAAACACAGCTGCAGAAAGCCGCAAGCGATTACCAAACGGCTGTAAATTATTATACAGACAAATTGAATAACACTATCGCGGACTATACAGCACAATTAGCGGCACAAAAATCGGCTTGCGATTCGAAGATTTCTACGCTTAATGCCATGATTACGCAGTTGCAAACTGATAAAAACAACCTTTCCGCACAAATTACTACACTCAATGCTCAAATAACATCCCTTAATGGCCAAATAACTACATTAACTACAAAAGTAAATACTCTCAGCGCTACTGTAACTGATCTGAATAATCAAATTGCCATTTTGAATAACCAACTCACAACTGCAAATGTATTATTCAACACATACAAACTGCAATATACACAACAAATAGAGGGGAAAAACTTAACTGCAGCGAAATGTATAGCATACGGTGGAATTGTGGATCCATTGACAAAATTTTGCAGATATCCGAAAGAATGGTATCATAATGATCAACCGCTGGAGACTCAATGTGGATCTGCTACCGACTATGCTCCTAATGGCGTTTGTTTTAAATTCCCCGATAGCAAAAAATTCTTATTGAATGGACCAATTGCATCCCCCCTCGCAGCCATATTGTCTATGCCAGATGGAACACAATATTATAGATTACTTAGTATGGGAGGATATGCCGTGGATCATATACCGAATACTGATTTATATAGACTATTCGTGTAAATATATATTATGTAATAATATGTCAGAAGCATTGGACACACACAATTACGATGGAAAATGGGAAGAGGAGTTAAAAGAAGTTAATGAAAAGTATGAACAATTCATCAAAAAATACAACACATTTACTGCTGAGATGGGAGAAATAGATATTATTGCATTGTCAACCAGCGATAATGTAATGAAAAATCAAGCGGTGATGTGGAGAAATACTATTTTGGCAGGTAATGCGGCAGATCCTGCTAATAATGTGTGTCCAAGAGAAATATTACAAAAAATAGAAAAATGCATACACATAAGAATTTGTTTAGCGGGGTTGGCAAAAAATATATGTGAATTGTATTCGGTGACGAATTCTTCTGTAATCGATGAAATGAACTCCGCGAATGTTAGCATGATCAATTCTTACGTAGAACAATTAGCGGATATATCAAACGGATCATGTATTCAAGGACAAACTACTAGATTATTTCAGATATTTTCCGCATTGTTATAATTACTTTGTAAGATAAACATGTAACGGCATGCTGACGAATCAACACTTGATTGCTGTAAAATATATTTTTTCCAATGAAGTTGCATTCTGTGCACCAAAATACGCAATGATCGGCATCGATTACATGTCGGCGTAAATTTGTAATACCATCGAACATATCTCCACAATATCGGCATATGCAATTTTCTGTAAATTTCAGTGCTTCGTTATTATTCCGCGCACATAACCTACCTTCGACATTATTGTTTAAGTGACTCACAAAATCATTCACGCATGAAAACTCTACGTGGCAATATGCACACTTTCTCTTCTCAGGCATTATTCGGCCAATACAATTTGAAGTACTTTGGCATATACTCGCAATCATCGGGCCTTCACAGAACTTGCATTCGGTCGGCTGCATATCGGCGTTAGCTCAATACAACATTACAAACAACTGATTCAATATTTCTTGCTGCGCAAGAACGCTCGCTAGGATTTGATCGCTCTCGCTCGCTACGCTCGCCACGATCAAATCCGTTGCTTCGCGTGCTTAAATGTTTTGCACATAAAATCGGCTATGTAACAAAGGACGAAACTTCGTGTATGTCACTACTATAAGCGAATTTTTCGAACAAATGTTATGCTACATAAATCATATTCAAATTTGAAATAGCATAGATATGATTTAAATACAGTATATTCATAGCCCGTTAGCGCAATGAATGCCATATTATCCCAACGGGGTATTATCATACCAAAAGTCGATATTGAACAATATTTCGGTAATGATATGCAGAAACTGCTGACTAAAATGACAATCAAAACAAGAGTGAAAGTTGGTCCGCCGAAAGTAGCCAAACTATACAAATATGAATGGGAAGAAGGAGAAATTATTAGAAATGGCAAGATAATAAAACTAAAATCGCAAGTGATTCATATCCCGCGAGGATATTTGAAGAATATGGTTGCGACTGGTGTTATTAAACACGCAGACATTATGCTCCCACCCGGAAAGATTCTTTCTCCCGCCTCTGCAACATTTGCCGCAGAACTTGAAAACAATCAAAATGTGGTTGTGGAGAGGCTAATGCAAGACGTTTTCACACCAACGCAAGCCGCTAACGGTACAGCATGCTGTACACTGAATCTGGGCGCTGGAAGGGGCAAAACATTCATTGCCGCAAGTATAATTTCAAAAATATCCCGTGCAGCATTATATTTCATACCAAATTCATCCATCCTTTCGCAAACAATGGAAGCAATGAAGATATGCCTTCCTAATGCCGTAGTTGAGTTTTATGGAGATGTGAAAGATAGCTCTCTCTCTGCCGCAAAGAAACTATACCGCGTGCATTCAGCCGCCGCAAAAACAAAAACTAGTGCGAATGCGAATCCGTTAGCAATTGCATCCATGGTAACCGCAAACGCAGAGAAGAAAGAATGGATAGCAAATAAATATCATCAATTAATGTTAGAGCGCATGAAATCTATTGATGTATGTGTAGTGATTATTAATTCGGCAATGATGCTAGATGAAGATTTCTTTGCAAATTTCGGTTTGATGATATTTGATGAAGTGCACGAATATTGTGGAAAAGAACGCGCGAAAGTCTTCTGGAAATGCCAAGCGCCTTATATGCTCGGAATGTCCGCAACAACAGATGAACATATGTACGGATGGGATAAAGTTTATTATATGCACGTCGGAGAAGTAATTCATGCAAAGGCAATGCCTGGATACGATCCCGACGAAGTCAAGTTTAAGGGGTCTGTGAAGATAATAAAGTATCATGGCCCACCTGGATTTACGGAAAATAAAATAAGTCCGGCTACGGGGATGTTATTCGCCCCTGATATGCATTTACAGGCCATGAATGATACTTGCCGTAATATGTTGATTATTTGCGAAATCCTGCTTTTGTATCTTGATACACAATGCGAAAGAAATATATTCGTATTCTTTGAACGCAGAGAACACGTGCAGAGAATTGTAAATATGATGCGGAATAAAGAGGTTCTGAGATTAGCTGCCCGAATATTGTCGGCGGAACCATACCGAATCCAAACACCGAACAATATAGAGGCTGAGGGTGATGAGCTTGTATTCGCACCAGAGATCGATATGATGCGAGGTGGCTCAAAGCAGGAAGAAATTTATAGAGCGATGAAATCACGAATTATTGTTACAACATACGGATATTCCAAAACCGGTGTTTCTATAATTAGGATGAATTCATTGATTATTGGCACTTCTAGAAAAAGTAAGTTTAAACAAACATTAGCCCGTTCCATGCGGTTAAGGAGTGATTATTCTATCGAGCGTAAATTCGTTGATATTGTGGATTGGGATACGGCTATCAAAGCACAGCATTACGAGCGCCGTAAAGCATATGCATTTTATGAATTTACTTTGAGTTCCGTGGACATCAGCTGGGAATTGTTTAAAGACGTAGCCGACCTCGCCTCACTGCAAGAATACACCGCAGACACGGAGCCTACGATTCTTCCACTCGCTCTTAGCTAGTCCGTCGCTTCGTGGGGATCTTATGACCTGAATTTTTTTCTTGTTGTATTATGTGGTTAGTATAAGCCACAAAGCGATGGATTTGAGCGCTGCGAGCGATAGCGAGCAAGAGCGCTCAAATCCAAGCGAGTGCCGCATAGCGCCCTACGGGCGCGTATTGCGAGAAAATTGAATTAGACGTCGGTAATGATGTATTATAACAGCTGATATTTATGCACTCGCATTAATTTACATAAATTGATAAACAATGCCTAAGGTCGATCATTGCATAATAAAAAGAAGCAAAGCGGGATATTATCGCGTCATACTAATGGATTCGTCAGACAACAAGATAAACACAATAGAATTATTGTCGAAGAAAAAAGCAAAAGACGAATGCAGACGGATTTATCAACGCATAGGCAAAACTGTGGCGTTATCCGACAGCGACTGATAAAAAATATATCCATGCGCATGAATATGGTATGCATATTCCGCGCTATTATTTTTTGCCCTCATCTTGTTCGCATCCGTCACTATACGTATTCCTTGGATACATATCCACAGAATGAGATTCATTTTGAATAGACGTTTTTGCATCCTTAATGGATTCTTGCAAATGTTCCCATCGGGCAAGTTGCTGTTCGCGTTTTGAATTAAAATTATATGGTTTGTCTAAAGAATCGCTCACAGAATTACTGAGCCCAAATTCTTTTTCGAGAAAATCTTTATGTGAACTTTGAGAATATTTGCTCTCGATACCATAAATGACATTTATTTTCTCACAGATAATATCCTCGCTATTGTTACCAAACGCAATGGTTTTAATGATTATGTAAATGGCTCCAGCAATGTATGCTCCAACTTCATCCGATGAATATGCGAAAACTCCATTTGCTATAATAAAAGCTCTTGAAGCAGTGCCGAAAAATACGTGACTATCAGTTGCATCAAGGTTTTTGTCAGCGATATATGGATTTCTTCTATACAAATTATATTTGTCGTTTCCAGGCGGAAGTAACGCTCGCAATTCACATAAACGCGAAATAATTTTCGCTTTATCTTCCGAGGTAATTAAACTATCCTTATTTTTGACATCGCTCACAATTTTTCGTTCAAATTCTCGAAAATCAAACTTATGATATGGAGTAAGTGCAAATGGGATATAATATCGAATATTTCTAAAATAATCGGTGGAATCATTCGATAATGCGGTCTCTGCTGATTTGAGGGCGTTAACAAGTCGCCACCTAAATGAATTAAACATGATATTCGTATATTGTTGCTGTGTGTAATATCTTATTCACACATATCCGGGATTCAATTTTTTCGGCAGAATTTATACAGACATGAGAAAAAATAAGCCTATATTATATGTGTCAAAAAACAAAATAAAAATAATTAATTCGCCTTAGAGTTTCTCAATAGGCAGCATTCCTACATCTCCCTTGTGAATAAATAGCTGAAAATGCCTAACATTCCCTACGCTTTTATTTCCAGGCAGATTTTCGAACATAATGAATTTAACCCAATGGCCCGCCAATGTTTGTATATATTCGCGAGCAAATGCGTATGCGACTGGTGTATCCGCCGCATCATCTACAATGTACATAAGGGGGTTTATCCAAACAACCAAATGCAAAACGTTATCATCTATGTTATATGGAAAATCGTTTTTTGTAACAATCAACTGCTGATTTGTATGATTAGTTATCATTCTATTCATTACATCCTGCTCTATTGTAGTTCCACGCTTTTTGAGAGCGCCTAAATATCCTCCATATCTCTTTTGGACTGTTTTCGTCCGCGGCAATGCCCTATCAATAGGAGGGTTGTTGTCATATTGCAATAAATCTTCCCAAGATAATTTCTCTTCGGGTGCGGACGATTGCATGTTTGTTTATATCTCGCTTATCTAATGTACGCTATAATCAAATTTAAAATTTGAATCTTCTGTGAAATATACATACTATACACTGCTTCCATTCATCACATCACAAAATGAACAAATTCAGCATATCTATAATAGCATGCACTGACATGTATGGTGGAATCAGCAAAGACAACAAAATCCCATGGAAGTGCCCTGTAGATATGAAATGGTTCGTAAACAATACGCGATCGACGAAAAAGAATAGAAAGATAGTTATTATGGGACGCAAAACATTCGAATCTATTGGAAAAGCGTTACCCGAAAGAATCAACATCGTTGTAAGTGCAAGCGCGTTTTCGCCTAATGATATGCTAGCCGCGGCAGGTGAAGGAGTGTTATATGTAAAGAGCTTCGCGGCAGCAATTGAGCGTGCAAAATTAATGTATGAAAATTCCCAAGAGTCATCGGCTCCTGTTTCGGATGTGTTTGTAATCGGTGGTGCAAGGTTGTTTCGCGATGCAATTGTTTCTCCATATCTTGATAAATTGTTAATTGGAATCATTACCGATCCGGCAGGAGTTGCACCCGACACTGTTCGCGGAGGGTATGATTGTGATGTGTTTATGTTCGGAGATAAAGAAGATACGCAAGAAATGATGCGAAAAATATTCATCGAATTCATACAGCTTACTGAAAATAAACAACTGGTTGATGTATGGCCGAATGTTGACGCGGTGAATGATTTCGCGCCGCCGCAAAAGAAATTATTAACGCATTTCGAATTTACACGTCGTGATAACCCAGAAGAGATGAAATATTTATCATTAGTTAATAAGATTATGAGAACCGGTACATTAACTCCAACCAGAACTGGAATACAAACCGTCAGTGTATTTTCTAAAAAATTAAAATTTTCACTTACAGATGGCAATAAACAATCACAATTTTTAACAGGACATGTTGTAAACATTATCGGAAGAAAGTTGCTGCCACTTTTAACTACAAAACGCATCCCGTATATTACTGTTTGCAATGAGCTTATTTGGTTCATTCGCGGAGATTATAATGTTAAATTCTTGCATGAAAAAGGGGTTAAAATATGGGATGGTAATACTTCCCGTCAATACTTGGATTCAAAGCAACTTACAAATTATGCGGAAGGAGAAACTGGACCTATTTATGGCGTGCAGTGGAGAGGGTGGAATACTCCAAATGGAAGCAAGGTGGATCAACTCGCCGAATTGATTAATGGCATAATGATCAACCCTTATTCACGTAGACATGTTTTAACAGCATGGAATGTTGCCGATATTGATAAAATGTGTTTGCCCCCGTGTCATTTAATGTCTATTTGGAAGGTAGATGCAGACGAATCAGGTGCGCCGACCTATTTATCTTGCCATGTATTGATGCGTTCAGCGGATATATTCTTAGGGGTTCCATTCAACATTGCAAGTTATGCGACATTAACACACCTCATCGCGGAAATTTGTGGCTTGAAAGCAAAAAAATTAGCGGTGGATATGGTTGATTGCCACATATATGAAAATCACTTGCAACAATGTGAAGAACAATTGCAACGTACTCCGATATTCTTCCCTTCGCTTGAATTCTCGGAAAATCTTATTACTCTGATTGAAGAATTTAAAAATCATGCAGCGAGTGCATCCACCGCCGCAGTCAGCGAAAACATGAATACAATGGACGTGAACGTCGGAAGAATAAAATCATTGCTGGACATAATCGGCAGGAAGATCAATGGACGCGATTTCATTCCTCGTGATTACATTTCGTGGGATGCAATCAAAGCACCTATGGCTGTGTAATGCATCTATGGATGCACGTACGCATTTGCATATGAACGAATGCTGGATGCATTGCGTAATGCATATTTTTTATTGATGATTCGAAAGAGCGATAGTAATTATCGCTAATATAATATATACACTTGGCATATACGCTTAACGCATTTATGTTTGTGACATTAATTTCGTGGATTATTATATTAGCAGTAGTAATTATTGCACTTACAGAATTATCTAAAGCATATGGGCCATTTGGATTCAATTCAAGTTATTCAATTAACTGGCAACGGCCAGCCGAAGGATTTTATTCTCCCAGCATACTTGCCGGAACATACGGGGCGGCGCAACAGGAAAATACACAAATCTTCTTCAATGTCTGCCCGTGAGGAGACGCGTAGCTAATACCTCCATAAACTCCGTCTTTTTTATGCCAAAAAATGAATACCATGAATATACATATATATAATATGGCCTTGCCTCCGCAACAAATAATCACATACACACCCTTCGACATATTATTCATAGGATCGCAAAGGTATAATATCGCCGAAGTGGTGAAAAAATGGATTATAAGCTTATTTTGCGATAATCCAAGCAAAGAATTCTGGATATCACGTGATCCAGACTTATACAACCGCATAATAGATGCTATTTGCGGAAATATACATTCATTAACCACAATGTGGTTGGCGTTGCGGAGATTGTGCAGAAGATTTAATGACATCGATATTAAAACCAAATGTATTAACCTTTCTTCCGTGAAAGCTACCGGTTTATTATCTGGTATTCTTTTATCAAACGAAAATGATCTCGCGAATGCGCATATTAGCCTCACATGTTTAAGCAGCAATCGAGGAGGCGGAAGGAGGTTATTATGCAATTTATGCGGAGAAATTTATTCGTGGAAACATTCCCCTGATGTAATAAAAACTGGAAAATTATATGGCCGGGATGATTATTTGCAAAATGTAAATATGCATGCAAATGTTTGTACTAAACTCATAATGGCAAAAATGCGTAATGAAAAATTATTCGAATGCAAAGACTGCTGTACTATAGTGCGGCCTGTGGCAAAAAGTGTGAGCATAATGTGGAAGATATGCCCGCTTTCAACAGGCGTTTGCTCGTTATGCAAAACAACTTGTTACGTAATAGAACTGGAAACGAAAAAAATGACAGGCGGAAATCATCAATCAAAGCATAGTTGCGATAATCTTCCCGTATGGAATTCATGTTCAGTAATGAATAAATATTGCAGGCCTAATTATTCCGATCTGAAAACTTACCAGTGGAAATGAATCGTTTGTATGCGCATAGTTTTTTATTATTAAAATTGAACTACCGCAATTAATATTATTAGATGGTGTAGTACATAATGGACATCATACCTTCAATCACACAAACATTAAATTTGTTGCTTAGAGGTGAATTTGGTGGAAAGAAAGCGGATTCAATTCCCCTTGAACACATATTTGAATGCTTAATTAATCGCTCTGCGATATTAGATCATGTAATTTATTTTATGATCGAGAATCCAAGAACAGCAGCAAATACATGGCTGACTATGCGGTTAGTTTGCAAATCCATGAACATAATATCCGGAAACTCTTTATATGTAAATTTATCTTCGATAAGATCAATGGGAGTTTTATTCACGGATGATGCATCGGGGATTAATTATTCAACACCAAAATTCTACGTATTCGCACAGAATGAATTATATATATGTAGTGTTTGCGGAACTAAAATAAGGCCATCAAAAATCCCCATGCATAAAAGGAAATGCCCTGAATTTCGTAAAATACTAAGCGGCAAACGACGGAATGCATGTAAATTATGCTTACTACAGCTGCATCCCATTTTGGTGAATAGTCCATTAGACCACGCTGCGAGTACATCATTTTGCCCCTTAAAACGTACGACGTGTGGTTATTGTTACGCTGGAACAAATAATGCTGAATATATTACATGTCACAAGGAATTGTGTGGCAATGTTGTGGACAAAAGATGCAATTTTTGCAAAGAAACATTTGCCAGATCACAAATTCAAAACCACTCTCTATCATGCATAGAGCGGTATGCACCATGTCTCATTTGCGGAGATAAAATTTATTTTAACCAAGCGAAAAAGAAAAATGAACACGACATCACTTGCAAAATATTCAGATTAAGAAAAATTAGTGAAGCGGTAAATAAGCAAATAAAGCATGTTTCACATATGTATGCTGAAATTTACATAGTTAAAGTCATACCCGAATTATTACGTCTCAATCCGCAAGTGTCGCCATACAAGATAGCAGATGAAACACAAAAAATAACATTTAGCATCAATTGGCAGAGAGACGATTTATTAAATGATGATTTGACATTCAAACTATTTAACCCAGATTATGCATCGAGAACATTACATGAACACAGAATGATTAGAAATAGTTCACCATCTTTAGTTTCCGCAGATGTTACAGCAGGTCCGTTTAAATTCGCAATAATATGCAAATTGATTGAATTACCCGGATATAAAGCAGTGTCGTACAAATATAAACACGCTGATAGTGGGAATGATGAAATAAATCTTATTGTTCATGGAATCAAATGGCCGAGGATAATTTACTGACGCGCAGGAGGATCAGTATATTCATGTAATAAGCGTTCTAATATTGCCATTCTGCGCAAGATTAATTGTTTATCGAATTCTTGTTGTGCAACGACTGCTTGCAATTCTATTATTTTTTCATATAATTTATCCATTTCTTGAAACATGATGTCATTGTGCGCATTGCCGTCATTGAAACGATATATTTCGTACAGTGCATTCATAGAGCAAACGTAATTTGTTTAGTATATTGTACGTGATTTTGTTAATCAAATAAAGTTTACCGAACTCAGCCAGTGAGCGACGGATTATCCGTAGGATAATCCTAGCGAACGTAGCGAAGGTTCTGTAGCGACCAACGGGAGCTACAGAACCGCAGCGGTGCAATCTTTCTTTAATTCTTCCAACTGATATGGTTTGAAATGTTCCTTGTATGTAGAAATGTGGTCAACAACCCGCTTACGCATCCGTTCGCGTAATTTCTCAGCAACGTCTTCATTTACCTCAATTGCCGGATCTTTGTATGATTGCCCGACTTTACGCATTTCTTCGTCATCAGACTCTACTGCGCGTTCGATTTCGCTATCCACAATATGTGCAACCTCACTAAGTATCTGATTTTTGTATTCTTCTTGCCGTTGAGCTGTTCCTACTTTAGGGTTGTAATCTTGCAAAACAAGTGATTCTAAATATCTACTCGCACGTCCGCCCGCACATACAGTTACGCCAGTATTAACGTCTATACAATCAGCAAGGGCCTTAACAATGCAATCCTTCATATTATCACTATTGTCCTGGTTATCTGGCAGATTAGTCCTTTCCCACACATATTTTAATATATTATCTTCTGTCTCTTCATATTGCGAAATGTATGCGCCTAACTTGGCCGTTTTAAGTGTTTCTCGCGCATTCAATGCAGTCGCCGTGATTATTGCGCCTCGTGCCGCCGCATCGCCTATGTATTTATCAATTTGAGATAAGACAACCGCCGCAGGTGTTTTGCTCGATGTACGTCTCAATTCGCGCAGAGTGGCTTTTAAATCTTCATTGACGGAACTGTCATGAACATTTTGCGGATCGGATGTATGAGTCACAGTAGAGGCCAGATAAGTCTTGGCAAAATCTTCTTTATTTTGGGTTGCATTGGCGGCTACTGCAAGACGTTCTTCGCGCAAATTCTCACCCGCTTCATATGCCCCCATTGCCATCATTTGAAATGGTGGAATAACTGGCGCCCAGAAATCAT
>Ga0134124_10003042_pt1 | contig 13493 bp, 9 predicted proteins | sample KB304_FD_96880 | JGI IMG/M metagenome (GOLD analysis project Ga0134124, IMG submission 96880) | Terrestrial soil microbial communities without Nitrogen fertilizer from Kellogg Biological Station, Michigan, USA - KB3-0-4 | ecosystem: Environmental > Terrestrial > Soil > Unclassified ... | reverse complement strand
TGCCGGACGGAGAGGTTCACGCTGACGAACGGGATGACGGCCGGCTCGTCGCCCAGCTCCGGCGCCGCCGCCGCGACCGAGACCCAGTGTGCCGCGTCCCGGCAGGCCGTCTCCAGCACGTGCAGGCCGAGCGGGACGATCAGGCCCGACTCCTCGGCGACCGCGATGAAGTCCTCGGGTAGCCGCAGCCCAAGGCGTGGGTGATCCCAGCGGACCAGCGCCTCGGCTCCCTGGATCTTCCCGTCGAGCAGCCGGACGATCGGCTGGTAGTGCACGACGAACTGGTCGCCGCGCAGCCCCGCGGCGATCGAGCGCGTGGCCCTGGCGGCGGCGATCGCCCTGGCCTGCGCGCCGTCCGGCTCCGTCCTGCCCGGCACGCCCATGCGCTCGGCGCCCTGCCGGTGTTCCGCCCCGGATCGGGCCGCCGGCGGCCCGATCTCCGCTCGCTCAGGGGAATACCGCGGGTCGGGCCGGTCGGTGACGTCCTCGATCGTGACGGCGAAATGGGAGTTACCGGCCTCGTCCTCGACCATCGTCGCCGTCAGCGCGACCCACACCGGGCCGCCGTCCGGGCCAGCCGTCCGGTCGAGCCGCCAGATGCCGTGCCCGGGCCGGCCGGCCCGGGCCGCCGCCCACATGTCGATCACCTCGGCCCGGTCACGCGTGTACACCTGGTCCCACACGTCGCCGATGGACAGGTGCGTGAGGTCGCGCCCGACGATCTGGCTGGCGGTGTCGTTGACCTCGACGATCTCCCCGGCGTCGGCGACCACGAGGGCACCGATGCCGGCCTGGTCGAAGACCGCGCGGAACCTGGCCACCCCCGCCTGGTTGGCGCGTTCGGCGCCGCGCAGGGCGGCGATCTCGGCGCGCTGCCGCTCCGCCGCGGCCGCCCGGTCCCGGCCGCGGGCGGCCGTGCCGTGCCCCGAGGCGACCGCGCCGAGGATCGCGAACACCGCGGGCGTCCGCCCGGTGCCAGCCACGGCGGACAGCGACGGACCGAGGACCTCGATCGTGCGGGCCAGCGCCTCCGGTTCGGTGAAGCCGATGCGGACGAGTCTCGCGCCGACCTCGTGGGCGGCCTGCCGGTCGACCGGATCGGCGCTGATCGCCCGGAACAGCTGGCCGGCGAGTTCCCGTAGCTCGGCCACCATCACAGCGCCGGCCGCGGGGCCATCGGGCACGCGGTCGAGGGGCGTGAAAGCACCGGATCCGCCGGCGCCGGCGGCCGTCTGTGCGGAGATGACCACGCCGTCGGGTGCGGACGCGGCGCGCAGCGCTGGCGAGCCGCCGGGGGGCGCCTCGTCGCGGGTCGCGGATCCGCTGAGGACCACGCACATGTCCGCCGCGGTCACGAGCCCGGGCCCGGTGGCGGCGGGCCCCGCGGATCCGGCCACGGGTGGGTTCGCCCTCGCCGCCGGCAGCGCCGGAACGCCGGGCAGGGTCAGCCGCGCGGCGCGTAGTGACGGCGGCGAGACCGCGCGCGTCGATGCCGCGGTCACCGCCTCATACCAGCGATCGGCGATCGGGTCGTCCACAGAGCCTTCCCTGCGTTCCGAACGTTGAGTGAGATCCATGCTCCCAGAACGCGTTCTGGCCGCCGCAGCCGCACCCCCACGCGGACCCACCCCACGGAGCACTCGCGAGAGCACCGGCGAGGCGCGTCAGCCCCTGCCCCGCAGGCATTCCAGCCCGCGCATCGAGCGACACCCCAGAAGCCGGCACACCACTACATTCTGGACAGAAGCCGCGGCACGACGGGCGGGCTTGCCTGAGCACTCCGCGCGACCGGCTCCCCGCGCTCCGATCAACGCCCCCAGGCGAACCGTACAGAGTATCGGAAAATGCTGTGGAGGCGACCTGGCATGTTTCGGATTGGCGCATCGCGACCGGTGGGTAACATTGTCGAATCAGACACAGGCCAGCAATGCGGAGTAACGTTCCGCTTCACAATCCGCCGACACGTGAATGCATCCAACCAATGCACGGAGAGAATGCACGTCGTAGATGCACGTGCATCCAGGGATGACGCCGGACACTACACGGCCGCGGCCCGCCTCGCGAGAAATACTTCACGGGCGTGTCGGATGACACGTAACCTCTTGTGACTCGGGCCGCCGACCTGTCCGTCGCGAGGAGCGGACGGTGGTCCGGCGGGCCGCCGATCCGGAAGCGGACCTCGCCGCGACGGCCGGCTCCCGGTGGTCCGATTCAGGTGGCGGGCTGTCGCGTCGTAGGGGTTACGGGTGGGGAAGCGGAACGGACAATGCACCCAGTTCGGGCGATATCCGACGCCGCTGGAGGCCCGCCATCGACCTCCGGCCTGCGGAAAGGCAGCGCTTGGGCCGGTGGGCGGGACCTCAGAGCTGGCCGGCGATCTTCTTCAGGACGTCGGTGGTCCGGGCCGGCGTGGTGCTGTCGACCGCCAGCCGGTCCATGGCCTCCATATACCGGTCGACATCCTCGCGTTTGTCCAGGTAGTTGGCGCCGCCGAGCACCTCGATGTAGACGACGTCTGGAATGTCCGCTTCGGGGAACCGCAGGATGCTGAACGCGCCGCCCTCGGCGGCATGGCCACCGAAGTCGAAGGGCATGACCTGCAGTGTCAGCGACGGCATGGACATCAGATCGATCAGGTGTTCGATCTGCGCCTTCATTGTCTTGACGCCGCCGATCGGCCGGCGCAGGGCCGCCTCGTCGATCACCACCCACAGCCGCGGGCCGTTCTCCTTGCGCAGCACCTGCTGCCGGTTCATCCGCACGTTGACGCGCTGCTCGATGACGTCCTTCGACGCGCTGCGGTTGCCCTGGGCGATGATCGCCCGCGCGTACTCTTCCGTCTGCAGAAGGCCGGGGATGAACTGGAGCTCATAGGTACGGATGAGCGCCGCGGACTCCTCCAGCCCGATGTAAGGCTGGAACCAGTTCGGGAGAACGTCGGAGAAGCTCTGCCACCAGCCCTGCTGGTTCGCCTCGCGAACCAGTGCCATGAACGGCGCCCGCTCTGATTTCTCGGTCACGCCGTAAAGAGTAAGCAGATCCTCGACGTCGCGTTCCTTGAAACTCACACGTCCGAGCTCGAGTCGGCTGATCTTTGACTCCGAACCGCGAATGTGGTAGCCAGCATCCTCACGCGAGATGCCTTTCGATTCGCGCAGCCGGCGCAGCTGGGAGCCGAGCAGGATGCGACGAACGGTCGGGCCACCACCCACCGCTGGTGTCGTCACGTCCCACTCCCTCTGCTCCGGCCGTCGTAACGGTAAGTCAGCTTGTCCCGGTCAAGGCACGCCGTCCAGAGCTGACCAAGGTAAATGTCCCGCGACAAGCCCCACACAGCGCGACGGCCGCCCCGGCGGTCACAATCCGTTCGCATCCTCGTACGTACCGACCCGCTCGCATTCGGAACAAATCCGACAGTCACCCCATTAAGGGCGGTCGCCCGAACCTGGAACTCCCGAACCCCCTCGGACACGACGACCGTCGTGGATCCCCCGAACGGGTCTATTCTGCCAGCATCCAAATGGATGCGGTTGGTCACTGAGGCGTCGGCCGAGTCGGCGCGGAGCGGGCGACGCCGCCCGCTGGCACGCGCACGGCCCCGACGTTTCGTCGCCACGCCAGCCACGTCATGACTCATGGTCATCCGAGACGCGGGCGCTGACCTCGGGGTTGTCTCGCCGGAGGCAGACGCTCCGTTGACGCATGGTGACTGCGGCGACCCGAGCGCGGGCGCGCCAAGGAGCGGGACAGCTGCCCCCGGGCGCCATGCGCCCTCGTCCGACACTCGACCCCTCCGTCGCGGTCACCGCGCGGGATCTGTCAGCCCACGCCCCCAACGCACCGACTTAACACGGTCACGGCCCGTCGATTGCGAACTTCCTACACCATCACGACCCTGTTCACAGCATCGACCTTTAATGCGGCGTTGGGTACGCCTCGCGGTCACGCTGCGCACACGCTACCAACCCGGCCCAACGTCCGCCGGACAGTGGATCTCGAGCCGGCCACCGCGATCCGGGACGCTTCCCGCCGGAACTCCGAACACGCACAGCGACCACCGCGGGACCTGGCTCCGGACCGCGGCCCCGAGCCCAGCCACCCGTCCCCCGAACGGCAGCCAGGAGTCCGCCGCCGGTGGACCGGCCAGACATCGACACCAGGCAAACCGGGCCGCTTCCGACACACCGCCAAAAACGAGATGTAGGCCACAGACCGGCTCGTCGCGCGCGCCGGCCAGCGATCGACGCACCAGGACGAATCGGTCATTCGCGCAGGTCATCGGCTTGCGCGTCTTCGCCCGGCGTCCGGCGCGCGCATGCGGCCCTGCGGACGAGACCTGCGTTCGCGCTCAACGTTTGCACAGGTTCTCTCCCGGGCAGATGCACGTGCATGCGCCCGTGCCATACTGCTCATGCACGAGAAGCACGGCGTATCCGCGACTGCCGCGAGGCGGGAGGGGGGGTGGGTTGGTGTACGCGACCTCACGGCGGCGCCGCCTTGGCGCGTCCTCGACGGTCCCCGGCGCCGGGCGCCGCTCGCGAACAGGTCTCGGCACGCCCGCCGGTCTGACCGGCCGGCGCTCCCACACCGCGCCCAGGCTCGGTGCGCAGGACCGCCAGCGGCATCCGCGCGTTTCGCCAAGGGCGACGGACGACGCGGCCACCTCGTTCGAGCCGGATTCGGGATGTGGTGGCAACCCTTCCCGGCATCCTCAGGAGACCGCCTTGACCATGATCTACAACGGCATGTCGGCTGCGGCGCTGAAGAGCGTCACCTGGCAGAAGAGCCAGCGCAGCAACTCGCAGGGGAACTGCGTCGAGATGGCGCGGATCTCGGGCGATGCCGTAGCGGTCCGCAACTCCCGGCATCCGCAGGGGCCGGCCCTCATCTACACGCTCGCCGAGATCGAGGCCCTGATCATGGGTGCCAAGGACGGCGACTTCGACAACCTGCTCTACTGATGTCCGCCGTCTACGCCGCCACGACGTCGACCCGCGTTCCGCCTTCGTACGGAGCCCGCATGGACACCCTGACTTCCTCGGAGAAGACGCTGCCTGGAGAGCGCATCTTCACGTCCAGCGACCTCCCCAGTCTGTCGTTGCCCGACGCCGACGGCCTCGTCACCTGCCGGTGGTTCCAGGACACCGCCCCAGGCCGGGCTTCGTGGCGGACGTCGTCCCATCCGTACCGCCCCGCGTGGATGGCGGCGGAGGCGCCGACCGGCGACGAGACCCTGGCGCCGCGCGGCCCAGGGCAGGTCGCCTTCGTCGCCGTCGACCGGACCTGGCTCGTTCGTGAAGGCATTGACCGCATTCGCACCCGGGCCGTCGACGCCGTGGTACTTCACGCCAAGGCCAGCCCGCCCGGCCGGACGGCGCTGGCGCTCGCGTTCAGCGCCTACCTGCGGACCAGGCAGCACAAGATGGGTCTCGGTGCCGACGTCCTCACCGCGGCGGTCCGGCCCGAGCTCGCCGGTGCCCCCGGCGTCTTCCGCGTCCCGCACCTCATCACCGTCTCCGACGGCACCGGGTGCGTCGCCGACACCATCATCTGGCAGATCATGTGCGGTCCGCGGTACGACGCCTGGCTCGGCGGCGCGCCCCGGCCCGATCACGTCGCCATCGAGGCGGCCCTGCCCAGCCTGGTCCGGCTGCGCCACCTGTGGCGCACCGGCCGGCTGGACCGCTGCCGCGCCGACACGCTGGCCGCGGTCCTCGACGGCGGCGAGCTCACCGCCCAGAAGGTCTTCCGGTACCCCCGAGTCGTTCTCCCCATCGCGTCCCGGGCCCTGCACACGAGCCCCTGACGCTCGGCCTCCCGACGCGGCCGCGGCGCGCCCCGTGTCCCACCTACTAACCCCGGCCACAGCGGCGTGGTCTGGGGTTGCTCGCAGGTCGATCACAGCCCGGCCCGCCTCACGATCAGGCGACCGGCCTCGGCTGGCGCGCCGGGCTTCCGCGGCGAGCGGCATCAGCGTCACCAATAGCGGTAGCGTCGGTACCGACGGTTACTACGCGGACGGCGTGCTCGCCTTCTTCGACACAGCCCGAGTCCGCGGCCCCGGAAGCAGGCGGGTGGCGGCGATGCAGATCACGAACAGTTCCGGCGACGACCGTCGCGGCCGGGTCGTCGACCAGGTGACCGATCTGATCGGTGACACCCCGCTGGTCCGGCTGGACGCGGCCGTCGCGGCCTCCGCGCGCCTGTGGTCGGCCGACGACGATCCGACGACCGGCGCGGGGCGGCGGGGCGGTGCGGGGCCGCGGGCCGGGGCATCGGTGCTCGGGAAGCTGGAATACGTCAACCCCGGTGGCTCGGTGAAGGACCGGATCGCGATGACGATGGTCGACGCGGCCGAGCGGGAGGGCCGGCTGCGCCCCGGCGGGACGATCGTCGAGCCGACCAGCGGCAACACCGGCGTGGGGCTGGCCATGGTCGCGGCGCTCCGCGGCTACCGGTGCGTCTTCACGATGCCCGACAAGATCAGCGAGGAGAAGCGCGCGGTGTTGCGCGCCTACGGCGCCGAGGTCGTCGTCTGCCCGACCGCCGTCGGCCCGGACGACCCCCGCTCCTATTACTCCGTCGCCCGCGACATCACCCGCCGGACCCCGGGCGCCTGGAGCCCCGACCAGTACTCCAACCCGGGCAACCCGGCCGCGCACCGGGCCAGCACCGGGCCGGAGATCTGGCGGGACACCGACGGCCGGGTGACGCACTTCGTCGCCGGCATCGGCACCGGCGGCACGATCAGCGGCGTGGGCCAGTACCTCAAGGAGGTCAGCGGCGGCCGGGTAAGGGTGATCGGCGCCGACCCGGAGGGCTCGGTCTACTCCGGCGGCAGCGGCCGGCCCTATCTGGTGGAGGGCGTCGGCGAGGACATCTGGCCGGCGACGTTCGACAAGACGGTCGTCGACCAGGTCGAGCCGGTCAGCGACCGGGACTCGTTCCTGATGACGAGGCTGCTCGCCCGCTCGGCCGGGCTCCTGGTCGGCGGCTCCTGCGGGCTCGCGGTCGTCGCCGCGATCCGCGTCGCGCGCGAGCTCGATCCGGACGACCTGGTCGTCGTCCTGCTGCCCGACTCCGGCCGCGGCTACCTCTCGAAGGTCTTCAACGACGAGTGGATGTACGAGAACGGCTTCCTCGAACCGCCGTCGGACGAGCCGGTCGTCGCCGCCGTTCTGGCCAGCAAGCAGGCCCCCACCGCGCCGGAGCTGGTGCACGTGCACCCGACGAGACCGTCGGCGCGGCGATCTCCTACCTGCGCGAGTACAACGTCTCCCAGATGCCGGTGGTGCGCCACGAGCCGCCGCTGCGGGCCGCCGAGGTCGCCGGGGCGGTGCTCGAGCGGGAGCTGCTCGCCGCCGTCTTCGCCGACCGCGCGGTCGTCGAGGCGACGGTCGCCGCGCACATGTCGGCCCCGCTGCCGACGGTCGGCTCCGGGGAGCCGCTCTCGACGCTGGTCGCGGCGCTGGGCGGCGACGACCCGGCCGTGCTGGTGCTCGACAGCGGGAACCCCGTCGGCATCCTCACCCGCGCGGACCTCCTCAGCTTCCTGGCCGCCCGATGACCGCCGTCAGCCCGGGCGCGGGCAAGGACGCTGCGACCGGCGCCGGCCCGCTCCCAGACCAGCCGGGGCCCGGCGCGACCGGGCGGCCGCCCAGCGGCGCGCGGCCCGACGGGGAGAAACGCGCCGCGGGCGAGCCGGCCCGCGGCGGGTTCGAGACGGTCGCGGTGCATGCCGGGCAGGAGGCGGATCCGGCGACCGGGGCCGTCGTCGTGCCGATTCATCCCGCGTCGACGTTCGCGCAGGACGGGATCGGCGGGCTGCGCGCCGGCTTCGAGTACGCCCGCTCCGGGAACCCGACGCGGGCGGCGCTGCAGACGTCGCTCGCCGCGCTGGAAGGCGGCCGGACCGGGCTCGCGTTCTCCTCCGGTCTCGCGGCCGAGGACGCGCTGCTGCGCGCGGTCTGCCGGCCTGGGGATCACGCCCTGATCCCGGTCGACGCCTATGGCGGCACCTACCGGCTGTTCCACCGGGTCTACGCCGACTGGGGACTGGATTTCACGACCGTCGACCAGACCGACCCGGCCGCGGTGCGCGCCGCGCTGCGCCCCGGGCGGACCCGTCTCATCTGGTGCGAGACGCCGACCAACCCGTTGTTGTCGATCGCGGACATCGCCGAGCTCGCCGAGCTCGGGCACGCGGCCGGCGCGCTGCTCGTCGTCGACAACACGTTCGCCTCGCCCTACCTGCAGCGCCCGCTCGCGCTCGGCGCGGACGCCGTCGTGCACTCGACCACCAAGTACCTGGGCGGGCACAGCGACGTCGTCGGCGGCGCGGTCGTCGTCGACGACCAGGAGCTGGGCGAGCGGATCGGGTTCGTCCAGAACGCGGCCGGCGCGGTGCCGGGACCGTTCGACGCCTGGCTGGTGCTGCGGGGGATCAAGACGCTGCCGGTCAGGATGGACCGGCACTGCGCGAACGCCGCCCAGGTGGCCGCGCTGCTCGAAGGCCATCCGGCCGTGACGGAGGTCCGCTACCCGGGCCTGCCGTCGCATCCGGGGCATGCCGTCGCCGCGCGGCAGATGTCCGGGTTCGGCGGCATGGTGTCATTCCGCGTCCGCGGCGGGGCCGACGCGGCGGCGGAGGTCTGCCGGCGGCCCAGGCTGTTCACCCTCGCGGAGTCGCTGGGCGGGGTGGAGTCGCTGATCGAGCACCCGGGCCGGATGACGCACGCCTCGGTCGCCGGCTCGCCGCTCGCCGTTCCCGACGATCTCATCCGGCTGTCCGTCGGCATCGAGTCCGCGCCCGACCTGCTCGACGACCTGGGCCAGGCCCTGGAGGTCGCCGGCCCACGACGCACGCCATCCGCCATCTGATTGTTCTTTTGGAGGGTGGGACTCTGGAACTCACCTACGGCCACCCGGAATATACTCGCTAACGGAAGGTAAGCGGAGGCGCTGTTCCGATCTGGCCCCGCGCACCCGGCCTGGCGAGCGGTTCTGTTGACCGACGGTAAGCGAAAGCAAGGCGACCACCCAGGGTCGGACAACGGCTCGCGGCGGCGTCACGACATGCGACACGAACGCGCACAGCCGGAGCCCATCCCACAGGACACGGTCCGTCGGCAGCTAGGACGATTGCGTGGGCGAGTGACCTACCGACGGATCCGGTCGATCAGCGGGGCACTAAGGTCCAGGTTGGCAGCCGCGGCAGCAGCGCGTGCTTCGGGCCCGCCGGGACCGTCCGTAACACAGAGCCATCCAAGGCCGCGGCCAAACCGGTTCGCGGCCCGGGCCGTACGACAGGTCCGCGACCACGCAGCGCTATCGGGGAGGAGTGGGCGTGGCAACAGCACACCCAACGCTCGCGGGCGGAGCGGCCTGGCCAGCGCCGCCGGAACCGTGCGCCGATGAGGGCGCGATTTCGCCGGGGGCCGCGGCAGGCACCCTCCTGCGCGCCACAGACGACACAGGTATGGACACGGCAGGTATGGCGGACCCGACGATCGACGACACGCTCTCCACCGGAGAACGAGCCGGAAAGCTGCTGCGCGAACTGCTGGCCGGCACCCCTGAGTACCGCCGGATGTGGGAGTCCCGGGTCCGCCGGGCCAGCGCCCAGGAGCCAAGCTTCGCGGCGGTCGCCCGGGTGATCGCGGAATACCTGTGGAACGCCGGCATCGTCGCCGAGGAGGACCAGGAGCTCGACCGGGCCCTCAAGGACCGGGTCAGCCGGGCGCTCGGCGGCGGGCGGATCTCCGCCGAGACGATGGAGTGGTTCATCGAGGCGTTCGGGATGCGCCAGCACGAGGCCGCGCTGTGGGCGGCGTTCGCCGGCCTCACCGACCCCGGCGTCGACCCGGGCTCCGGTACCCGGCACGGCGCGCCGGCGCTGATCCTCCCGCAGCGGCACCGCACTCTCGCGCTCTTCGACCGCTACCGGATCGACGGCACCGGTTCGCTCGTCGAGCAGCGCAGCTACCAGGTGATCGCCGCGCAGGAGGACGGTGTCGCCGTCTACCCGTGGGTGCTGCGGTCGGACGCGGTCGAGAGCAGCGTTCTGCTCGGCGGCAGGCCGGGTACCCAGCACGCCTACAGCTCCCGGCTGACGCTCACCGAGGTCGAGCTGGACCGGACGCTGGGCCGGGGCGCGAGGCACGCGCTGGAGTTACTCGCGCGGTTCCCCACCGGGCAGCCGGTCCAGGAGATCCGGCGCGCGGTGCGGGCCAAGTCCGAGAGCGTCGACCTCGCGATCACGTTCGACCCGGCGCGGCTGCCGCGCGACCCGCGGTGGACGGTCTGGAGCACCCACGAGGGTGGTTTGATCATTGACGAGGAGCCGGTAAGCCTGTCCGAGAACCACACGGTGCACCGCTTCGTGCCAGCCATCCATCACGCCATCGTCGGCTTCCGCTGGAGCTGGTGACCGCCGGATTTCCGACCCGGCCGAGGGAACGGCCCGTCGCGGATCGTCCGGCGCGCGGCTCGTCAGCCGCGGGTGGCCGGCGGGACGCGGGACAGGATGGCGGTGACGTCGGTGCCGGACGGCAGGGTGCCGTAGCCACGCCCGCCGCCCGCGGCCAGCCGGGTGGCGCAGAAGGCGTCGGCGACGGCGGCCGGCGCGTGCCGCACCAGCAGCGCGCCCTGCAGCGCCAGCGCCATCCGCTCCACCAGTGACCGGGCGCCGAACTCCAGCTCGCCCGGATCCGCGGCTGGCAGCCCGGCCAGTTCGGCACGCACCACGGCGATCGCCGCGTCGAGCCGGGCGTCGCCGCCCGCGGCCAGACCGAGCTCGGCGTCGAACGCGGCCACGGCGGCCGGCTCGCGGCCGAGCGTGCGCAGCACGTCCAGGGCGTTGACGTTGCCCGCGCCCTCCCAGATGCCGTTCAGCGGCGCCTCGCGGTACAGCCGCGGCATCCCCGACTCCTCGGCGTAGCCGTTGCCGCCGAGGCACTCGAGCGCCTCGGCGACGAACCCGGGCTGCCGCTTGCAGATCCAGAACTTCGCGAGCGCCGTCCCCAGCCGCAGGAACGCCCGTTCGCCGGCGTCACCCCGGACCCCGCGGTCGAGGGCGCCGGCCAGGCGCAGCACCAGTGTCGTCGCGGCCTCCGACTCGACCGCCAGATCCGCCAGGACGTTGCGCATCAGCGGCTTGTCGACGAGCATCGCCCCGAACGCCGACCGGTGGCGGGCGTGGTGCAGCGCCTGGATCAGGGCCGCCCGGGTGCCGGCGGACGAGCCCAGCGCCGAGTCGAACCGGGTCATCCCGACCATCTCCAAGATGGTCCGCACACCGCGGCCCTCCGCGCCGACGAGCCAGCCGACAGTGTCGTCGAACTCGGGCTCGGCCGAGGCGTTGGAACGGTTGCCCAGCTTGTCCTTCAGCCGCTGGATGCGGAACGTGTTGCGCGCTCCGTCCGGCAGCACCCTGGGCACCAGGAAGCAGGACAGCCCGCTCGGCGCCTGCGCGAGAACCAGGAACAGGTCGCTCATCGGGGCCGAGGTGAACCACTTGTGCCCGCGCAGCCGGTACCCGCCGTCCGGGTGCTGGGTCGCGACCGTGGTGTTGGAGCGGACGTCGGAGCCGCCCTGCTTCTCCGTCATCCCCATACCCGCGATCAGGCCGAGCTTGCCGGCCGGCGGATGCAGGCCGAAGTCGTAGACCCGGCTGGTCAGCAGCTTCTCGTACAGGGCGGCGAGCCCCGGCTCGGCGCGCAGTGCCGGGATGACGGCGTAGGTCATCGAGACCGGACAGGTGTGGCCCTGCTCGACGGTGCTCCAGACGTGCAGCCCAGCAGCCCTGGCGACGTGCACGCCGGGCTGGTCGCTGCCCCAGGGGGTGCCGGCCAGGCCCTCGCGCACCGCGACGTCCATCAGGGCATGCCACGACGGGTGGAAGTCGACCTCGTCGACCCGGTTGCCGTACCGGTCGTGGGTGCGCAGCTCCGGGACGTGCCGGTTGGCCGAGTCCGCCCAGGAGGCGGCCTGTTCGCTGCCGGCCAGCCAGCCGAGGCGGTGCAGGTCGTCGACGTAGAACCCGGCGCCCTCGCGCCGGACACCCTCCTCCAGCACCGGGTCGTCGGCGACGTCGTAGTCGGTCAGCGGCGGGGGCTGGTTGGTCACCGCATGCGTCACCGCCGGCCGGGACCGGCTGCCGAGAGCCTCCTGGCCGCACGACGGCACGCCGTCCAGCGGCTCCGCGGACGCTCGCCGCGTTGATCCGTATGCCCAGAATTCGGGTGCCATCGATCCGGGTGCCACCGCCATGAGCCGCACCTCCTCAGTCGGGCGCTACCGACCGCTGCGGTCATCGTGCTCCCGTATCCGCGCGGCATCCAGTACCCAGATGTATTCCATTGCAGATCAGCTCGCATGCGCCAGAACCACTCGAACCCGTATTCCGGCCCGAGGGTGCCGCCCGGCGCGCGGCCGGCCGCCGTGGTGGGCCACCGCGGGCGGGTCGCTCAGCGGTAGCTGAGGAACTCGCGCCCGGCCGCGTCGATGTGGGCGTGCTCGTTGAACGAGATCAGGCTGGCGCCGGAACGCCCCGACACGATCTTGGTCAGACCTGCGTTGATCGCGACTCGGTTCAGCTGGACCAGGCTCTCGGGCGCGAGGCCGAGCAGCCGGGCGCAGACCGCCGCGATCGGGCCACCCGAGGTGAAGACGACCGCGGTTTCGCCGGAGCCGAGCCGGCCGAACAGCCCGTCGAGCGCGTTGATCACTCTGTCACTGAACGCGCGGTAGCTGCCGGACCCGCCCGCGTCTCGCGTGATCCAGTCGAGCAGCGCGGTGTCCAGCAGGCGCTGGAAGTCCCGCGACGAGATGCCGCTGGACGTCGACACCCGCTGGGCCGGCGGCTTCGCCGGGTCGGTCACGCCGCTGGCGAGCCAGTCCTGGTCGTATTCGTTCCAGCGCGCGTCGATCTCGGACTCGCCGGTCCAGGCACCGGCGTCGCCGGCCAGCGCCAGCCCGGCACCGCCGCCGGCCACGGGCTGGGCCGCCGCCTGGGCGCCGGCATAGGCAGCGAGCGCGGCGGCGGCCGTCTCCCGCTGGCGGCGCAGGGTACCGCTGACCGCCAGACTGACGTCGACGCCGCGTTCCCGCAGTGCCGCGCCGGCCAGCGCGGCCTGACGGTGACCGAGCTCGGACAGCACGTCGTAGTCGGCCGCGCCGAAGGACGCCTGGCCATGCCGCACCAGGTAGACAACGCTCACGCCAGCCTCCGTACCAATCAGCCAGGCTGCCGCGGGCGGCGCGTGACCACTGTGGGGCAGGCGGCCGGCCAGGGCCGCTGACAGCCGATCCACGAGACCGTGGCCCGGCCGTTCGCGGCCGAGCCACCGGGGCCCAAGCTATCCGGAACCGGTCGGGAGGCGCGAGGACTGTACGAGAGTGAGCGAGTTGGCGGCTTGGCGGCCAGCCCGCGGGATTCGACCGCGGGCTCAGGGCGCGGGGATCAGCTCCGCGACCAGCTCGCCGCCGGCGTA
>Ga0134124_10003040_pt1 | contig 13497 bp, 5 predicted proteins | sample KB304_FD_96880 | JGI IMG/M metagenome (GOLD analysis project Ga0134124, IMG submission 96880) | Terrestrial soil microbial communities without Nitrogen fertilizer from Kellogg Biological Station, Michigan, USA - KB3-0-4 | ecosystem: Environmental > Terrestrial > Soil > Unclassified ... | reverse complement strand
GGTGAAGTCCACCGCATCGACCGCCACCGCCGTGTACAACAGCGCCTGGTTTTCCGCCGCGCCCGCCGCCGCCCCCGAGCTGAACGCCGGGGCCACTTCGTCGGCGTTGCTCACGCTGACCGTGACGCTCTTGCTCGTACTGTTGCCAGCCGCGTCCGTGGCAATCACATCCACCTGGTACGCGTTGTTGCCGTCCGCATCCCCAGCCACCTCGTAGTCAGGAGCGCTCGTAAAGGCCAGCACCCCACCGGCACTGATCGTGAACTTGCCCGCATCGGCGCCACTTAGGGTCCAGGTCACTGCCTCGTCGGCGCTGTACGTACCTACTGGCGTGGCGTTCTCCACGACGCTGACTGCCGTCGCACCCCCGATCACCGGCGCGGTCGTGTCCGCGCTGCCGTTAGTCACCGTCTGCCCGCTGAATCCCACTGCCTCGTTGCCGGCCACGTCCTGGGTGCGATTCGTTCCGGGGGAATAGCCCACCCTTATGTTCGTGTCGGCATTGGTAATCGAAGCGCCGAGTGTCAAGCTCACGGTCTTCGCAGCGGCATCTACCGTCACCGAGCTGACGGAAACGGGCGCGTTCCCGGCACCCTTCGTCACGACGAAATCAGACGCCGATGGCGTGGTGACTCCAAGTCCTGCGCCTGGCTCTGTATACGACAGCACCAGCTGAGTGCCGCTCACGGACGCGGACACCAACTGCGGCGCCGTCGCGTCGACGACTACCGCCAGCGCTGCGCTCGCGCCGCTCACGTTGCCTGCTGCGTCGGTGACCGTCGCGGTGAAGCTGCGGGTGCCTTCCGCCAACGCGCTGCTCGTGATTTCCACCCATCCCGCCGCGATGTCGGTTGCGGCGAGCGTCGCACTGCCCACTAGCGCCGCCCCGTCATAGAGCTTCACCACGTCCGCGGCTGCTACCGCAGACGCTCCGGTCCCGGTGAAGCTCACCCGCAGGGTTGGGGTGGTGTCGCTGGTCTTGTCGTCAGTGCTGCTCGCACCGGTGTCCGATGCGGCGACGAGATCTACCACCGGCGCACCGGGCGCCGTCGTATCGGCCGTGGTGAAGTTCAGCGTAGTCGTGTCGCTGATGCCCGCATACGCATTGCCGGCCAGATCGGTGATGACCCCGCCTGCCAGTCGGATCGAGTATGTGGTGTTCGCGTCCAGGTCCGAACTCGGATTGAGTGTCACCAAGTTGCCGCTGATCGTGACCTGGCTGGCATCGCCGATCGCAATCGTTCTCGTATCGGTGCCGTTGCTCAGGACGATGCTCCCGCTACCGGCTTTCACCGCCTCGCTGAAGGTCAGCACGAGATTGCTGCCCGTGGGCACTGCGACCGCATCGTCTGCAGGACTACTCGCCGTCAGCGTCGGGGCAATGGTGTCCGTCGTGCTGAAGTTCAGAGTGGCTGGATCGGAAATACCCGCATACGGGTTGCCGGACTTGTCGACGATCACGCCCGAAACGAGCTGGACCGAGTACGTGCTGTTCGGGTGCAGGTCCGCTGTCGGGTTAATCGTCACGCTGTTGCCGCTGATCGAAACCTGGCTGGCGTCGCCCACCGAAATGGTGTGGATATCGGTCCCATCGCCAATGACAATGTTCCCTGTCCCGGCGGAAACGGGCTCGTTGAAGTTCAGCACCAGGTTGCTGCCGACCGCGACCCCCGTCGCATCGTCTGCGGGCGTACTCGACACGAGCGTGGGTGCAATGGTGTCCGTGACCGTCACGGTTGAAGTCGCGTTGGCCGAGACGTTCCCGGCATCGTCGGTAGCCGAGAACGCGAATGCGCGTGCGCCTGTTGATGGCAGCGATGCGACGTCCTGATACCGGATATCGCGAAGGACGGCCTGCGCTTCCGCCGCGGTGAGCGCCGAGTAGTCGCTCTTCTGGATCGTGAATGCGCCACCGGCGCAGTTCACGTTGACTCGCACGCCGCCGACCAGGATGTCGCTCTGCGCTGCGGAAGCGCCGTTCGCCGCAACGGAGGGATTTCCACCGAACAGGAGCCGCTCGCTTGTCCCGTCCTTCAGGCCGGCGACGGCGACCGTCAGGTTCGTGATCCTGTCCGAAGCTTCGATGATGACGGCCGGGGACGCGTCGTTGTCGAGGCTGACGGACGCGCCGTTCGCGCTCGTCACGGTCCGGTTCACGGTCGCTGCATCGCTTGGCGCGAGGTCGATGAGGGGTGCCGTCGTGTCCTGCACGGTCAGTTCCGCGCTCGTGCTGTCGGTACGCGTATTTCCCGCCGTGTCGCGAGCTGTGGCCACCACGTCATACACGCCGCTGAACCCGCCGAGAACGCTGGCCGGCGTCAGTGCATCCGAAGCCGGGATCACGAGGGTCCAGTTGCTGCCGGACAGCCCCAGATTGCCATCACCCACTTCGTACGTGACGCCGTTCACGGTCACGAACAGGGACTCGCCCGCTGCGAGGGTGGCCGTTCCGCTGATCGTCGGAGTGGTGTCAGCGGTCGTTTGGCTGTTCACCGTCACCGGACCTGCCGGCGCAGTGCTGTCGATGGCAATTGACTGCGTCACCGTCGCGCCGCTCACGGCCTCCAGCGTGTAGCTTCCTTCGCTGAGAGCCGTGCCGGTGTAGTCGTATGTCCAGGTTCCGCCGCTGTTGGCCGTCACGTTCACGTTCGTGAAGCCGCCGCTCGGCCCGGTCAGTGTCAGAGTGACTGTCGCGCCGGCCGTGGCCGATCCCTTGAAGACCAGAGTCTTGTCCGACGTGACGAAATCCGACAGGACACCGGTGTCGCTGGTGATGCTGTCGATCGTGACGGCCCCAGCCTTGTCGTGCAGCACGGTCGCGCCATCGGAGAACACGGTCCCGCCGGCGCCGACATAGCTGGCGGTCACGGAAAGAGTGCCGTTGGCCATGCCGCTCAGGTTCAGGGGGGCAAGGCTCCAGGTACCGTCGCTGTTGACAGTCGCCGTGTCGCTGATCGTGAAAGAACCGTCGGTGACCGTAACCGCGAGTACCGAACCGGCCGGAACGTTGGCCGTGCTGCCCTGGATGAGGACCGCATTGTCCTCGCTGGCGGACAGGTTGCCGTCGCCGATCGGCTCCGTGACCAGCACGGCGGGTGTGGCCAGGTCGACGTTGATGCTCTTTGAAGCAGTCGCGATGTTGCCCGCTGTATCCGTTCCGGAGATGCTGACCGTGTACGCACCACCGTCGACGAGGGACACGAGTGCCCCCGAGCTGGGAGTGGCCGCGCCGAGGTCGACGCTCCAGTTGCCGGACGAGTCGGTCAGAACCGTGTACGTGGCGCCACTGATCGAGACGAGCACCGTCGCGCCGGAACCCAGGTCGCTGTTGCCGGAGATCACCGGCGTCGTGTCATTCGTCGTGGCGGCCGACGTGATGGCGACGCTGGCAGCGGTATCGATCACCACCGCGCGACTGGTCGTCGCGCTGTTGCCGGCGCTGTCGCTCACCGTGGCGGAGAGCGTGTATGTTCCATCGGTCAGCGCCGAACCGCTGCGGTCGACCGTCCAGCTGCCGCCCGATGCCGTCACAGTGGTGGAAAACACAGTCGCGTTCGAAGCATCCTTGAGCGTCACGAGGACGGCACTGCCGTTTTCGGCCGTGCCGGCGAACGCGAGGGTGCTGTCGCGCGTGATGAAGTCGCTCGCGCTGGCCCCGGCGGTGTCCTGCGTGATCCCGGTGATGGCGACCGTGGGCGCCGTGAGATCGACCGTGAATGACTGGGTCGCGGCGGCCGTGACCCCGGAGGACTGTGTCGCGACCGCGGTCAGCGTGTGCGTGCCTTCCGCGATGGCGGTGCCGGTGCGGTCCAGCGACCAGATACCGGAGCCATTGGCCGTCACGGTGCCGATCGAGGTGCCGTCCAGCTTCACGGCGACTGAAGATCCCGCCGCCGCCCGGCCGGTGAACACCAAGGTCGCATCATTGGTAACGAAGTCGCTGCCGCTCACCCCGTTATCGCTGGTGATCGCGGAAATCGTGGTGGCCGCCATCGACGTGCTGTTGCCCGCGCCATCCGTCGCCGTCACCGTGACCTTGCTGGTTGCGGTGATGCCGCTCGCCGGGAACGAGCCCGATACGGGCGTCGCCGTCTTGGTGTCCAGGCTCCAGGTCTGGTTGCCCAGGACGGAAGCCGAGTACGTCACGTCCGTGGACCCGTTGTTGTCGGCATCGATCGCGATCAATAGCGACGAGCCCGCGGCGAGGTCGGTCGTTCCCGACAACACCGGCGTGGCTGTGCCCGCCGAGGGGCCGGTGGCGATCGTGACGAGGGGCGCCACCTGATCGAGCAGCACGCTCGCAGCCGCATCCGTGGCGCCCGAGGTCCTTGCGGTGACGTTCAGCGTTCCGTCGATCAGCCCGGAAAGCGAATTCCCCGCACCCGTGCTGAATGTGGCGGTCCAGGCCCCGCCCGCCTGCACTGTCGTCGTGGCGGTGCGGGTAGAGGTCCCGTCCGTCACCGTCACAGTGACCGTCTGGCCCGCGGCGATCGACGCCGTCGTGCCGCTGATCGACACGGTGCCCGCGGATTCGGTGGCCGACAGATTCCCGTCCCCGACGGGCGTGGTGATGGCGATGCTCGGGTTCTGGTCTGTCCAGTCGAGGACAGGATGCGCTTCCGCGAAATTGCTGGCACCGCTGGCGGTCACGGTCACCCGCACGTTCAGCGGTCCGTTCTTCAGCGTCGCAATCTGCGCCGTGGTCAGTGTCGCGGTCCACGAGCCCGCAGCGACGGTGGCGGTCGGGGTGAGCGTCGTGGTGCCGTCGCTTATCGACAGCGTCACCGCCGTCTGGTTCGTGGTCCCTTTCAAAGTGATCCCGCTCGACCCCTCGGTCAAAGTGATCACGCTGTCCTTGTCGGTGGGGACCGAACTCGTCGAGGAGATCGCGCCGGTGATATCCGTTATCGCGACGGTCGGCACCGTCGGTGGCGAGCTCTGGGCGGTTGCGTCGTAGCTGGCGCTCGTCGCCGTGTTGCCGTGCACGTCGGTGCCCGTGCTGCTGGCGGTGAACGTCGCGAGCCCGGCAGTGAGATTGTTCGGCGTACTGACGACGACCGACCAGGTGTTGGGGCCGCCATTGGTACCTGCCTGCACCAGGACTTGCGTGCCGGTTCCTGCGCTGACCTGCCCATCCCTCGAGCTGGTGAGCGTGATCACGCTGCCCGCGGCGAGATCGGTGACACCCGTGAATGTCTGGGTGCTCCGTTTTACCAGTGTCGGGCTTGTAAAGGCGATGTAGGCAGACGTGTCCTTGGCGATTGAGACCGACTGCGATGCGGTGCTGACATTCGCGGTTACTGTGAGCGAGCCGTCCTGCAGCGCCGAGAGATTGGCGGCCGACGCGGTCCAGCTGCCGTTCGACTGCACCACGGCCGTCGCGGTGATGTTCGCCGTGGCGTCGCGACCGTCCGCGAACGTCACGGTGACTGTTGACCCGACAGCACTGCTCGTGCCGCTGACGGTCACCGAGTTGCTCTCGCTCGCGTTCAGATAGTTGTCATTGGTGAGGCCGCTGCCGTCGTTGTACGCCCCGGTGATCTTGCCGACGGTGACCGTCGGCGTGACAACGCTGAGTGTCTGGGCGTCCGTCGCGGTACGTCCTTGGCTGTCGGTGACCGTCGCAAGGAGACCCACGGCGCCTGATAACCCGCTGCCCGGGAACGTACCCGAAACCGGCACGGCCGTCGCCGTGTCGATGGACCACGCCCCCCCGGTGGCGACCACGGTGTAGGTAATCGCGTCCGTATAGACGCCATCGTTGTTCGGATCGATCCGCAGGACGATGAGGTCGCCGGAAGTCGCGGTGCCGCTGATGATCGGCCTGCCGTTGTAGACAGTGGCCGAGGACCCGCCCCCCGCCGACGTGATGTCGACAACCGGCCCGGAGACCAGTACCAGCTCGCCCGTCGAGATGTCGCTCGCCGTGCCGCCGGTCGATCGCGTCGTGGTTGCCTGCACCTCGTACGTCGTCGGCGGCGACGCGTTCGGCAAGGCGGAAGGAATGGTCAAGGTCCAGCTCGTGCCCGAGGTGGCAAGATGGCCGCCGCTCGTCGTGTACGTCGTCCCGTTCACCGTGACAGCCAGCGAATCGGTACCCCCGTTGCTGCCGCCCCAGGTGCCAATGATCGTCGGCGTGCTCCTGTTCGTAGTCTGGGAAACAACGGTGGGCGCATCCAGCGCTACTGCGGTGGCCGTGTTGCCCGCCAGGTCCGAACCGCTGGCGGTGATCTTGGCCGCGCCAGTGAACCCCGAGGCAGGCACCGTGCCGCTGCTCGGCGCCACGGCCGCAGTATTCACGCTCCACGCACCGCCGGTGCTGACCAGGGTGGCGTAGGTGACCGCGTCGGACAGGTCGCCGTCGCCGTTTGGATCGATCGTGAGGGCGATGGTCGAGCCAGCCGGAATGTCCGTGCTGGTGCCGCTGATCAAGGGATGGCCGTTGGTGGCGAGCGGGTCGACCGCGAGCACGGGGGGCACGGTATCGTGAATGGCCGTCGCCGTACCGTTCGTGGAGCCGGCCACGACGGTCGCGCTGCCGCTCGCCGTAACGCGCTCGGCGGTAAAGGTGAGCGTGCCTTCGGGCCGGCTGCTCAGGTCCTGCGCGGGCGCGGTCCAGGCGCCGCCGCCGTCCGCCTGCACCCAGGATACGGTGCTCGCATTGGCGCTGTCCGTCACGGTCAGCCTGACCCACCCGTTGGCGGTCGCGGTGCCGTGCACGACCAGCGTGTTGTCCTCGGCCGCGTTGATCAGCCCGTTGGCGTCCACCGGCGTGGTGATCGTCGCAAAGTCGGCGGCGCTGATCGGGTTGGCGGCCGACATCGGTGCCGTCATTGCCCCCAGGCTGCTGAACGTCGCGTTCTTGTCGTAGCTCTTGCCGACGCCGTTCAGGTCGCCATTGATCGGTCCGGCCTGCGTTTGAGTGAACGACACATAGCGGACCTGGGTGTCCTTGGTGAAGCCGGTGAGGCCGTCCGGACCGCGCGGCCCGTACACGCCGTTGCGGTCCGCGGGCGAGGGAATCGCCAGCACCTTGGCGATGTCTGCCAATGGTATCCGGAAGCTGACGAACACATCGGTCTTGCCGTCGTTGCCAACATCGGTATTGCCGTTCCAGTTCGAATCGGTAGAACTCGAGACGGCCACCGTCGAAAAGTTGCTGGCCGTGATCGGATAGATGCCGTTGTTGGGCAACCAGCCCGTGGGCAAAGGTGCGGTGCTAGTCGTGCTCGGCGAAATGTTGGCATCCGTGCCGGGGTCCATCAGCTGCACGACCCGGCTGCTGGAACGCGCGTCGACGGTCAGGAACAGGTCGATCCGGCCGTCGAGGTTGGTATCCATGCCGATCACCAGCACGCCATTGAAGACGGCGGTGGGCGTCGAACTCGTCGGGTTGTCGACGCGCACCCGGAAAGCGATCGAGTCGTCCGAGGTGGACGTCGTTCCACCGTCGTCGAACGCCGTGTAAAGCGATCCGTGCACTGCGTCGGCCACGATGTCAGTATCCGCGGCTCCGGCCTGGCTGTCGCCCTGTGGATCCTGAGCGGTGCCGTACATGATCGGAATCCAGCCGCCCTTGCCGCTCAGATCGACCGTGGCGAGCTTGCCCGCGTAGGTGGCCAGCGCTGCTTCGGGGGCAAACAACTGCGCGCCGATCTCGCCGGTCTTTGCTTCCAGTGCCCAGTTGCCGTCCCACGGGTTCGCCGCTCCCGTTGTGTCGGTGCTCGCGGCGACGTCTGCGCGCGTTTCGCGCGACAGCGTCCCAATCAATGCCGCGCCGTCGGCGCCTTCGGCGATGTCGCAACCGTAAAGCAGGATGTCGCCACCGGGCGCGAGCGCGCGACCGATCGCATCCAGCTCGCCTGCATGCTGTAGCAGCGCTTCATTGTCATAACTGCGCCCGCCGACGATGAGCGCGCCTTCCGAGCCGTGGCTGAGGATGTGGATCGCGTCGAGTCCATGGGCGTCGGCCAGGCGCCGCGCCATCTGGGAAAACAGGTCCTGCCCGGGATCGAGCAGGACCACTTCCACACCGGGTCGCACGTTCGTGACCAGGTTCTGCCAGCCTGCGATAGACGTGTCAACGAACACGATTTCGTTGCGCGGCGGGGCGGCGACGTCCGTCCGCGGTGCCGCCTGATCACTCCGGTCCGGTACCGCCGGTGCGGGTTCGTGGTGTTCTGCAACCGGTTGGTCCGGATGAACGTCGGCAGCGTGCGCGGCGGCATCCGGCAGTTGCCCCGCCGCATTCAGTGCCGCGCCGTCGAACATGAAGCGCGGCTCGAGCGCCATCAGTTGCGGCCTGCGCCGCTTGATGCCGCCAAGAGACACGGTTGCGCCGGGCAGCACGCTGGGATTCTTCTTTTTCATGAAAACTCCGGGACGGGCGGGCGTGCGGATCAACGTACGGCGGGCGCGGCCATGTTTACCCGTCCGCTCATGCCGGCGATCAGCTCCCGGAAGCTGCCGTTGATGGTGGCGACGACTTTGATCGACTGGCTGACCGGATCGACGCGGGCGCCGATCCGCTGCACGCGGGCGGGATAGGACTTTCCTACCTCATCGATCGCAACCTGAAACACGTGGCCTGCCTTCAGCCAGGTGAGCCAGCGTGATGGCACGATGAATTCGAGTTCCAGGGCGCTGTCGTCGATGATGTCGAGCAGCGGCTGCCCGGCTTGCACGAACTGCTGTTCGCGCACTTTCTGCTCGGCGACGCGACCCGCAAACGGGGCGGCGATGGTGCACTTGCTCATTGCCACCGAACCGCTGCTCACCTCGGCGCGGTTCTTCAGCACTTCAGCCTCGGAGATTTCAAGTTCCATCTTGCCGACCGAATTCAGTTCGGCGAGCCGCTTGTTTGCGGTCCATGTCTTTTCCGCGGCGCCCAGCATGGCCTTGGCTTTTTCGAGCTGCGCCTGCTGCATCGCGCAGTCGAACTGCACGAGGGACTGTCCCGCCCGAAAGACGCCGCCTTCGATCACAGCCAGCCGGTTGACCTTGGCGCCAATCTCCGCCGCGAGCGTCGTATAGCGGCGCGGGGAGAGCTGGGCACGAATCTCGCGCGGCTCGCCAGCCGCCGGCGTGAGCGGCGTGCCGGGCGGTACCGCGGTGGGAACGACATTTGCCGGCGAGCGAGGCGTGTCTGCGGCAATCGCCGGCACTGGCAACAGACATGTCACCAGCAGAAGTTGGAGAGGGATAGCTGGGCGCATGAGCGCTCCTGTGAGTGGGTTACGGCGCCTTCGGCGCCACAGCGGCCGCATCGCCTTGTGTCTGCCGCAGGAACTCGGCTGCCACGCCGGTGAGCTCCTGCAGGGAACTCGAAGAGACGCTGGGCACTTCGGGCTCCAGCCCCATGGTGGCCTGCAGCTTGCTTGCGGCGGCGTGCACTAGCGCCAACGCCTGATACCGGCGCAGAAGGCTCAGGATCGTGGTCGTGTCGCTCGACACGCGGTCGAGCTTGCTTTGGCTCTGGGCCCGCTCACCCGCGGCAATGATCCGGTTCATGCGCTCGTCGACCTGGTAGATCGCGTCGGCGCGCAGGAACTGCTGGTACGCGCTCGCGTACTGCAACCGCGCGACGTGCAATTGGGCCAGCACGACCATCTGGGTGGTCATGCGCCGCTGGTCGGCCAGCGCCACGCCCGCCTCGGCGAGCTTCTTCTGCGCCGGCATGGACAGCAGGTTCACGAGACTGAACGACAGCTGCGCGCCGGCGTCGCTCCAGTTCTGATGCACGAGGAAGCGGTCGCTGTCGTGGCGCAGGTCCAAATTGAACGAAAGGCCGGGAAACAGCCGCAGCAGGATCTTCCGGCTCTCGTCACGTGCGACCTTCGCGCTGTAGAACTGGTCCCGCAGATCGGCATTGCGCAAGATCGCGGTCTCCTCCATCTCCTTGACCGGCGTATCGAGCAGTCGCCGATTCAGGCCCTCGTCGGCTTCCTCAACGACCAGTTCGCGGCCCAGCGGCGCGTTGACCAGGTGCGCGAGCTCCACCCGTGCAGTTCCGAGATCCTGTTCGATACTCTCCAAAAGCCGTACGTTCTCCAGCAGCTGGCGTTGGTAACGCAGGCTGTCCAGCGGGGCGCGAATCCGCTCGCGCTCGGCCGTGCGGGAATCTGCAAGCGCCTCGTCGGCGAGCGCGATGGTGCGACGCAGGTCATCGCGCAGCTTCTGCGCGCTCGCAGCACGCCAGAACGCGGTGCGCACATCCTGCACGAGCAAGTGCAGCGCCTTGCGCCGCCGCTCGGCGGCGATCAGTATCCGGTCTGCGTTCTGCTTCGCGTTGTAATAGGACAGGCCAAAGTCCAGCAGACTCCACGTGAGCCCGAGATCGGCTGTCCAATGCTCCCGGTCGCTGGAAATGAACGGGTGCGCAAGCGAGGGCGCCCCGGTCACGGAGTCAATCGAGCTGGTGGTGAGGTACTGGCTGCGTTGGGAGTAACCGGCCCCAGCGACGAGCCGCGGAAGCATGTCGTATGCGCCGACGTCGAACTGGCGGATGGCGAGCGCCTCCTCCATGATCCGGGTGCGCCGCTCCAGGTTGTACTTCAGTGCCCTGGCGATCGCCTCGTCCAGGCGCAGCGGACCACGGACATCATCGACCCCGGCTGAGGCCAGCGTACGGTCCTGTGCAGCAACCGACTTGATCTCGACTGGGGTCAACTGCTGGGGAGAAACTGTTGCGCAGCCTGATATAAGGACGGCAACCAGCAAAATGTAACATTTCATGGGCTTTATGTTACATCAAGTCACAAAAACATGCTTGATCCCTAAGCCTTTTAGGTCTTTTCGGCGGTATTGATCGGCCAGTTGTAGCTTCAAGACTGGACGTACCCGTTTGAACGTGGAAGTCGAGCGGCCCAGCCACCGGTAACCGCACCCCATAGGCCAGTACCCAATGGTCACTCATTGAATAGGCAATCTGCATGGGCCAAGACGAGGCCAAATTTGGGCCAGAAACAAAAACGCCCACTGGGCAGTGGGCGTTTGCTGTCAGCGACTGACGCTGTTTTGTTGGTTGCGCGGGCAAGATTTGAACTTGCGACCTTTGGGTTATGAGCCCAACGAGCTACCAGGCTGCTCCACCGCGCGTCGAACCTGAAATTATATGCGGGCCGGGATGCTCATTCCGCCGTAGGGGCTTCCTCCGGCGCGATTGGCTCCGGACGATCCACCAATTCGACCAGCGCCATCGGCGCGTTGTCGCCCACGCGGTAGCCCATCTTCAGGATCCGGGTGTAGCCGCCCGGCCGAGCCTGGTAGCGCGGGCCGAGTTCGCCGAACAGCTTGGTGACGATGTCGCGGTCGCGCAGGCGGTCGAACGCCAGCCGCCTGTTGGCAACCGTGGCTTCCTTGGCCAGTGTGATCATGGGTTCGACCACGCGGCGCAGTTCCTTGGCCTTGGGCAGCGTGGTCTTGATGACTTCGTGCTGGAGCAGCGAGTTCATCATGTTGCGCAACATGGCGAGCCGGTGCTCGCTTGTGCGGTTGAGTTTTCTAAGGCCGTGGCCGTGGCGCATGGTGCTTTCCTTTCTTACCTAATATTCGCGCAGCCGGATCAGGTACTGTGCGTTCACCAATGACGGAGGATAACAAGGCAGCTGCGCCGCCTTGTCCTTGTGTCTTATCGCTTATCCAAGCCCGCGGGGGGCCAGCTCTCGAGCTTCATGCCCAGCGTGAGACCGCGCGAGGCGAGAACTTCCTTGATTTCGTTGAGCGACTTGCGGCCCAGGTTGGGGGTCTTGAGCAGCTCGTTCTCGGTGCGCTGGATCAGGTCACCGATGTAGTAGATGTTTTCGGCTTTCAGGCAGTTGGCGGAGCGTACAGTCAGCTCGAGCTCGTCCACAGGGCGCAGCAGGATCGGATCGAACTGCTGCGAGCTGCGCTGCACCGGCTGGTCGAATGCCGCCAGTTCGCTGCCTTCGAGCTGGGCGAACACCGCCAGCTGTTCGACCAGGATCTTGGCCGAGGCCCGCACCGCGTCTTCCGCCGTGATCGCGCCGTTGGTCTCGATCTCGACCACCAGCTTGTCCAGGTCGGTGCGCTGTTCGACCCGCGCGCTTTCCACCGTGTAGCTCACGCGCTTGACCGGCGAGAACGATGCGTCCAGCACGATCCGGCCGATCGACTTGGTCGGCTCGTCGGCGTAGCGGCGCATCGTGCCGGGCACATAGCCGCGGCCCTTCTCGACCTTGATCTGCATGTCGATCTTGCCGCCTTGCGACAGATGGGCGATCACATGGTCCGGGTTGATGATTTCCACGTCATGCGGCGTCTGGATGTCGGCTGCCGTCACAAGACCTTCGCCGTCCTTGCGCAGGGACAGCGTGACCTCGTCGCGGTTGTGCAGCTTGAACACCACGCCCTTCAGGTTCAGCAGGATGCTGACGACGTCTTCCTGGACCCCGTCGATCGACGAGTATTCGTGCAGGACGCCGGCGATCGTGACCTCGGTAGCCGTGTAACCCACCATCGACGACAGCAGCACACGCCGCAGGGCGTTGCCCAGCGTGTGGCCGTAGCCGCGCTCGAACGGCTCCAGCGTCACCTTGGCCCGGTTGGTGCCAAGTTGTTCCACATTGATGGCTTTGGGTTTCAGCAGGTTCGTTTGCATGCAGGACTTCCTCTCAATACCCCCGGCTCGTTACACCGGTAAGGCTGGTGAAGTGCCCGGCGCGCGGTGCCCCACGCGCAGGGTACGAAAAACTCTACAAGTACGAGGCTCCGACGGGAGCCTCGTTTTCTCCTTTACCTGGAGTACAGCTCCACGATCAGCGCTTCCTTGACGTCGGCGGCGAATTCGTCGCGGTCCGGCACCTTCTTGAAGACGCCTTCAGCCTTCTCGGCGTTGACCTCGACCCAGGCCGGCAGGCCGACCTGCTGGGCCAATTGCAGCGCCTCGACCACGCGGTTCTGTTTCTTGGCCTTTTCGCGCACGGCGATCACGTCGCCGGTCTTGACCATGTACGACGGGATGTTGATCGCGGCGCCGTTCACCGTGACGGCCTTGTGCGACACCAGCTGGCGCGCCTCGGCGCGAGTCGAGCCGAACCCCATGCGGTACACCACGTTGTCCAGCCGGGACTCCAGGATGAACAGCAGGTTGGCGCCGGAATTGCCCTTGCGGCGCGCGGCTTCCTCGAAGTACTTGCGGAACTGGCGCTCCAGGATGCCGTACATGCGCTTGACCTTCTGCTTCTCGCGCAGTTGCAGGCCGAAATCCGACGTGCGCTGGCCCGAGGTGCGGCCATGCTGGCCCGGCTTCGAATCGAACTTGGCCTTGTCCGACAGCGAGCGGCGGGCGCTCTTGAGGAACAGGTCCGTGCCTTCACGGCGTGATAGTTTGGCCTTGGGGCCCAGGTAACGTGCCACTTTGCTTCCTTTTCATCTCTGCCGCGGCCGTACATCATTCGATGTCACTGCGGGAGCCGGTGACCTTGGTCGCCGGCGGTGGGCTTAAACAAAAAACTCAAATTCAAGTTCACGGCGTCC
>Ga0134124_10003038_pt1 | contig 13500 bp, 8 predicted proteins | sample KB304_FD_96880 | JGI IMG/M metagenome (GOLD analysis project Ga0134124, IMG submission 96880) | Terrestrial soil microbial communities without Nitrogen fertilizer from Kellogg Biological Station, Michigan, USA - KB3-0-4 | ecosystem: Environmental > Terrestrial > Soil > Unclassified ... | reverse complement strand
GTCGAAGACCCCGTAGAACAAACGGCTCGACAACGGCGGCGCCTTCACTTCGACGTCGGGGGTGATGCCTCCTCCGCCGTACACCGTGCGGCCCAGGTCGGTGCGCAACGCATCGCCGTGTCTGGCGTTGTTAGCCGATGCCGGGTCTTCGCTTCGATTGAGGTAATAATCATAGAACGAAACGTTCGCGTAGCTGCGCTGTATCGATCGCCCGGTCGGCGTGTAATACTTCGCCGTAGTCAGCACCAGGCCGGTCCCGCCCCAGAGCCTGAAGACTCCCTGCACCAGCCCTTTCCCAAAAGTATTTTCTCCTACAATCAACGCGCGGTCGTGGTCCTGCAGCGCGCCGGCCACGATCTCGGAGGCGGAAGCGGTCTGGCGATCCACCAACACAACCATCGGTATCGTCTCAGGAGAGTTGTTGTCGGGCACGTCGTAGGTCTTGGCCGAAGACTCTTCATCGCGCCCGCGAACCTCGACGATCTTTTCGCCGGGCGCCAGGAACTTCCTCGAGACGCTGACCGCTTCGTCGAGCAAGCCGCCCGGGTTTCCGCGCAGGTCCAAAACCAGTTGCCGCATGCCTTCCTGTCTGAGTTCGGTCAACGCCTCGGTCAGTTCCTCATCGGTCTTGCTGGAGAAACCGCCGGTGAGGGCAATGTAGCCGGTCGCGCCGCCCTGCTGGTTAGGCTGGTTGATCATGAACGCGTTGCGCACCGACGGCAGTTTTACTTCGTCCCGCTTTACGTGAACCGTAATCGGGTTAGGCGTTCCCGCGCGCTCGACGGTTATCTCGACTGGCTCGCCTTTCTCACCGCGCACTTTGTGCATGACCTGCTGGCTCGTCCAGTCATCGACGTTTTGCTTGTCGATTGCGATGATGGCGTCGCCGTACTTTAGACCCGCTCGATTGCCGGGCGCGCCGGGCGTCGCCGAAAGAATGTAGACGTGATCGTAACGTTTGGCGATTGTAACCCCAATTCCATAGATTCGGCTGCTCTGTTCGGTCTGAACGTCGTCGAACTCGGATTTGGTGAAGAACGAGGAATGCGGGTCCAGTTGATGGAGCATTCCCTGTATCGAGTTCTTTCCGATTGTTTCCAGATCGACCTTGCCGGAATAGTTATCCTGGATTTCCAGCAGCGCCTCTCTGAACTGGTCGGTCAACTCATCGGTCAGATTCGAGTCCGAATCGGTAACATGGCGAGGACGGAGCGAACTATAGTAGCCGCCCGCCAATGTCGATATTGCAATAACTGCGATGGCCAGTAGCGGAAGCGCGCGATTCTTCATGCTTCCCGGACTCCTTGTGTCAGAATAATACAAAAGAAAGCCGCGCATCGCCAGTAGGGGGTAGTTAGGTAGTGGGGTGATAGTGTGTTGCTCGCTCACATTCGCGTCTCTCCTCTGCGTCCTCGGCGTCCTCGGCGGTTGATCCCGAGCCACTGAGCAGGACAAACCGCGGAGGACGCCGGGGACGCAGAGGACTGCTTGCTGGCAACACGCTAATACCCCACTACCGGGAGTTAGTGATCGGTGTCGAGTGCAGTTGAACCGGCCTACAGCGACGAAAAAATATCCGACCTGGCGATGGCTGCGTGCTTCCTCTCCACGAACTCCGCTGACCTATGGCGCGAACCGGCGAGATTTACTAACATTGTACAAGGTCCGGGGTTACCACGGACTCCGCATGTGTGACGCTTCCGTTGCGGGCAGATATCATTAGCCCGATCCTCACCGGGAGAAATCGAACCGCAACACAAAGATAGTCTGACGTTGAAAAGGACACATGACTCTTCAACTTAACAGAATAGCCTGGCCGTAGCTTTGCCTTTGCTTCGACCAACGCAATCACGAATGCTCCCAAGGAGGATGTTTGAATGAGATCTTATCGATTCGAAGTTGTCCGTTCTGCCATTTTCGTCCTGATGGTGCTGGTATTGAGTTTCACATCGGGGCTCGCACAGACTACTGAGTCAAATGGTCAGTCGCAGGATACAGGCGTCAGGCCTGGCAATCGCGTCGTCCCAAGCGGGCAGAAATTGACAGTCAAAGGAATAATCATCCGCCGCGACGCAGATACATTCAGCATCGCGGATGATGTCAACAACGAAACCGTCGTTTTATTGACGGATCGCACGAGCGTCAAATCGAAAGGCGGTTTCTTCCGTTTTGGCAAAGACTATGACGTTACAAGCTTGCTTCGCGGGTTGAGAGTCGAGGTCGACGGGCGCGGCAATCAAAACGGCCAGTTGGTCGCTGATAAGGTGCGTTTCGATTCCGGCGACCTTAAAACCGCGAAGGTGGTTGACTCGAGAGTGGCGCCGGTTGAAGAAGCCAATAAGCGCCTCTCGGGACAGGTCGAGGAAGCGGGCGAAATCTCTAAGGCGGCAAGAGACGAAGCAGGCAAAGCTAACGAGAGGATTTCGGCGCTCGACGATTACAACGTGCAGGATTCAATATCCGTCCTGTTCAAGGTCAACAGCGCGGTGATCTCGCCCGAGGACAAGCACGCGCTTGATGAGCTTGCCAACAAAGCGATGTCCACGAAAGGCTACGTGATCGAGATTGCGGGCTTTGCGGATTCGACCGGCAACACAGCTCGCAACCGGGCCTTGAGCCAGCAACGCGCCGACTCAGTCGTGCGTTACCTGCAGGAGAATCACGAGATTCCGCTGCGCCGAATGATCACGCCATTCGGCTACGGCGAATTGCGCCCGGTCGCCGACAACGGCTCCGCGGAAGGCCGCCGTCAGAACCGGCGGGTGGAAGTGAAGATCCTTGTGAGCAAGGGAATGACACGGTCGGGGGAATAAACCCGGTTGGACGCCCCCTGTTCGTAGTACCGCCTTCAGGCGGAAGTTTGTAATTCACGCGATCGCGATGAGGTGACCTGTTTACGAACTTTCGCCTGAAGCGGTATCACGATATTCAATTCGCTATGCGGGTGGCTGTAACGGTTGTACGAGATCCGCAGGTTCTGTGACCGTAATGATTCCCTGGAAGCGTTTGAAGTCATCGCTGTTGAAGGTGAGTAAGTGAGAAACGTTGTGCACCTTCATTGCAGCGACGATGCGGGCGTCGTGGGCTTTCTTTCCCATAACCTCGTGCTGAGAAACCAGGCTCTTCCACTCGGCGTAGATCGACGGAACATCCGGCATCATAGTAAAGATTCTTTCAAACGTCACGCATTGAAGCTCTGCTTCTGCCGCGCTCATGCCTAATCCATTCTGTTCGCGCGGGCGCGTAGCAATCACCCAAAACTCATAAAGGACCTGAGGGAAGATGCAAACCAATTCCTCGCTACTTACCAAAGTCTCGACGGCCTCACTGGCGATTTGGTGCATCGGGTGAGCTTCCTCAATGCTACGCGCGAGGATGTTCGTATCGATCGCGTAGCTCATAAGGCTTCATCTTCTCTGGTGTAGACGCTATCGCGGCGATCGTCGGCGATGACACCTTTGACTGCATGATTCGCGATCCATTCACGCCAGAGCTTCGATTTCGCGGCCGGGCTTAACACCTTCTCTGCTGGGTGATCGAGTTCGTCAGGCAGGAGACTAATGAGGTATTCATCGACCGAAAGCCCCCGCATCCTTGCTTGGGTGGCAATCTTGGCTGCAGTCTCTGGTTTGACATCTTCAAGGATTGCGCTCATCTGCTGTGCTCCCTTGGTATGGCTAATGCTCTTCAATGCTAGCATCAAGGAAAGCTACCGACAATGGCTTAATGGCAAACCGATCCTGACATAGTGTCCGCTGCTTTTGCAGATCATCTCATTGACGGCCTCACCTGTCCCGGGCTATTTACAGTCTCAGTCATGGACGCCACCCTTCTGCGAAAAGAACTGCGGTTCGCACGAGTCGACGTTCGACACATGTTCCCTTCGTGGGCGCGCTCGGCTGCGAATCGCGAACATATCCTAGAGGAGCTTCTCGTTGCTCTAGAACCCAATATTCATGAAGGCCTGATTCCGCATTATGGGAGCATCATCGTTCCCGCCGATTCTCAATTGCCGTCGCTCCTTCCAATGCAGCAAGAATTTCATGCGTTGGCACGAGAGGCAGCTGACGGCAGTGCCGCAGTTATGGCTTGGGAAGAACGGGACTTTCGAGGTTTGTTCCTGGTGGGACCTTCCGATGCGCCTGAACTTCAATTGATCCAGGTCGTCAGACGACTTCAAGGAATTGCGATACGTCGACAGCGATCTGGTGTCGTTAACCTTTACTCATCCACTGGGAATCTCAAACACCTTGCGCGAAGATGGACTGTAAGCCCTCCGGTTGGCCAAGCAGTCAACAGAATCCGAGCGGTCGCACCGATGGTAGACGGTGACCAGCTCACGGCGCTCTTAGACTTCGCCTATTACGTTCTTAGTCCCTGGGGCATCGGAGCAACATTGGTATGGATTCTTTCCGAGAGAGAAGGCGAGGTCGAGCCAGTTAATCTTCGCCCATTGAGTTTGAACATTAGCCCAGCCGTTGAGGGACCTTCACTAGGGTTCATCGCGCATCTTCTCGCACAACACGACGGTGCAACGATCATATCGAACGTCGGCACATTTTTGGCGACCGGGGTCCATCTCACACCGAGTCCAGAGGCTCAAAGATTTGTACCGCCCCTCACGGGGATGCGCCATACGTCAGCAAGTCGAGCCTCGTACGATCTCTCAGACGCGCTCATAATCACAGTATCGGCCGACGGTCCTGTGACTGTCTTCTCAGATGGCGCAAACATATTTGAACTAAGGTGGTACTCGGCGGATAGAGAAGCCGAAGCAATGCATAGAGCGTATGGAGAACCGGTCGAAGACGCGGTTTTCACGGATGGGCGGCAAAAGCGGTGTGGGAAGTGTGGTAAGACATCCTTCATCGAGATCCTTACTGTTGCGGGCTACCGAGATCATGAGGAAGCCCATTGCCCGATATGCGGCGAAGAGATAGATAGCGCAATGTGCTTTCAGATACACGCGAACATCAGAAAGACGTTCTAAACAAATGAAGCCCAATCGATCTTCACTCGCCGATTTGTACTGATGACTTCAGGTAGATTGAATTGCCCTGCTTCGTGTGATATACCACCGCGCTGGTGAAGCCACCTGCTGCTGGATCACCTCACTAAATGAATCACACCAGTGGAGATTGCGACACGATTCAACCCGGCTCGTGTGGAGGGCATATGAAAAGACTAATCCTGGCTCTCATGATCGCGGCGGTAACACCGGCCGCCGTTCGTAGCGCGGCGCCCGAGAGTAACGAAGCTGCATTGCTTGCGAATCTCAAGTGGCGGTCGATCGGGCCCGCTAACATGGGCGGACGCACCACAGCCATCGAAGGCGTCGCCGGCGATCCCTATACTTTTTACATCGGCGGCGCTGACGGAGGAATCTTCAAGACCACCAACGGCGGGACGACCTTCAAACCAATCTTCGATAATCAAGCCGTGTTGTCGATCGGAGCCATCACCGTAGCGCCTTCTGATCCCAACGTCATCTGGGTCGGCACCGGCGAAGGTGATCCACGTAACACCGCTTCGTTTGGCGACGGGGTCTATCGGTCTACCGACGCAGGCGATACCTGGAAACACCTGGGACTCAATGAGACTGAACGCATCAAGCGAATCAAAGTCGATCCTCGAGATCCGGACGTCGCTTACGTTGCGGCGCTCGGACGTGCCTGGGGAGCCAGCAACGAACGCGGAGTGTTCAAGACTACCGATGGCGGAAGGACCTGGACGAAATCGCTGTTCATCGATAAGGACACCGGCTGCGGAGACATAGACATCGATCCGCAGAACCCGCGGATTCTCTACGCCGGGATGTACACCTTTCGACGCAAGCCCTGGCGTTTCGATTCGGGCGGAGGACAAACGGCGCTCTACAAATCACTCGACAGCGGAGCGACCTGGAAGAAACTGGCCAACGGGCTGCCGAAGACCCCGATGGATCGAATCGGAATCGCAATCGCTCGCAGTAATCCTTTGACGGTCTATATGATCACCGAGACCAAAACCGAAGGGAACCTGTTTCGCTCCGATGACCGCGGTGAATCCTGGCGCATGGTTCACAACGATCCGAACATCAACTTCCGTCCTTTCTATTACAGCGACATTCGCGTCGATCCGAATGATCCCGAACGCATCTATTCTCTCGGCGGAGGCCTGTCGGTCTCGCGCGATGGAGGACGCACCTTCGCCCGGATAGCGAACAGCGTGCACGGCGATCATCAGGGGTTGTGGATTGACCCGATGAACTCGAATCGCGTTCTCAACAGCAGCGACGGCGGGTATCAGATTTCTAATGACAAGGGCGTGACGTTTGAAGTGATCAACAACGTATCGTTCGCCCAGTACTATCACATAACCTACGACCTGCGTCAGCCTTACTATTTGTATGGAGGCTTACAGGACAACGGCAACTGGGTTGGTCCGAGCGCGACGCTCTACCGCGAAGGCATTCGCAAAGACGATTGGTTCACGGTGAGCGGCGGCGACGGTTTCTTCGTAGTGCCGGACATCAGCTCGCCGAACATTGTCTATTCCGACTCGCAGGGCGGAAACATCACCGTCACCGACACGAACAGCGGCAGCACGCGCAGCATCCATCCCTATCCCAAAGAGGTCGGCTCGAGCGGAAACGCAATCGCCGGTTACAAATACCGATTCAACTGGAACCCGCCGATCGTAGCTTCGCCGCACGATCCGAAGACCGTCTACTTCGGCGGAAACGTATTGTTCAGGACTACGAACTACGGGCACTCGTGGCAGGAGATCAGCCCCGACTTGACGACTAACGACAAGTCAAAGCAGCAGTCTTCGGGCGGCCCGGTCGTTGTAGATAACACGGCAGCCGAGTTTCATTGCACGATAATCGCAATCGCAGAATCACCGGTAAAGCCGGGCGTCATCTGGGCGGGAACCGACGACGGCAATGTTCAGGTGACTCAGGACGGCGGCAAGAGTTGGAAGAACGTGGTCGGCAACATCAAAGGCTTGCCCGCTAATTCGTGGGTGCCGAACATCGACGCGTCGCACTTCGATGCGGGCACGGCTTACGTTGCGTTCGACCGGCACCAGGACGACGACTTCGGACCCTGGGCATTCAAGACTACCGACTACGGCCAGACGTGGGCTTCGGTAAAGGGCGACCTGCCCGCGAAGGGTTATGTGCACGTCGTTCGCGAGGACCCGAAGGTGAAGACCCTGCTTTATTGCGGCACGGAGCTTGGAGTGTTCGCTTCGTGGGATGGCGGAAGTCATTGGAGCTCGATTCGCAACAATGTTCCGGCAGTGGCGGTGAGAGATATTGTCGTTCATCCGCGCGATAACGACTTGATCATCGCAACCCACGGACGCGGCGTTTACATTCTCGATAACGCGACAGCGCTTCAGGAACTGGCGGCTGCAAAAGCAAACGACGTGTTTCTGTTCGACGTCCGACAGGCGACCCGCTATCAGATGTGGGGAAAGGATTCGAACCTCGGGCAAAAGGTTTACGCGGCGCAGAACCCGCCGCAAGGCGCCTTCATAGATTACTACCTCAAGGCGGATGCAAGTGGTCCGATTGTAATCACGGTTGCAGACAAATCGGGCAAGCCTGTTCGCACGATTCGAAGCGTGGCCAACAAGGCCGGTGTTAATCGAGCAGTGTGGGATCTTCGTTACGATCCGCCTGCGCCAGCGCCCGGCGCCGGACCCGGAGGCGGAGCCGGTGGCGGTTTTGGAAGAGGTGGCGGCGGGCAAGGCCGAGCCGGAGCGCCTCAAGCCGCAGGGGCTGGGGCTGGGCAGGCTAGCGCTGCGGGCCCGCCGGCTGCGCAAGCCGCGCCGGGTTCCGCCGATCAGCCTTCATTTGAAGAAGTCGCCGCGCGGTTCGGATTCGGCGGCGGACCGGTGGTCGTGCCCGGCGAGTACACGATTACGCTCACGGCCGGAGGCAAGCAACTGAGCAAGACCGTGCGGGTAGGGATCGATCCTCGAGTGAAGATTTCCGAGGCGGATCTCGCGGCACAGTTGGACGCGGCTTTGAAGCTGCGCGATTTGACGTCGACGCTTAACAAGCTGGTTGCGCGCATCGATGATCTGAACAAACAACTCACGGCGCTCGGCGAAACGATGCGAAAGGCGCCGGAACCCGCGGCTACGGCAGCCGCTCGCGGCGGTGATGGCGACGGCCGCGGGCCCGCGGCGTCAACCGCCGGCCAATCCGACAATGCGATGGCTGACATCAACGCTGCTCTGGATGAATTGAAGAAGCTGCGAGCGACGCTTGTGCGCGAAGCCCAGTTCGGCTATCGCTATCCGCCCAGGCTGCGCGAGGAGGTGCAGTCGTTGATGGGGTCGATCACATCGCCGATCGCTCCTCCGACAGAGCCGCAGATGTTGCGACTCCGCGAGGTGACTGACGAAACGCAGAAGGCGGTGGCTGATTTGAACTCGATCATCGGGGGTTCGATTCGCAGGGTGAATGAGAAGCTGAGCAGTCAGCCTCACGTTGTTACGGCCCAGCGGTGAAGCAACGGGCAGGCGGAGCCAGACGTCGATGACATGTAGGGGCGGCCCTCCGTGGCCGCCCCTCTTTGGTAAACGGGGACGGTTGAATTCGCGACGAGGGGCGGCCACGGAGGGCCGCCCCTACATGTCTTCGGTTGCGATCTCAACGCGCGATCTTTATCCTCACATCGAGAGCGCGTAATGGAAAAAGTCATCGCCGTCGAGAACCTCCAAAAGACTTACAAACCCAAAAGCCGCAAAAGCCCGCTCGAGGTAAAAGCCGTTGACGGCATTTCATTCGAGGTCGATCGCGGAGAGTTCTTCGGGCTGCTCGGTCCCAACGGCGCGGGCAAGACCACTACGATCGGCGTCCTGACCACGCGAGTGCTGCCAACAGGAGGGCGCGCGCTGATAGACGGAATCGACGTGCGCCGCGACCCTGTTTCCGTAAAGCGCCGAATAGGTGTGTGTCCCCAGGTTAACAATCTCGATCGCAGCCTGACCGGCCGCGAGAACCTGCTGTTTCACGCCGAGTACTTTGGCGTTCCCAGGCGAGTTCGCGAACAACGCGCCCGGGACTTACTCGAACGGTTTCAACTCGCCGAACGCGCTGATGAGAAGCCGACGGTTTATTCGGGCGGCATGGCTCAACGCTTGAAGATCGCTCGCGCGTTGATGCACGATCCGGCGATTCTGTTTCTGGATGAGCCGACCACCGGTCTCGATCCGCAAGCTCGCCGCGCGATCTGGGACCTGTTGCGCGAGCTCAACGAAAAAGGGCAAACGATTTTCCTGACCACTCACTACATGGAAGAGGCGGACCAACTCTGCCGGCGCATTGCCATCATGGACAAGGGCAAGCTTTTGGAGTTGGGCACACCGTCGACGTTGAAGGCTGGAGTGCCGGGCGGTTATCTGATCGAGCTGCAGGTTCAGAACGCGGACGGCGCGGTCAACTCGCTGGCGGCGGCGCTGCCCGCGCTTGGCGGCGTGGTCGATGTGAAAATCCAGAACAACACGATTCGGGTTTACGCGGACAAAGCAGAAGGCCTGCTCGCAAACGCAATGCGAGTAGCGGGCGAACGAGGCGTGATGGTGACCGATGCTCATGTGTCCGAGCCGAGTCTCGAGAATCTGTTTTTACATCTGACCGGTAGAAGCCTGCGAGACTGAAGCCCTGGGAGCGCAGGCATCCTGCCTGCTCTTTGTCGTGCGGTGGCATGCAGGCAAGGATGCCTGCGCTCCCAGAGAGGAACCTATGTCGACAATGTTAGCCCTGCTGCATCGCGATATGCGCGTCGCCCGCCGCGAGTTGAAGTTCTTCTTCCTGCGTGTTGGAATTCAGCCGATCTTATTTACATTCATCTTTGGTTATGTGATGCCGCGGCTTGGCATCGTCCAAGCCGGCTACGCCAACGCGCTTCTGCCCGGCATCCTGGCTTTAAGCATGACGCTCTCTGGGATGCAGGCCGTGGCGCTTCCGCTGGTGGTTGAATTCGGATGGACCAAAGAAATAGAAGACCGGCTGCTGGCGCCGATCAGCATCATGGGAGTTGCGGCTGAAAAGATAATCGTTGGGATCATCCAGGCAGTGATCGCCGGGCTGTTCGTCCTGCCGCTGGCTTGGCTGATGATGGGTACACATCTGGATCTTCAGCCCGGGAACTTTCTCCTGTTGGTTTCGGTCGCGCTCATAACCGGGTGGCTGTTTGCGGCGTTCGGGATGGTGATGGGCACGATCGTCGAGCCCCAGCAGATAGGATTGATGTTCAACGTCTTGCTCGGACCGATGATCTTCTTCGGGTGCGCTTACTATCCATGGTCGTCGTTGAGCGTGCTGCCCTGGTTTCAAAAAATGGTGATGTTGAATCCACTGGTCTACGCGAGCGAAGGTTTTCGCGCCGCGCTGACGCCGCAGTTGGGACACATGCCCCTGTGGTTGATTTTCGGAGGGCTGGTGGTTTTCTGCGCGTTGTTCACGTGGCTCGGCTTGCGCAATTTTGAACGCCGCTCGCTTGATTGATTCTTTGCGAGCTTTCCTCTTTGCGAGCTTTGCGGTGCTTTGCGTCTTTGCGTTGAGAATTTCCGTGCGGAAACAAGAATACTCAACGCAAAGACGCAAAGGACCGCAAAGCCCGCAAAGAAGAACGCGCCAAAGCTCGCAAAGAATCGCTAATGGAGGTTTCGATGATTCGTCGTACGCTGCTTCTTTTACTGGTCCTGACCGCGTCACAAGCGTTCGCTCAACAAGGTGATCCCTCAATCCTCACGCTCAGCCGGCTATACAGCTCAAAGGAGTTCGTCAGCCAGACGCTGGGGCCGGTTCGCTGGCTTGGCGACGGCGCCGGCTACACGCGGCTCGAGCCTTCCGCTACCGTGAAAGACGGCCAGGACATCGTTCGCTACGACGCCGAGACCGGCCGCCGAGACGTGTTAGTCGCTTCCGACCGTTTTATCCCCAAAGGAAGCACAACGCCGCTCGCTATCGAGAACTACGACTGGTCGCCCAACAAACAACTCTTGCTCATCTTCACGAACTCACAACGTGTATGGCGGCAGAACACTCGCGGTGATTATTGGATCCTGAACCTGAGTTCCGGAACGCTCAGCAAGCTCGGCGGCGACGCGAAACCGTCTACGCTGATGTTCGCGAAGTTCGCGCCCGACGGAACGCGAGCCGGCTACGTACGCGAGAATAATCTCTACGTTGAGAACCTCGCCGACAATCGAATTACTCGTTTGACCGATGACGGCTCGCGCACGATCATCAACGGGACTTTTGACTGGGTCTACGAAGAAGAGCTGGACTTGCGCGACGGCTGGCGCTGGAGTCCCGACGGCAATCACATCGCCTACTGGCAACTCGATGCCGCCGGCGTGCGCGACTTCACTCTGATCAACAACACCGATTCGCTCTACCCGGTGATCATACCCGTTCAATATCCAAAGGCCGGCGAGCAGAATTCGGCTTCACGAATAGGTGTCGTAGCCGCCGCAGGCGGAGCGACGAAATGGCTCGAAGTGCCCGGCGACCCGCGCAACCACTACATCGCGAGGATGGACTGGGCCGCAAATTCCAATGAGGTCGCGCTCCAGCAGCTCAATCGCTTGCAGAACACGAACCTGGTTATGCTTGGAGACATTCGAACCGGCGTAGTAAGGACGATTCTCACCGAGAAGGACGAGGCATGGGTGGACATCGAGTCAGATATCGACTGGCTGGACGGCGGGAAGCGGTTCTTGTGGGTGAGCGAGAGGGACGGCTGGCGGCACGCGTACTCGGTCTCACGAGACGGAGCGTCGATCAAGCTGATCACGACCGGAGCTTTCGATCTCACCAACATCGAAAGCGTGGATGAAGCGGGCGGGTGGCTTTACTATCGCGCCTCGCCTGAGAACGCGACGCAACGCTATCTCTATCGCGCAACGCTGGACGGCAGCGGCAAACAGGAGCGCCTTTCTCCCGCGAATCAACCGGGAACTCACACCTACAATATTTCACCGCGAGCGACGTTCGCGTTTCACACCTACTCTGCTTTTGGGAAGGCGCCGCAGATCGATCTCGTGCGGTTGCCGGGTCACGCGAGCTTGCGAATGATGGTTCCGAACGCGGCAGTCATCGAGAACGTAGGCAAGCTGAAGCGCGGCCCGAGCGAGTTCTTCAGAGTCGACATCGGCGGCGGTGTTCAGCTCGACGGTTGGATGATCAAGCCTCCCGATTTCGATCCTTCTAAAAAGTATCCCGTCTTGTTTTTTGTCTATGGCGAGCCCGCCGGGCAAACGGTTTTGGACTCGTGGGGCAGCAACAACTACTTATGGCACGTGATGCTGTCGCAGCAGGGCTACATCGTCATGAGCGTGGACAACCGGGGCACTCCCAGCCCGCGGGGCCGCGCGTGGAGAAAGATCGTGTATCGACAGATCGGCGTGCTCGCGTCTCAGGATCAAGCGGCGGCCGCAAAAGCGATCATCGATCGCTGGAAGTTTGTCGACCCGGCAAGAATCGGAATATGGGGCTGGAGCGGCGGAGGTTCGATGACGCTCAACATGATGTTTCGCCATCCGGAGATCTACAAAACGGGGATGTCGGTAGCGCCGGTCGCGAATCAACGCTACTACGACACGATTTATCAAGAGCGCTACATGGGCTTGCCTCAGCAGAACTCCGAAGACTACAAGCGCGGTTCGCCGATTACATTTGCCGACAAGCTTCAGGGCAACCTGTTATTGGTGCACGGCACGGGCGACGACAACGTGCACTATCAGAACAGCGAGGCAGTGATCAATGCGCTGGTTGCGGCGAACAAACCGTTCACGCTGATGTCTTATCCGAATCGCACGCATTCGATCAGCGAAGGGACGAACACAACGCGGCATCTGTTTGAGTTGCTGACCAGGTATCTCCACGAGCACCTTCCCGCCGGCCCGCGCTGAAGGAGATGGAGACAATCTTGAACGTGCGATTGAGCTACTGGTGTGTGTTGTGGGAAGAATCCCTCCGCGTCCTCTGCGCCCTCTGCGGTTTATTCCACTGATTAAGAAAACCGCAGAGGACGCAGGGGACGCAGAGGTGCGCTCGCGTAGTACCGCGTAAATCCGGATTCGCGCGGATTTCGTGCGCTACTGCCTGAACCTCGTAGTGGGATCTCCGATCAGTATCCACGTTCTTCGAACATCCATATCGCTCACTGCAGTCTTCGCCCTGATCGTCGCATCCCCAAGTCGAATCGAAGCTCCGGCGAACAACTGCCGGAACAATTCAAAGTCCGCATCCGCCTGTGCGTTGGCCGCCGTCAATCCAGACGACGACCACATGGCCACCGCTCCACCGTTCGGCGCGTTCAATAGCGCGTGCGCCAGGCTCTCGATCCGCTCGTCGATGAAGTAGCCGTTGAGGCACGTCATCGCCACCACCACCGACAGGTTCTGCCCGTTCACCAGCGTCGCCGCGTCCCCGTCCGTCAGCAGGTTGGCTTCCCAGATGTCCACCGAGCCGTGGCCCGTGTAGTTCACCAG
>Ga0134124_10003037_pt1 | contig 13501 bp, 10 predicted proteins | sample KB304_FD_96880 | JGI IMG/M metagenome (GOLD analysis project Ga0134124, IMG submission 96880) | Terrestrial soil microbial communities without Nitrogen fertilizer from Kellogg Biological Station, Michigan, USA - KB3-0-4 | ecosystem: Environmental > Terrestrial > Soil > Unclassified ... | reverse complement strand
GGTGCTGAGAATGTCGGCGCGCACGGAATGGAATTCGCTGAGGAAAGACGACAGGCCGGGAGCGCAGTCGTGGGTCGCTTCCGGGGGCACTCCGTAAATTTCGCTGCGATTGCAGGTGGAGAGGACCAGGGTTTCCTGCAACAGGCCGCGCGAACGCAACTCGTCGGCGGCGCGGCGGGCTTGCTCGTTGGTGAAGGACACCCGCTCGCGCACCTCAACGGGCGCGGTGCGGTGGTTCAGGCCGACAAGAACGATTTCCATTGCGTACCCAGCGCGCTCCTAAAAATAGCGATGGCTGTGCGACAAATACAGATTCACGACCGTGAAGCTCAGAATCACCACGACGAAATTGAAAATACAAAGCCGTGAGGCGCGCGGGCCTCGCCAGGAGGCGGTGCGCGCGAGCCGCAGATAGGCGACGTAGAGCAGCAGGACCAGGAGGGTGATCACATATTTCGGATCGTAGTACCAATACTGGCCGGTCAAGCGATCGACCCAGATGAAACCGAGAATGGTGCCGATGCCAATGGAGATGAGGCCGATCAGCACGCTGGATTGACTCATGCGCTCGAGAAGTTCCAGAGCGGGCAGGCGCCACACCATGTTGCTCAGATGGCGGTTGCGCAGCAGGCGATTTTCAACCAGGAAGATCAGGCTCAGCACACAGGAAAGAGCGAAGCCGGCATAGGCGAGGATGCTGAGGGTCACGTGGAAGGCGAACATCGGGCCGTGAGCCGGCGGGGGCGATAAACGGTCCCCGGGAGCAAAATTGGCGGCCAGGAAGAACGCGAGGATAAAGGGTAAGACGAAAGCGCCGACCGAGCGCTGGCGATGGTAGAACTCGAGAACCAGATAGGTGAGCGCGAGCAGCCATCCGAACAGCGACATCGAGCCGTAGAGATCGTGATATGGGACGGTGTGCAGACCCTTTGAACGTTCCAACAGCGCGAAATAGTGCGTGACCAGACCGGCCGCCAGCAGCGCGGTGCCGATTCGCCCGGCCACTTCCCTGCCCGAATAGAGAAATCGCAGGTAGGAGACGAAGCTCAGGCAGTAGGCGAAGATGGTCAGTATTAGAAAAAGATGAGGCATACCAAGCTCGCGTTGATCGTGACGTCCCCCGAATGCTTGCCCGACCGGCGAGAGACTCCAAGCTTTACAGTATAGCCCAGGCGCTCAGCGCGGGCACGGCGAGGGCGGATAGGCCTATGCCCTACGGGAAACTGCTAGCTGGAGCGTCTGATGATGCGCTGACCGCACAAGGAGAGGCCTAAATGTCGGTGGTCCGACCTATGGACTCGTGGGTTATTCCGGGGCAGCCTCTGTTCCGCTAAAAGCCTGCAGGGCAACAACAGATTGTGGGCCCTGCTTACCTTATTTTTCGATCCTTCAAGATCTCCTCAATCCGGGCCTTCGGGAATGGCAAATGTTCCTTATTCTCCTTCAACCACTGATAGTAATCCTGCTCGATCGCGTCGGTCCACCGGGTGTCGATCTGGCCGGCAGTGTACTTGCCTTCTTCAAGCCGCTTGTGTCCAAAAATATCGCGCAAATGCGTTTCTTCCGAGGATTTGACGACTTGCTCCGCGAGTTGCGGCGGAATAAAGATGACTCCACCGTTCCGGCCGAGCACGACGTCGCCGGGCATGACCATCACGCGACCGATCCTGGCCGGCGCATTGATGCTAACCATGGTGGAGTTAAGGAGCCTGCCGGTTTTCAGGGAGCCATAATGGTGCGACGGATCGTAGCTGCGGACAAACGCGACGAAGTTTGGGAGCTCATCCAGACCGTTGATATCCCGGACCGCGCCGTCATATACGATGCCGTTTCCTGATTTAGCATAGATGGCATTTCCGACGTTGTCACCAATCGAAGGCCCCGCCTCCTTCAGTCCGAAATGATCGCAAGTATAGACATCGCGTTTCTGCAACATATCCACGGGCCAGGCGTTCATTCCTCCAATGCGATGCTGCTTCGCGCCTTCCTCTTCTAACAATTTTTGCACGTCAGGACGACCGGGCATCCATGTTGCCGTCAGCGCGCGCCCCACCAGCACCTTTTCCGGGTGAATGGACAGCCATCCATCTTCGTACTGGTGCATGAAATCATTTTGCTGGAGCACCGCCCACGCCTCTTCAAGCGTCACTCTCTTCATGCGATCCAGTATGTCATCCGGTACTTTGGGGCGGCCGTCGGGAAAACGCTCTCCGTGCCAATCCGGCGTGTACTTGATGACATCTTCAGGGGTAAAGAACCCCTGCTGCGCGCGGACAATCGATGCGATTCCTGTCAGTGCAACCAGGCAAATAATCGTCAGAGCTATCTGCTGGAGTTTTCTCATCATCGTTCGCGCTCCAATGTCCTTTACGCCTTAATTGGTTCAAACCAGGTCGTTCCCGGGATTTGCGCTTTTCGCGCGGCCTCTTCGTTCATCTCAACTCCCAGGCCTGGCTTGTCGGTCACAGTAACGTAGCCCTTCTGGATGATTTCGCCCTCCTTCACCCAGTTTTTCCAAAGGTCAGGGAAATTAATCCAATGCCATTCGCAGACCAGAAAATTAGGGATCGCGGCACAGGCATGAGCCGTGGACATCGTGCCAATCGGTGACACGACGCAGTGCGGCGCTACTGGCACGTAATATGCCTGCGCCAAGTTGGCTATCTTCTTCCCTTCCGAGAGACCGCCGGCCTTTTGAAGATCGGGCTGGATGATGTCAACGGCATTCTTACTCAGAAGCTCCCGATATCCCCAGCGCATGTACAGATTCTCTCCGGTGGCGATGGGTGTTGACGTCGAGTGCCGGACATCCGCCAGAGCGTCGATGTTTTCAGGCGGCACCGGTTCTTCGAGCCAGAGCAGGCGGAAGGGTTCGAGTTCCTTCGCGACTCGCTTCGCAGTGCCGGCGTCGTACCGACCGTGCATGTCACAGGCGAGTTCCATCTCTTTTGGAATGGATTCCCGCACGTGTTTCACCCAACTCACCATGCGATCAACCTCGGCGTTGCTGGCGGTCCAGTTCACTTTGTCGAACCGGTGCGGATCGTCGGCATCATCCAGGTCGATTTTCATCGCGGTAAAGCCTTGGTCCTTGATCCACGGTAGTTTCTTGTCAGACTCCGGCCCCACCGGATCGTCCATGTCGGAGTCACAATAGATACGCACCTTGTCACGAAATTTTCCGCCCAACAGCTGATAGACGGGCAGGCCCATAGCCTTGCCGGCCAAATCCCACAGTGCGATCTCGATGCCGGTTAATGCAGTTACGTACTGCCCGCCCTGCGCACCAGCGAAGATTCCTGACACACGGAGTCTCTCCCACAGCGCATCCACATTCAGGGGATCCTGCCCGACTAACAGCCGGTGGAACTGGTTTACCAATGAAACCGTTCCCGCGGCGGCATCGGTCGATTCGCCTTGTCCGTAGATGCCCTGGTCGGTGTAAACGCGCACGTGCGTTTGCAGTCCATGCACGCGGACCTGGGCGGTGCGGACATCTGTGATCTTCAACTTGGGGCGTTGATATGGCGTACTCGAGGTCTGGACTGCTGCCGCAAGAGCGGGAAGCGCGAAGGTTCCACCGATTGACAAGGCCGCGTTCTTAAGCATCGTCCTGCGCGTAAGTGTACCCATTTAGAAATTTCTCCTTGGTCAACTATATGCCCCCTCGGACAACCAGAAAAAGCTATAGGCCTCGAGCCTCAGATAGAACCATGGTTGGCAATTTTTGCAACCGTACTGCTTGTCGCACCAGAAACCGAAGGCGTCGTCACGACAACAACATGACTTTGCGAAAAAAGAGAACCCCAAGAGCCTCCCAACATTACATGGGCTGGAGAGCCGGGCACAAATCTTTGCTCCTTCCAGTCGCCGGGGAGTTTTTTCTCTTGACTCTCCCCTTTATAGAGAACACGGTAACCGGACGAGTCCCACATTCCAACAACTGAACCAGTTATGCCTTTGTCTTGCGGATGGTCTGACGCAAGCATTAGGCATTCTCCAACTTCTCACACTCGAATTTTAGTATCCGAAAGAAACGGCAACAGCCTTCGCGGTTGGGTGTATATTGTCCGAAAGCTGGTTCCAAATTGGGGACTCGGTTTAAGGAGGTTCCCATGCCGTTCTTTCTTCATCAGGTCAGCTACACCGCGGAAGCCCTCGCACGGCTCATTGCGAGTCCGCAAGATCGTTTTGAAGCTGTCCGCGCGCCCATTGAAAAGCTGGGTGGCAAGATCAAGGACTCGTATTTCGCTTTCGGACCGTCTGACGCTGTGCTCATCACCGAGATGCCGGACAATGTCTCCGCCGCCGCAATCGCTCTGGCATTCGCCGCGGGGGGCGCCCTGCGCAATTGCCAAACCACGCCGCTGATGACCAACACCGAGGCGCTCGATGCCATGCGCAAAGCTGGCACGTGCGGCTACAAACCGGTCACGGCGCGCGCAGCAGCGGGGCGCTAAGGACCAATTCTTCTGCCTGAAAAGCCCGCTCAACGAGTCCAGCCACGGCAACGTGGAAGTGTGCACCGCCGCTAAGGATTGATCTTCTGCGTGATTCACCGGCTGTCATAAAAATCAAACACTTCACAGCACATTGCGGGATGCTGGTTCACCTGTTCTTCACAGAATCGTCGCGCGTCTTCCAGCCGATCGAACACCAGAAAGATGCAGTTCGTCATTCTGTCGAAGGCGACACCGTCACACGAAAGTGGCGTGGCGGTCTGGAAATCCTTGAAAAACACAGCGCATTGAGTGGGTGTGAGCAGCGACAACCAATCCCGCCCTTGCCGGGCTTGATCGTAGACCTTGAACTCTCGAAGGCTCCCGGCTGATAGGCAACCATGAACAGTACCCCCTATCACCCACCTCCGAGACTAGCTCAATGGTCATGTCTAAGAAAGGCGAAGCATCCCTCTAAGGGAGTTACTTTCGTAGTGTCAGGTGCCAGAGCCGATATTTTCTGTTCGCCGGGCAGTGGTGCGCTGGGAACTACTCGTAGCGCAGCGCCGCCGTCGGGTCGAGCCGGCTGGCCCGAGAAGCTGGGATGTATCCCGCCGCGGCGGCTACCACGGCGAGGCCGCCAGTGGCGAGCATGAGCGTCCACGGATCGTGTGCAGACAAACCATAGAGCTGGCTTTGTACTATGCGGGCGAGGCCGAGCGAGGCGGGGATGCCCACGGCGACTCCTACCCCGACCAGGAGCAGCACGTCGCGCATGACCATCCAGACGACGTCGGTTTGGGCGGCGCCCAGGGCCATGCGGATGCCGATTTCGCGCGTGCGCTGCACCACGTTGTACGCCATCAGGCCGTAGAGGCCTACGGCGGCCAGGATCGTGGCGAGGAACCCGAAGACGGTGGAGAGGCTGGCGATCATGCGCTCGGCGGCGAGGGAGTTGGCAATCTGGTCGTCGGTGGTGCGCATGTCGTAGATTGGCAGGTTCGCGTCGATGTCGCGCACCTTCGAGCGAATCAAGTTCATTAGCGCGGCGGGATCGCCGGTGGTGCGCACGTAGACCGTCATATTGCCGACGAACCGCGACGGCATATAGGGCACGAAGGCCTGGGGCGGAATTTCGTCGCGCAGGTTCGTGTACTTGATGTCTTTCACGACGCCGATTACTTCCATGTCGGTCGGCGTTCCCGGATCGGTGCCGAAACCCAGGTGCCTCCCCAGCGGGTTGCGGCCGGCAAAATATTTCTTCGCGAACGTTTCATTGATCATGACCACGGTGGGCACAAAGTCGTCTGCGTCGGGGCCGTGTTTCACTTCGTGATTGTCGGCCATGGTGAAATCGCGGCCGGCGACGATCGGCACGCCGAGGGTGGCGAAGTAGTTGGGGCTGACCTGGTTCATGTAAGGTTGGGCGCGATCGTCGGGCTTGTCGGGATTGTAGCCTTCGACACTCATGCTGCTATCCCACTCATTGTTTTCGAGGATGCGCATGCTGGCCAGGCCGACCGATTGCACGCCGGGAAGCGCTCCGAGATTGTCGGTGATTTCACGGAACATCAGTTTTGTGCGCTCGATGGAGTAGCCGTTGAGCATGGGATCGATGTTGAAGCCGATCAGGCGCTCGGCGGTAAAGCCGGGGCCAAGCTTGCTGAGATTTTCGAGGCTTCGCAGGAACAGTCCCGCGCCGATCAGCAGCAGGAGCGAGAGCGCTACCTGCACAACGACAAGCGATTTGCGCAGGCCGCGGTTGCCGCTGCCGACTACGGCGCTGGCTTCATCTTTGAGGACTTTGCCGACGTTGGGCTTGGTGGTTTGCAGCGCGGGCACCAGGCCAAATGCCAATGCCGTCAGCGCTGACACGGCGAAGGTGAAGACCAGCACGCGGAAGTCGGGCGAAGTGGATATGTTCAGCCGCGCGGAATCGGCGGGCAGATACAGCGACATCAGCGCCTTGTCGGCGCCAAAGGCGAGGAGCAGGCCGAGTGCGCCGCCCATCACCGACAGCGCGAGCATTTCGATCAGGAGTTGCGAGATGATGCGGCCGCGGCTGGCGCCGATGGCGAGACGGATCGCCATTTCTTTCTGGCGGCGCGTTGCGCGCGCAAGCAATAAGTTGGCGATGTTGGCGCAGGCAATCAACAAGACCATGACGGTCGTCGCCATCAGGACCCACAGCGGCGTCGCCAATTCCCTTTGCACGCTTTGCCGGCCCTGGCCACCGGGCAGCACGTCCATCCAGCACTTCAGGAATTGCTCGCGGTCGTAGGGCGAGGCATTGCGGAAGGCTTCTTCGCGCACCTCGTTTTCCAGCATGGAGTGCATGAAGGGCTGCAGCGAAGCCTTGGCCTGCGCGAGGGTTATGCCGGGTTTGAGGCGGCCGAACGTGTTCACCCAGCGGTTGCGGCGATTGGTGAGCATGTCCTTGTTCAGGGGCATGAGCTCAACTTCCATCATCAGCGGAACGAAGATGGCGGGCGGATCGCCGAGTTCGACGCCGTCGAAACCCGCCTGCGTGACGCCGATGATGGTCATGCGCTGGCTGCTGACCAGCATGGTGCTGCCGATCACGTCGGCTCTGCCGCCAAAGCGGCGCTTCCAGTAGTTGTAGCTGAGCATGACGACGGTATGTCCGTGCGGTGTTTTGTCATCGTCGGGCGTGAATGGCCGCCCGATCGCGGTGCCGACCCCGAGGACATCGAAGTACGTGCCGGAAACGAGCTCGGCCTTGACGCGCTCGGACGCGTTGCCGATGGTGACGCTGGAGTACAGTGGGAAGCGAGCGAACATGCCGGAGAAGACTTCGTTGTGTGCCTGGAAATCCTTGTACATCGGGTAGGAGATTGCGTTCATGCCCCAGTTACTGCCGTAGTGTTTGCCCCGCATGGTCAGGAGCACGAGCTCGTGGGGATCTTTGACCGGGAGGAGGCGGAGAAGGACCTGGTCGAGCAGCGTGAAGATCGCGGTGTTTGCTCCGATCCCCAGCCCCAAGGTCAGTACCGCTATAGCGGTGAAGCCGGGCGTGCGCCGCAAGGTTCGCAGCGCATAGTTCAGATCGCGAACACCCGTCCGCCACGTACCGAGTATGTCCATTGGGACTCTCCACTCTTGGCCGATTTTGCCCGGCGGCACCTAAGACGCCGGCAGGCAGCCGCCAACCCACCACAGAAACAAAGACGGCTACAACACAGAGACGAACGAACCCGGATGTTCGTCTCGTGAAATGTTTGTCGATCCGGCTCTGATCGAGGCGGGACCTTCCCAAACGACCAGACGAAGATCGCCGACGAGTTCAGCCCTGACCGCATGGAGGGATTTACGTTCGACTTCCAGAAAATGTTCCTTGCCGGCGGGCTGGCGATCGCCCTTCTGCCGCTGTTCTGTCTCCGATAAGGCGCGATCGTTGTGGATGTGGAGTGCACGTTCGATGTACTGATAACCGCGGCCGGCTCAGGCGGTCGACGCAACACTTGCTCGCAGTTTACTCGCAGGAGTCTGGAAACCTAAAGTCTTTCGCGGGCGTTGATTCAAGCGCAGCGCGACTGGTCGAGCTGCGCTTGCGAATATCCAGACAGGTCGGTGCCTCGCGGGAAGTATTGCCGTAACAGCAAATTGGTGTTTTCGTTGGTGCCGCGCTGCCAGGGACTCTGCGAATCGCAGAAGAACACCTGCACATCGGTAGCTACCGTGAAGTCTTTGTGCTTGGCCATCTCCAGTCCGCGGTCCCACGTCAGCGAACGTTTCAGCGTAGTGGCGAGTTTGCGAGATGTCCGGTAACGCGGGCGGTCTCAATGGGTCGACGCAAGACCAGACCGAGACCCAAGCGCAGGGCTATGAGCCGCTAAGGGCCGTTCGCGAGCATTGATTCAAACGGAACACCATTCTGGCTGGGGTTTGATTGAGAACAGCCGGACAGATCAATCGTCTTAGGGGGAAGTATTGCCGGATCACCTGATTAGAAGGTGTTGCATCGACCGGTTGAGCTGGCACGACTTCCCGGATGGGATGAGAAGGCCGGTCTCCACGGGATGCGATACGCTCCCAATAATCGACGTGCTCGAAGCACAAGAGAAAGGAGACCGGCTGTGAAGAAGATTATCACTGTGGCAAGAAATAGGAACGAGATTTTCAAACAACGGCAGCTAACGATTGGTTTGGATCTGGAGATCGAGTCAGCCACTACAGCATCGTGGATGAAACAGGTAACGTGATTCTAGAGCAGAACGTGCCAACAACGCCGAAGGGCATCCGGCAAGTCTTTAGCAAGATCTCGCGCTGTCGAATCGCACTGGAAACCGGGACACATTCGCCCGGGTTAAGCCGGCGGTTGACGCAGTTGGGCCATGAGGTGATCGTGGCTCATGCGCGTAACGTGCAACTGATCACGGAGAGTAGTCGAAAGGATGATCGACTGGATGCGTGAACGCTGGCACGGCTAGCGAGAATCGATCCCCAATTGTTAAGCCCGGTGCGCCATCGCAGTGCGCAAGGGCAAATTCATCTGACGGTGATCCGTGCTCGAGCAACCCTGGTCAGCGCGCGAACGGCGTTGGTGAATGCCGCACGAGGATTGACGAAATCGTATGGAGAACGACTGCGGACGTGTGGCTGCGGGCAAATGAGTTGGGAGATCGCCAAAGAACTGAGCCCGGAGTTGCGGCATCGCCTTCCAATGGAAGATCGTTCGAGACAGCGACTCCCTCCACGCCGGGCAGTGCGACGAGGCGCGGCAGAAGCTGATCGAGGAGTAGCGTGGCGGCCCCTTTAGCTGCGTAGCGCTCGCTCGTGAAGTTCAACCACATGGTGACCATGCGATCAGCGTTGAAGCCCGGCTTGACCTCCAGCAATCGTAAGAAACTTCGGATCAACAGCCCCGCCCCGACGAGAAGAACAAGCGAGAGCGCAACCTCGCCGATGACCAGTAGACCGCGGAGCCCATCATTGTATGGGTGCTCCGGTGCCCCTAGGTCAGAATTTGCTGGCTTAGACGATAGGTGCTTAGACCCGGTTAGGAAGTCTCTTGGGCCACCGCCAGTTGCTGCTCAGGCACGGACTACACTGGCCAGACGTCGTCCGGCAATTGTTTTCTGCAACCGTGCTTTCCTTTCGCCGCCGCTGCGCCTTCAATCGCGAAACCTTTCGCGCCGGCTATAATCGGACATTCGCTTAGATGATGCTCGCCGTTTGGCAAATATCTCGTGCACAACTCGGCGAGCGGTTGATAGAATCGCCCAAATGTCTGAAACACTTCGTCCGCGGCACGCTGCCCTGGTCCGCGTCACGCACTGGCTTACCACCTTATCGTTCCTGGCGCTGCTGGTCACCGGCGTGGAAATTCTGATATCGCACCCGCGTTTTTATTGGGGCGAGACCGGCAACATTCGAACTTCGGCCCTATTCACGATTCCAATTCCAACCTCGAGAAATACGTTCCACAACGGCTACGGCTACACGCTTCCCGATCAGAACGGCTGGAGCCGTTATCTTCATTTTCAATCTGCCTGGGTTGCGGTGTTGACTGGCGTACTTTACCTAGGCTTCGGATTCTTCCGAGGCCATTTCCGGCGGAATCTGCTTCCCGCTTCCTCGGACCTCTCCGTGAGGGGGCTATCGAACGTCATCGGCAAGCATTTGCGGTTCAAGCAGTCGAGTGAGGAAGAAGCGCGATCGTATAATGTGCTGCAGCGCCTTACCTATCTGTTCGTGGTTTTCGTTCTCTTTCCGCTGGTGATCTGGACGGGCCTGGCGATGTCCCCGGCCGTCGCCTCTGCGATTCCAGGAGCGGTCACACTTTTAGGCGGTCAGCAATCGGCGCGGACCCTGCACTTCTTCGTGTCCGGATTCTTGGTGCTCTTTCTTTTGGTTCACGTGCTAATGGTTTGCCTTGGGGGATTCCGAAACCGGATGCGCGCGATGATCACGGGTCGTGGAACATTGGGTCACGGCGCCAAGGATTTGGAGCAAGCATGAGCAAGTTCTCACGACGTAAACTCATTGCGACGGGCGCGGCGGTTGCCGCAGGCGCGGCTGGACTCGGCGTCGCTGCGAAGCTGGCCAAGCATTATGGATTGGTGCCGCCCGATGCCGGCGGACTGTATGGCCCGGGCGAAACCCTGACTTATGCCGCGCAGCGGTTGATGACCCGCCACTCCATGGCACGCGAGTTTACCCGTAACCAGATTTCGGCGACCCCGTTCGCAAACGAAGTTGCTCCGTTGGGCGAAGGGTTCCAGCGCCTGCAAGAGGGAGGGTTTGCAGACTGGCGTCTTAACGTCGATGGCATGGTCGCCCACCCGATGTCGCTTTCGCTGGCGGAAATCAAGAGCTTCCCGAGTCGCACTCAGATCACGCATCTGGCATGCGAGGAGGGCTGGTCTTACATAGCCGAATGGAAGGGCGTGCCGCTCTCTCACATCCTGGAATTAGTGGGAGCTCTGCCGCAGGTCCGATACGTGGTCTACCGTTCTATCCAACCGGACTGGTGGGAAAGCATCGACATGGCCGATGCAATGCACCCGCAAACGCTGGTCACCCATGGCATGAACGGCGGCGAGCTGCCGGTCGGATTCGGTGGACCTCTTCGTCTGCGCGTACCCCGGCAACTCGGCTACAAGAGCGTCAAGTACATTACGCGCATGACCGTAACCGATGACGTCAAACAATTTGGCAAAGGATTGGGTTCCTCGGCACCTGAAGGTGGCTACGCGTGGTACGCAGGCATCTGACGAGACTTAGTTGCTGGCCGGTGTAACGGCCTGCGCCGGTTTAGCGCGTGCGGATTCCCCTGAACGCGCTAATACATAGGCCTGGATGTCATGCACTTGGCGTTCGTTGAGTAGATCCCTGAAGGATGGCATGCCGCGCTCTTCTCGCGAGCCGTCCAGCACAATCGACGAAAACTGTTTGTGGACCTCAGCACTTGCATAGCGCAGATCAGGAAGAGCACTAGCGACGGCATCGAATCCATGGCACATAAAGCAGTGCTCCGCGAAGAGCAATTTGCCTTCGTGGATGGTCTCGCGCGAAGCCGTCATGTGTATCGCCGGTTTGGGCGGGCCGTCGTGCCCGAACGGCGGGACTTCAAGCTTCGCCGTTCCGCCGATGGCAAACGTGAGAATGCGGCCGAACCCGGGCTTGGTAACTCCAGATCCCGGAAAATTAAGCAGTCCGGGCGCTCCGCCCCAACCCACCATGATGGTGACGTATTGCACGCCGTCCACAAGGTAGGTCACAGGCGGAGCCATAATCCCTGTTCCCGAGTCGAACTCCCAAAGTTTCTTTCCATCCGTAGCGCTGTATGCGGCAAAAATTCCGTCAGCGCGACCCTGAAAAACCAGATTGCCTGCGGAAGCAAGCACACCGCCGCCGTTGACGCTTGGTTGCATCACGTGCCAGACTTCGCGCCCTTCCACCGGGTTCCAGGCAATCAGTTTGCCAACAGGCGCCGGAGCCGCCGCCAATTTTGCAAGCAGCGGTCCCTCATAGCGTGAGTCCATGCCCAGGTTTACATGTCTTGAATCATACTTCCAGGCGGGATCGGGAGCATGCAGTTCCGTGGCTCCTGCCCTTGTGGGTAAGTACACCAGACCCGCCGCCGGACTAAAGGCCATCGGATGCCAGTTGTGAGCGCCGCTGTCGTCGGGAGAGACCAGCACCGGTTGTAAGCCAGCATAAGCAGTGGGTGACTCGATGGGTCTCCCACTTTGGGGATCGATTCCGGTTGCCCAAGTAATTTTGTCAACAAATGGTTTTGCCGAAATGAACTTTCCCGTCTCCCGGTCCAGAACGTAAAAGAAGCCGTTCTTTGAAGCCTGCATGATTACGTTGCGGGTTTGACCGTTGAAGTTCAGATCCGCCAGCATCAAAGGCTGGGTCGCGTCGTAGTCCCAGTTATCTCCAGGGGTCACCTGGAAATGCCAGACGAGCTCGCCGGTGCTGGCGCGAAGAGCCAAAATGGAGGCCAGATACAAATTGTCACCGTGGCCTTCGCTTCGCAGCGCACGATACCAGGCCGTGCCGTTTCCTGTTCCGGTGTAAACAAGATCGAGAGTGGGATCGTAAACGATGGAGTCCCATGGCGTGCCGCCGCCACCTGCAACCCACCACTTTCCCTGCCACGTTTTTGCGGCGTCCTCAAGGGCTTTGGACTCGAATCCACGTGAAGGATCGCCGGGAACGGTATAGGTGCGCCATGCCAGTTTTCCGGTCTCGGCTTGGTACGCGGAAATGTATCCCCGTACGCCATATTCCGCGCCGGCGTTCCCGATGAGTACCAGCCCCTTGGCAACGCGTGGTGCGCCAGTGATAGCGTAGGGCTTGGACTGATCGGCCGTAACGACGTCCCACACGGGAGTCCCAGATTTTGCATCTAGTGCAACCAATCGACCATCGAGTGTGCCGACAAACACTTTGTGGTTGTAGAACGCCACGCCTCGGTTCACTACGTCGCAACAAATTCTGCGGGCGCGGGAGCGTGGCACCTTCGGATCGTACGTCCACAGAACTTCGCCAGTCTTCGCATGCATTGCAGTCACGACGCTCCACTCGATTGTGGTGTAGATGACGCCATCCACAATGAGGGGCGTCGCTTCCAGCCCTCGATGAGTTCCGAACTCGCGGCTCCAAACCAAACCAAGCTTCTCCACATTTTCTTCGTTGATTTGTTTCAAGGGGCTGAAGCGCTGTTCGCCGAAGTCCCCACCGTGCATGGTCCATTCGCCGGAGGTGGTTACATTGCTTGACGTCGCGGGTAACTTGCATCCCGCGAAAGCGACAAATGCTAGTGTTGGTAACAACCGAAAAACAGAAACGCGCATGATTCACCACCGAATCCAGAGATTCTGACCGAAGAATTCACCACTGATTAGCGTTGTACAAAACATGCGTGGAGTCGAGGTGTGGCGCGGTGGTTTAGGTGGAGCCTATCAGTTGCCGACCCTTTCGTCTGTCGGTGCCTCACGAGCTCCGCCATGCTTCCGTTTCCACACCCCGCTCATCGAACCGGACGTGCGGATTTGCCGCATCCGGCTCTCGGAGAAGACTCACGCAAT
>Ga0134124_10003034_pt1 | contig 13510 bp, 14 predicted proteins | sample KB304_FD_96880 | JGI IMG/M metagenome (GOLD analysis project Ga0134124, IMG submission 96880) | Terrestrial soil microbial communities without Nitrogen fertilizer from Kellogg Biological Station, Michigan, USA - KB3-0-4 | ecosystem: Environmental > Terrestrial > Soil > Unclassified ... | reverse complement strand
CGCCGTCCGCCGCGCGCGTAGTCGGCCCGCAGGGCGCCGCGCGTAACCCTCTTCCAAAGTGGAGGTTTCGGCCGCTACGATGACGGCTGGAATTTTGGGGGCGGGTGTGAGGCGGCGCGATTTCATCACCTTTCTGGGCGGCGCGGTGGCCGCATGGCCGCGAGCGGCGTGGGCGCAACGATCAACGCCCCCCGTCGTCGGATTCCTCGGCTTCGGTACTGCCTCCGCCTCGGCTAACCGGGTGGACGCATTGCGGGAAGGCTTGCGCGAGCTCGGCTATGTCGAGGGCAAGAGCATTAACATCGAATTCCGTTGGGCCGAGACCGCCGACGAGCTGCGTGAACGCGCGGCCGAGCTTGTCCGCATGAATGTCGATGTCATTTTCGCTACGTCATCGACGGAGGTCGGGGCCGCCAAAGAGGTGACGAAGTCGATACCAATCGTGTTCGCCACCCATGCAGATCCCGTCGGCACCGGGCATGTGACGAGCCTGCCGCGCCCGGGCGGCAACATTACCGGGTTGTCGGTGATGCAATCCGATCTCACCGCAAAGGCGCTGGCGATCCTGAAGGAAACGGTGCCGCAGGCGACGCGGTTCGGTGTGTTCTGGAATTCCACGGTTGCCTCGGGTCGCCCCACGTTACAGTCGGCCGAAGCTGCCGGCACAAAGCTTGGGATTCAGATCTCCTCGGTGCCGGTGCGCACCAGCAAGGATTTCGACGGCGCGTTCGCAACGATGGCGCGGGAGCGCGTCGGCGGCGTTTTCGTTGCCGCGTCGACCTTGACACGCGTCGAGCGAACGCCTTTGGCGCAACTGGCGATCAAATATCGGCTGCCAAGCATGTTCGGGACCCGGGAGAATGTGGAAGCGGGCGGTCTCATGAGCTACGCGCCGGACCAGGCCGACCTCACCCGGCGCGCCGCCACCTACATCGACAAGATCATCAAAGGTGACAAACCGGCAGGCCTGCCCGTAGAGCAAGCTTCAAAATACCGGCTGGCGATCAACCTCAGTACGGCAAAACTGCTCGGCCTTCACTTGCCACCGACGCTGCTCGCTCTCGCCGACGACCTGATCGATTGAGAGCCACAGAGCTCCCGTGATCGACCGAGGCAAAGGTGCTAGCGTTGAATATCAGTGCCGGGCGGAGGAAGCCATGTCGCAAGTCGCGTCAGCAGCCAAGAACGATTTCAGTGACCGCACGAAATACGATGCGCTCATGGAGGTCATCAGAAACAGGATCACGACACGGGCGTTCGACCCGAATTGCGTGGTGCCGCGCGAACACTACGACATGATCCTGGAGGCGGCACGTCACGCCCCTTCGGGGGCCAACGCCCAGCCCTGGCATTTCATTGTCATCACCGACCAGAATTTGAAAAACAAGATCATGGAATATTTCCGTGAGGAACAGACGATCCGTGCCAAACTGAAGATGAAGTTTCCCACGCCGGACTATCGCGGGCTTGCCACCGCGCCGGGATTCATTGTCGTTGCCAGCGACTTCCGCTGGGTCAAGGCCTTCCCCGTTCTCAATGACGGGTCGGACCTCGACAAGATGTATAAGGAAAACGCGGAGCGCATTCTGCTGCAAAGCGTGGCGGCGGCGACGATGTCGGCGCATCTCGCGGCGGCCGCGCTTGGTTACAATGTGTGGTGGGTGACTGCGATCGGGCAGGAGAAAGCGCAAAAGGCCATGAAGCCTCTGCTCGGCATTCCCGAAGAATTGTCGGTGCTCGACATCATGTGCTTCGGCCCGCCGGCCAAGCCGCCTTACAAGAGGTGGAAAAAGAATTTGAGCGACATCACCAACTGGAATGCTTTTGACCGTTCCCACTACATGACCGACGCGCAGATCGACGCCTGGGTGGCGGAAACCCGCCACAAGGTCATGTACCGCGACGCGCAGAACGTCGATTAGAAAACGTGCGCCGACGCGGTAAGCGAATATAAGCGAGCCAACACCTTTGGGCAGGCGCCCACATCAACTTGGCCGCTGGCGACCTCTTCCAGAGCGTCTGCGTGAACTGCTAGGCTTGCAGATTGATTGTGCGATGAGGTGTTCGAACAGGAAACGACGTCACATAAGAGGGGGCCGACGATGAACAAGCTGACGCGAGTACTCCCACTGCTGTGCGTCGCTGCTGTAAGCGCGATCCCGGCACAGGCACAGGAACTCAAGATCGGATTCCTGGCACCGCGCACGGGCATCATCACCCAGCTCGGCACCGACATGGTCAACGGCTTCCAGATGTATCTGGAGGAGCACAACGGCATGCTCGGCGGCGCCAAAGTCACCTTCATCGTCGAGGACGACAAAGGCACCGTCGACGGCGACGTGTCCATGTCCAAGAAACTTATTCTGCAGGACAAAGTGGACATGCTCGTCGGCGCTGTGCTGGGCACGGCAGCCTATGCACTGGCGCCGATTTCGACCCAGGAAAAGACGCTCTTCATCGGTACCATCACCACCGGGGACGACATTGCCCAGCGTCAATCCGACAAATTTCCCTACACCGTGTTCTCCACGTGGGTCTCGTCGCAGCCGACCCATGCGCTCGGGCAATGGGCTTGCGAGCAAGGCTACAAGCGCGTCACCGCGATCGGCACCGATTACGCCTTTGGGTATGAGCAGGTTGGCGGATTTCAGAAGGCCTTCGAGGATTGCGGCGGCAAGGTCGTGCAGAAAATGTGGGTGCCTTTCGGCACCAAGGATTTCGGGCCGTACATTCCGGGCATCAAATCCAACGTTGACGCGATCTTCGCGTTGATGGTCGGACCGATGGCCCTGCAGTTCCCCAAGCAGCTGCGCGCGTCCGGCAACAAGACGATCATTCTCGGCGGCAGCACCAATTATGACGAGTTCGCTTTGCCCTTCATGGGCGACGAGGTCATCGCCGACGTTTCGGCGCACGTCTATAGTGCGGCACTCCAGACGCCGGCGAACGAGGCCTTCGTCAAGAAGTACCGCGCCAAATACGGCAAGGTGCCGTCATATTATTCGGAAGCCAATTACGCCACCGCCATGTGGATCGACCAGACGTTGGCCAAGTTCAAAGGCAAGTTTCCTGGTCCGTCGGAATTCATCAAGGCGATGGCGAGCATTGAGATCAATCCGCCGCGTGGCCCGGTTCGGCTCGACCTCGCCACCAAGAGCCCGATCCAGAATATCTACATCAAGAAGGTCGAGAAGAAGAAGGAGTTCGGCTACGACAAGGACGAGCTCTGGAACACGGTGCTCAAGACCTACAACAACGTCGGCACATTCTGGCAATACGACCCGGCGACGTTCAGGGCGCAGCCGGCCTACAGCCGCGACTTCCCGCCCTGTAAATTCTGCGAATAGTTAAACTATTGGGTGACCGCGGTCCTGCTATAAGACGGAGCATGAACACGACCTTGGGCGCGAGACTTGCGCCCGTTCCAGTTGTCGACGTGCGGGACGGCGGCCCCATTCGTCACGCCGCCGAAAGCCGCATGCGCGCGCGGGTGCTGCGTGACGAATGCATTCACTGGCTGCCGCGCGTCGCGGCCGGGCTGCTGCCGGCAATCGACGCCGTCACCCGGCGATGGCTCCTGCAATCGTGCTCGTCTTATGCGGACGAGGTCAGGGCGATAGCCACCGAGCTCGACTTTTCGGGCGTCTGGTTTCTCAACGGTTGCTACCAGTGGGGCTGCACCGCGCTCTCCCGCGAACAGAGCGGGACGCCCTGGCTCGCCCGAACGCTCGATTGGCCGTTTCCGGGCCTCGGGCGTCATGTGGAAATCGCGCGGATGCAAGGCCCCGCGGGCGAGTTCTACAACGTGACGTGGCCCGGTTATGTCGGCGTGCTGACCGCGTCGGCACCCGGACGGTTTGCCGCCTGCATCAACCAGGCGCCGATGTGGCGGCGGACGTCGCGTCCCTGGCTGCGGCCATACGACATTGCCTTGAACGCACGACACACATGGCGGATCAGTCACGTTCCGCCCGATCATCTGCTGCGCGACGTGTTCGAGACCTGCACGACCTTCGCGGAGGCGAAGCACCGGCTGGAGACAACGCCGATCGCCCGCCCCGCCATCTACACATTGGCCGGCTGCCGCCCCGAAGAGCGATGCGTGATCGAGCGAACGCAGGATGACTTCTCCAGCCGTACTCACGACACTTGCGCTGCCAATGACTGGCACCTCAGCCTGCCGTGCTGGGAACCACGGGTTGCTGCCGAAGCATTTTTGACACGCACGGGCGAAGAAGCAGCGGAGAACAGCCGCACGCGACGCGATCAGCTTGCGGCATGGTCCGGAGTCTTCGGGGCAGAATTTGATTGGGTGGCCGCACCGGTACTCAATTCGCAGACCCGCGTCGCCGTGGAAATGTGCCCGGCCGGCGGTGAGCTTCGGGTCATGGGATTCGAGCAGCCGGAAGCCTCAGAGCTGCCGGAACCAGTGACGTTGAGCGAAGTGGCGGCGCTCTAGCGCGACACGCATTCGTGGATGAAGGCCCGCCGTTTCGTCAGCGGCACTTTTTGAGCTTTGGCCTGCTTGCTGCATTCGGCGCGTTTCTTCTTCAACGCCGCCTCTTTCTCGCGCATGGCCTGCAGCTGCGCTTTGTCGGCGACCGTGCGGTCCGGCTTCATGCCGGTCATCGGCTTTTCAGTCGTTGCGGGCGCTGTCTGCGCGTGGACAAGGGCCGGCATGGCCGATGCTGAAACAAAGATGATGGCGATCAGGATTGCGGAACGAAACATGTGCAGCTCCCAGCTATGACAAAGTCATCCTAGCACACCGCCGCGTGCCTGTTTGAGACCCGTTATTTCTTGGCGGCGGGATCTGCTTTCGCCCTCAACTGGGCCAATTCGCTGTCGAGTTTTGTGACGGTGGATTTGAGCGTGGTGATTTCCGTCCGGCTGACCGCAAGGTCGCGAGTGAGGGCGTTGATCTTCTCCCTGGTATCGCGCTCGAGTTGCATCAGCGCCTGGTGCAGAAACTCGACATTGGCCTGCAGGCATCCTGTCCGGCGCTCCATTTGTGCTTCCGCCGTGCACTTTTCGACGCCCCGGATGTCCTGGGCGGCGGCGGGCGACAGGAGCGCTCCGGCAAGCATCAGGATGCCAACAGTTGCGGTTTGCGGAATTGGCCGATGTCTGCGTGCCATGTGCAGTCCCTCAGTGCTTGTGGGTGCTGTCGACCGCCCAAGGCATCAGGAATTTTTCGGCGACCACGACGATGCCATAGAGCACCATGCCGAGCACGCTCAGCACGATAAGGGCGGCCCAGACCAGCGGCGTGTTGAGCTGCGAATTGGCAGTCAGCAGCAGATTGCCGAGACCTTCGTTCGATCCGATGAATTCACCGATGACGGCGCCGATGACGGCCAGGGTCACGGCGATCTTGGCGCCCGAAAAGATCGACGGCAACGCCGATGGCAGCTGGATCTTGAAGAATGTCTGCAGCCGTGAGCACTGCAGCGAGCGGGCAAGCTCCAGCAGCTCCGGCGAGGTCGAGCGCAATCCCGTCGCGGTGTCGACCACAACCGGGAAAAACGCGATGACAAACGCCATCGCCAGCTTCGATTTAAGCCCGGTGCCGAACCAGACCAGCAGGATCGGCGCGATGGCAACCTTCGGGATCGACTGACTCGCCACCAGCAGCGGGTAGAACATCTGGTTGGCGATGCGGGAATAGGTCATGGTGACAGCGATCGGGATGCCGATGGCCATCGCGAGCGCAAAGCCGTAGATGCACTCCAGCGCGGTGATCCAGCCTTCTTCGAGCAGCGCCCTCGATTCCTGCACCATCGCCTGAAGGACTTGCATGGGCGTCGGCAGCACGACGACCGGGACATGGAAGAGGACGACGTAGTAGTGCCAGGCCAGCACGATGATGAGCGTGCCGGCGAGGGGATAGAGAAAATGCGAGGCGCGCTTGCTCATTGGTGCACGATCCCCAGCGCCACGCCGGCCTGCCTTTCGAGTTCGGTGAACTCCGGCAGGAAGCGCGTCTGCGACGATCGCGGGTAGGGGATGTCGACGGCAAGCTCCTTGACGATGACCGCCGGACGCTTCGAGAACACAACCACCTGGTCGGACAGGTAGATCGCCTCGGAAATGCTGTGCGTGACGAATAGCACGGTCGCACCGGTCACTCGCCGCAGATCCAGCAGAAGGTCGTTCATCTCGAGACGCGTGAGCTCATCGAGCGCGCCGAAGGGCTCGTCCATCAGCAGAATTGACGGTTCGTGGATGATGGCGCGGCAGAGCGCGACGCGCTGCTGCATTCCACCGGAAAGTTCGCGGGGATAGGCGTTTTCGAACCCGTCGAGACCCACCAGCTTGAGAATTTCATGCGCCCGCGCTTTCGCACGCGCGTCGTTCTTGCCGAGCACTTCCATCGGAAACAGCACGTTTCCGAGCACGCTCCGCCAGGGCATCAAAGTCGGCGCCTGAAATACGACGCCGACGCCGGGGAAAGGCGCGTTGATGGCTTTGCCGTCGAGTTCGAGCAGGCCGCCGGTTGCCGGAATGAGACCGCCCATCATCTTGAGCACGGTCGTTTTCCCGCAACCCGACGGGCCGAGCAAAGAAATCAGGTCGCCTTTGCGGAACTGAAACGAGACGTCCTTCACCGCCGAAATCGGCTGCGCGGCGGTAAAGAAGGTCTTGGTCACATTGACGATGCGGCCGAAGGGTGCCGCGCCGGCACCCTTCGCATCTTTTGTTGCGCTTGCATTCACGCTTGCATCAGCCTTTTTGTTCGCCGCTTTCAGCTTACGGCATGACCGGCTTGGCCGGGAGGAAGCCGGTCAGGTAGACGTCCTGCGGTTTTGGCGCCTTTTCCTTCGGGAAGCCGCCGTTTTCGGACATCCAGTCGACCGAGGTCTTCATCCGCGCTGCGGTGAAGCTCCCGATGCCGTTCTTCTTGACTTCGGGCGTCACCGACAGCTCCTCGACGATCTTGAGCTCCTCGACAGTGATGTCGTTCTTCAGCGCCTTGGCGTATTTCTGGATGATCTCGGCGGCTTCTTCCTTGTGCTGAAAGGAATACTGATAGCCGCGCAAGGTTGCCCGCACGAAGCCTTTCACGACCTCCGGGTTTTCCTTGATGAACTTCTCGGTCGCCCCGATGCCGTTGGAGTAGAGATCGAGGCCATGGTCGGCGAACAGGAAGGTGACCACCTTGGCATCCTTCACCGCGCGCTCCATCGCCGGCTTGGTGATGATGAAGAAGTCGATCGCCGGGATCTTGCCGGTCGCCAGCATGGCAATGCGCGCCGACGGCTCGATGCTTTCCATCTGCAGCTTGTTCGGGTCGAGGCCTTCCTTGCGCATCATCGCGCGCGCGATGTTGGTGATGTAGCTGCCGCTGTTGGAGCCGACCTTCAGTCCCTCGAAGTCCTTCAGCTTTGTGACGTTCGCACCCGGGTTTAGCGAGAAGAAACAGAACGGGGCCTTCTGGTAGATGACGGACACGACCTTGACGGTCGATCCTTCCGCGCGCGCCACGACGAGACTTGCCACGTCGACGAAGCCGATCTGCGCGATGCCGGACTCGACGTTCTGGATGCCCTGCGCCGTGCCCTTGGCCGGAACGATGTTAACGTTCAGGCCCTCTTCCTTGTAGAAGCCCTTGTCGATCGCGACATAGAACGGCGCGTGCCGTCCCAGCGTGATGAAATCAAGGGAGAACGTAATATCGGTCAGCTTCTTTTCCTGGGCCTGCGCCTGCCCAGAGTCACCTGTCGCCCCACCAAGCACCAGCCAGGCAGAGCAAAGGAACGCCGCAATCACTTTCTTCATCTCAGTCTCCTCTCGAGTTGCCTTTGCCGCCAATTTCGTCGCTCGCACGGTTTCACTGCGTCGGCTTGTCCACCGGTGTGAACCGGTGTTCGAGCACGGCGCCCGTGAGATTCTTTGAAGCATCGGAGATCAGATAGAGCAGTGTCGGAACGACGCCTTCCGGCTCGCCGATCCCGATCGAGTTGCGATACTGCTCGCGCTCGGTTTCCGTGCTCACGTCCATGAAAATCGGTGTAGCGCGAACGCCGGGCGAAAGCACATTCGCCCGCACGTTGTAGTTTCGTAGCTCCTGCGCCACCGACTTGATCATCCCGATAAGCGCGGCCTTGCTTGCCGCATAGGCGCTTGCGCCCGGCCATCCGGTCAGCGCCAATCCTGATGTAAAAGCAACTATCGCGCCAGATCGCTGGGCTTTCATCAGCGGAACTATGGCGTGCAGGCAGTAGAAGACGCCGTTGAGATTGGTGTCGATCACCTGGCGCCATTCATTCGCGCTCATGTCTTCGACATTGGTGCGGACCTGGATGGCAGCGGCAAGTACTGCGGCATCGAGTCGCGGATATTTGCGGCGCACCTCGTCGAGCAGGCGCGTGACGGCGGCTTCGTTCGAGATATCGGTCTGGTGCACGTCGATTTTGCCACGCAGTGACGGATCGAGACCGCGCAACAGATTGTCATGCGCGCGATCGATGGCGATGACGGATGCGCCTTCTCGCGCGCAGTGACGCGCGAGCGCCGCGCCGATGCCGCTGCCGGCCCCGGTGATCAGCACGACGGCGTCGTCGAATTTGTATGAAACGGAAATCGTCATGCCGGCACCGCCTGCCGCTGCAGCGGCCTGAGCGCGGCCTGATAGGCGGTCTCAGCGCGGCTTGACGTCATCGGCGCGATCGCCGCGACGTGATCGTCGGGACGCACCAGCACCATGGTGTCGGGCTCGCAGCCGTAACGCTGGGTGACGCGGCTGCCGGAATCGAGCAAAGCGCGGCTGCGGATCGCTGAATCCCGCGGGGCATCCCAGCGCGAAACTGCGTAGTGTTTCAGCCACGGAAGGTCCTTTGCAGGAATGTCCGGACGCCGGCGCACGTCGGTGAAATAAAGCGCGACAAATGCGCTGCCGAACAGATCATGCAGGCGGATCTCGTGCCCGGCGCTGTCATGGACGGTGCCGTCCGGCGCGCGATCGCCGACAACGACCGGCGGTGGTTCGGCGAAAGGCTTGACCATCGACCAGTCGCCGGTGCCGTTGAGGCCGAGGCGCACGCCGAGCAGCGACCGCGTGTAGGCATTGCCCCAGGCGTGCCCGCTCATCGCCTTCACGTCGGCGATGCGGCTAGCCATGTAGGCGCGTCCCGCTTCGGCCATTTCGCCGGAGCCCTGTTCGGCGACCGGCTTCTGTTCGCTTTCGAACGCGTCAAGCAGTGCCTCGGTGCCCCATCCGCGCATGATCCAGGCGATGCGCCAGGCCAGATTGTTCGCGTCGAGGATGCCGGTGTTGAGCCCGAGTGCCCACATCGGCGTAATCAGGTGCGCCGCATCGCCGAGCAGGACGACACGGCCGTGGTGCCATTTGCCGGCCACGCGATGATAGATCTTGAACAGATTGGTGCCGACCAGCTCGGCATTCTTGGCGCCGCCGATGAACGCCATGGCCTTCTCGCGCAGCTCATCGTCGGTGAACTCACGCTGGCCCTCGAATACCGGATAGAGGAAACGCCAGCACTCCGGCTGGCGCACGAGGATCATCCATTCCTTGGCGTCGCTGAAATAGCCGAGATACGGAAAGTCGCGCGGGTTTTCGACGTCGAGATCGACCTTCAGGTCGACGAGCGCAAAGCGTTCCGGAAGCGAACGGCCTTCGACTGAAACGCCGAGGCGCTCGCGCACCGTGCTCCGTCCGCCGTCGCAGCCCAGAAGAAAGCTCGCATTGAAAGTCTTTTTGCCATCCGGCGTTTCGAGCTCCAGCGTCACATGGTCGGCATGCTGCGTGAAGCCGATGAGACGATGCCGGTGATGGACTTTTCCGTATTTCGAGCTTGCCAGGGAGTCGCGGAGCGCGGGCTCCATGTCGGACTGGGGCAGGTTGATGACGAAGGGAAATCTGGTCTCGTCGCGCAGCAGATGCAGCTTGACGGCGTCGCGCTTGCGATTGGTCGCGCGCTCGATGTCGCCGATCTCATCGACCCGCATGGCCTTGGACAGAATGTTTCCGGCTGCACCGAAACGCTGCCAGACCTCGAGCGTGCGGATCAACGTCGTGCCGGCCTTGGTCTCGGTTGACAGGCCCGCATTCGCCTCGAAGACGGCAAAAGGGATTTGATAATAAGACAGGGCAAGGGCGGTGGTGAGACCGACCGGGCCGGCGCCGACAATGGCAACCGGATACTCGGACTTCATAGGGAACGCGCCGCTGTCCATCGTCACATGCCGCCACGCCGCTCCGGCCGGACCGCAGCCGCCGGTCCGCAAAGCATACCCACATTGCGCGGCAAATTTTTTTCAAGTCGGCCGACTTTGCCCGCAACAAAAGCATCGCATTCCGAATTTCTATGTGTCAATATATTTTCGAAAATCGGTAGAATTTCCGATAGTCGAACGTGTCGCGTTGCCATGAGTGCGCAATCCATTTCACTGCAGACGAGCGACGGCCACAGTCTCGGCGCCTACGAGGCGCGTCCGGACGCATCGCCCCGCGGCGGCATTGTGCTGCTGCAGGAAATCTTCGGTATCACCGGCTATATCCGGCGGGTCTGCGAGGGCTTCGCGGGCCAGGGCTACCATACGGTTGCGCCCGCATTGTTCGACCGCATTCGTCCCGGGATCGAATTGACCTATTCCAAGGAGGACGCGGTAACTGGCCGGGACCTGCGCAGCAAAATTCCATGGGAAAAAACTTTCGCCGATCTCGAGGCAGCCAAGGCCCGGCTGAAAGGCGCAGGCAAGATCGCGACGCTTGGTTACTGCTGGGGCGGCACGATCTCGTGGCGCGCGGCCGGTCACATCGACGGCATCGCTGGCGCGGTCTGCTACTACGGCACGCAGATCGCGCCATACACGTCGGAGCAGCCGCGCTGCCCGGTGCTGATGCATTTCGGCGAGAAGGATCACATCGCGACGCTTGAGCATGCAGGCGCGCTGCGCGCGGCCCAGGGCGCGCAAGTCGAAATCCAGGTCTATCCGGCCGGCCACAGTTTCAGTTGCGACGAAACGCCGAACTTTCATGCTGCCAGCGCGGATCTCGCGTTGCGGCGGACGCTCGCATTTTTGGCCGCCTATGTTGGTTAAGGAGCAAACGCTGCCATGACATTTGTCCAACAGCACGACGGTGCAATCGAACCGACGGTCAACGCGCAGGTGTTCCGTCAGATCCGCATCGACATCGTGACCTGCAGGCTCATGCCGAACGAGCGCCTGCGCGTCGAGAGCCTTCGCAAGCGTTACGGGGTCGGCGGCAGCCCGATCCGCGAAGCGTTGATGCGGCTCGAGGCCGAAGGCCTGGTGATCCTCGAGCAAAACAAGGGTTTTCGGGTGTCGCCGGCCTCCCGTGAACACCTGCTGGACCTGATGAAGACGCGCGTCGAAATCGAGGGCCTGGCGCTGCGCTGGTCCATCGAAAACGGCGGCGTCGACTGGGAAGCGAACCTGCTGGCCGCCTATCACCGTCTGTCGCATCAGAAAAAGACGCTGCGGGGTACCGCCAACGAGATCAATCTCGTCTGGTTCAGGGAGCATCGGAATTTTCACAGTGCGCTCACTGCCGCGTGCGGATCGCAACATCTGATCGGGATTCGCGAGACTCTCTTCGCACAGGCGGAGCGTTATTTCGCCTTGTCGATCATCTCGAAATGCCCGCCGCGCAATGACGGCAGCGAACACGAGCAAATGATGCGCGCTGCGCTTGCGCGCAATGCGAGCCGTGCGGTTCAGCTGATGACCGACCACATCGGACGCACCAACGAGCGCGTGGCAAAGACGCTGGGTGCTGCGACCGTGCAACCGATCAAGCTGCGGCGCGTGAACGGCAAGGCCTGATATGAGCGGCGCCATTACCATCGCAGCCGAGCAATTGAGCGCGCTGGTGGCGCGGCTCTTCATTGCGGCCGGCGTCCCCGACGTGGCGGCAAGAACCGTTGCCGGGGCTTTGGTGGATGCCGACCTCGAAGGGCAGTCCTCGCACGGCGTCATGCTGGTGGAGATGTATCTCGATCGGATCCGGAAAGGGTCCGTGTCGCTGAAACAGGCTGGCGAAATCGTATCGGACAAAGGCGCAACCGTCGTTCTCGACGCGAACAACGCACTCGGTCATCTCACCGGTGACCAGGCGATCAAAATCGCCGTCGAACGCGCCCGCCGTTTCGGCGCCGGGCTGGTCGCTGTACGTCACGGTTTCCATTTCGGGACTGCGCGGCGTTTCGCGCTGAAAGCCGCCGCCGACGACTGTATCGGCATCGTGATGTGCAACACGCGACCGCTGATGCCGGCGCCCGGCGGGGCCGAGCGTGTCGTGGGAAACAATCCAATCGCGATCGCGGTGCCGTCCGACGGTCCGGCACCGATCGTGCTCGACATGGCGACGAGCGAGGCCGCGATGGGCAAGATCCGTATGGCCGAGAAGGCCGGCGAGGCGATCCCCGGTACCTGGGCGGTGAAGGCCGATGGCAGCGCGACCACCGATCCTGCCGAAGCGATTGCCGGCATGCTGCTGCCGGCGAGCGGGCCGAAAGGCTTCGGGCTCGCCTTCCTGATCGACCTTCTGTGCGGCGTGCTATCGGGCGGTGCGACAGGCAGCGCGGTGCAACCGCTCTATGGCAATGCATCCACGCCCTACGACTCGTCGCACCTCTTCATTGCGATCGACATCGCGCATTTCGGCGATCGTGTGGCCATGCGCGCGGCGGCGAGTGCGGCGGCGGAACGGATCCGCGCCGGCGCGCGTGCGCCCGGGGTCGCGCGGCTGTTCACGCCGGGCGAGCCGGAATGGGCCAAGCGCGAAAGCGCGGCGGGGCAGGTGGTGCTTCCCGCGGCCGTCGCCGAAACGCTGCTGCGGCTGGCGAAAGAAATGCGGGTGCCTGCCGAGGCCCTGATGCCATCTGAGAAATATGAAAGGACCTGAAAATGGCGAAGCGTGAAGTCAAGACAGATAAAATCCGGACGCCGAGCGGGGTGTTCTCGCAGGCCACCGTGATCGAGGCGCAGGGGAAGCTGGTTTTCATTTCCGGAATGACCGCGCGCCGGCCGGACGGGACGATTGCCGGGATCGGCGACATCACGGCGCAGACCCGGCAAGTCTGCGAGAACGTCAAATCGGCGGTGGAGGCGGCGGGCGGCACGCTCGACGATGTCTGCCGCGTCGACGTCTATGTGCGCAATATGGAGCACTTCAAGGAAATCCACGCGGTGCGCCAGGAGTACTTCAAGCCGCCGCTGCCGGCCTCGACGATGGTCGAGATCTGCAAGATGACGTCGCCCGACTACCTGATCGAAATCAACGCCATCGCGGTGCTGCCCAAGTAACGGTGACAACGATGACGGACAAGTCGGGACTGAAGGCGGCGAAGGAAAAAGGCATTACGCTCGGTGAGATCGGGCAACGGATCGTCTTCGAGAACGAGCACGTGCGGATCTGGGAGGTCAATCTCGATCCGGGCGAGACGATCGACTTTCCCCTCCACTACCATCCTTACGTGATTATCTCGCTGGGGGGAGGCCAGAACGAGATCGAGACGATCTT
>Ga0134124_10003033_pt1 | contig 13510 bp, 18 predicted proteins | sample KB304_FD_96880 | JGI IMG/M metagenome (GOLD analysis project Ga0134124, IMG submission 96880) | Terrestrial soil microbial communities without Nitrogen fertilizer from Kellogg Biological Station, Michigan, USA - KB3-0-4 | ecosystem: Environmental > Terrestrial > Soil > Unclassified ... | reverse complement strand
ATCCCTGCGGGGGCATGCCAAACCTTTTCTAATCACTACTTACATATCAAGGGTTTTTCGCGTTAAATCGTTGATTTCATTAGGAAAAACCGTTGACATTTCATCTTACCAGTAGGTACATACGCCGCTTTGTTCGGGATCTCGGATTTTTCCGGTCAAGGCCGACATTTTGATTTTTAGTGTGATCGATGTGTGATCGAGAGTTATAATCACCTAGATCGAATCCACACACCGGAGCAAACCAGTGCCAAAAGCCAAGCCGAAAGACACCCGTAACCCGATAGACGTAGTTTGTAGCAAGTGCAACGCATCGGTCGGACAACCCTGCACCGCGACTATAGACGGTCGCAACTTGACACGATACCACCGCGAACGAATCAAGGCCGCGAACGCAAAAGACGAAACCAAGTGGACATCATTCGCTGATGATCGCGGCATTCAATATCGCAAGATCAAGCAAGGCAAACGTGAGCGGCTGCAATATCGTGCGCGAGTCCTCGTCAAGGTTGACGGGAACCGAAAAGAACTAACACGCATTGCGTGGACGGTTAGCGATGCACGAAACGCAAAGGTTGACCTGATCAACGAATCAAAGGCCGCACCACCACCAGAACCGCCGCCGTCGCCTAGATCCGAAACGATCACGTTTGCCGAACTAGCTGACGAATTTGAAGCGACCCTTCAACCTACGACTTACAACGATCCGCATTCTGATGATCGCCGGAAGATTAAGGGAACAATTGCACCTAAATCTATTCAGGATGCCAAGCGTGCGTTATCGGTCTTTAAAGCCAAGTGGGGATCAACTCTTGCCAAAGAGATCACTAAGCCCGATGTGCAAGCGTGGAAACTGGAACGCTTTCAAGTGCCAAAGCAACGCGGCGGCGGTAGACGTTCCGTCGCTAACGTCAATCATGAACTTAGAACGCTGCGTGCGTTGTTTTCCTATGCGATTGATAAGTACGATTTCGCTAAAAACCCTGTGCGCGGTCTAATCCAACAAAAAGATGAAAACGTGCGGGATCGCTATCTGTTGTTTTGGGAAATCAAAGCTTTACTAGCGGCGGCAGATGAATCGCTACAACCATTTTTAATCTTCATGCTTGCGACGGCAGCGCGTTCCGGCGAAACGCTACACGTTGAACGACGCGACGTGGATCTAGATAGCGGCATCGTGACTTTGCGGAGACCTATCACGAAAAATCAAAAACGTTCGCGGGAATTGCCGATCACGCCGGACTTGCATAAGGCACTGGTGCAACGTCTTTCGGAGATGTCGAACGATCCGCACGCACGCCTTTTCGATAAGACTTACTATTCCTATGAATGCGCTTTACAGAATGCGATCACGGCTGCTGGTCTAAAAGACGTGCATCTACACGATATGCGCCGCACTTGGATCACTTACGCGATCCCGTCCGGTATTTCGTTGCCGGATGCGATGAAGATCAGCGATCACTATCAAGAAAAAACTTTCTTGCGCTACTTCCAACAAACGCACGAATCGCATCGTGTGAACGCCGCACGCTACGACACGTTCTGGCAGCAGGGAATGATCGAAGCGGCAACGCAATCACGAATGTTAGCGGCGGTGAACTAAATGAACGATCACGATATCGAAAGTGCGGCCTTGATCGACTTGACGGACCATCTACAAGACCGTGCGGAACAGATAGCGATGCCACGCACTGGCGACGGATGGACGCTGGTTGTTGCCGCGTTGTTTTGCGTTTTGGTCTGCTGGTTCTTTACCTAGATCCGGTTTGCTTGTTAGTTGAACTGGCCTTCACTTGGCGTGCTATCGCTTTAAGCGCTTTCAGAATAATCAAACCCGAATCAATTCCGCGTAAAACCTCATCGTTTGTTACATCATTACTAGCATGCACGATTCTGTTTTTTACGTTCTCAAAAGCCAATAACGCGTTAATGGTTTCGCTCGGAAGAAAATTTCTTACTTGCGACATTCGTACAGCGTTTGCAATCGTGACGAATGAATCGTCTGGGTGACCTTGGCTGAATAGGATTTCCCGCAGCGCTTTTTCAATTTCATTTTCCAACGTGATGAACGCCAGCGTTAAATTATATTCCGCTTGTTGCAAAATCATCCTGACGTCAATGTCGTCCGATCTGACATCAACACCATCCGACATGGCAGGCAATGAATCGCCCCCCAGTTCTAGTTCAAGGGGTTTTACGGGTGGAATTAGTGCTGAAGTACTGGCTGTCGATACTGCAACCGCGCTTTCATTCAACTTATCCAAGGACTCGCTAAGTTCAAGTTCCTGACCAAACAATTTACCACGCTTTAGCCGCCTTAACGCATCTCTGATTTCCCGTCGATAATAAATGATGACTACCGCGACAAGGATCGGCCAAGACAACGAAGCTATGGCGTGGATTAGATCGGCAAGTTCTTTCATAAGTGGTTTCGAAGGCGTAAAAGCTTAATTCAACCGTGAATCAATTAGTTGCGTCAACAGCTCTAGCTAAAAAAAGTGTGACCTTTTTGATTTTCGGCGTTTGCTGCCCTTGTAACCCGTCGGGCTTTCGGCGCATGTTCTGGTAAGGATGGGGCATCAAAAGCGATTCAACGGGCAAGTCCTAGCGCGGAAACACCGTCTCACACGCGGCACTCCCGTATCCGGAGATCGAAGGCAAAGAAAAAGGGACGTGTTCCCCTACACGTCCCTGATCGGCGAGCCACAGGCGCGGGCTTGCGGCTCAAGCCGAAAATTATTTGACTAGCTTTAATCGGCGTCGTGTCTTTCGGCGTAAATGCAAGTCGGCAAACAGATCGACCAACATCAAAACATCGGCTCGCCGTTCCGGCGACAATTCTCTGAACTTTGCAAGCAGATATAGCTCATCAGAATGTCCACCGATAGCCACCCGCTTCGTATTTTGTTGTTCCGGTCTTTTTCGTTGGCCCATTAGAATCGTATCCCTAAACTTCGCATCATAGCCTCATGCGCGGTAGTGCATCCGCCCGATAAGAACAACTCGAACAGGTCGCGGCCCGCTTTATGAAAATCCGTCATCGGGTACAAGACCTCAATCGCGTCACGCAACGCTGCGATCGCTAGTGGCACTTCAGGCGGATCGGATTCAAGAAATTCTTTGATCGTGAAAAGCCGACGCGCACAAGCTAGCGCCGCGTCGGGATGGCGGCTGTAGGGTTGAAATGCTATTTCAAACTCGTCGGTTTCAAGTGGAAAGTGTTCGCGGGTTTGTTCGGGCTTAGGTGTTTCGTTCATGCCCGATGCTGATAGCTCTCTCTGTTGTGAGAAGTCAACTCAAATCTGTTCGCGATATTTCGGCTTCAGCGCCGCGTTTTGGCCGCGCCTTGGTGCGATACGTTAAAACTATCCCGAAATTCACGCGAAGTGCCTCAGACGTGTTCAGAACGCTTAGTAAGTTTTCTGCGCACAAGATTTTCTACACCGCGGAGCGCCGTGATATTGAGGAATGTAGCAATCGAATTTCGAGCACTAATTGAAGAATATACAAAGCGGCATCAAGATTTAATGGTTTTCTCCTTCGTCGCGCAAATACTTTTGCTCAAAAGCGAATGCATTTAGAATTTTCGTCATAACACACCGGAATAAAATCAGAATCGGGCGCACGTTCAGCCGAACACTCGCGGAATGAATGCAAAGCTTAAATGGTATCCAATCGCTCTAAGTTGATGACTGTTTCAGTATCCACGTTTCGCATGTGTTCCCGTCTGCTAATGATTTCGTTCTGCACGGCCGCTTGATATTTCGTTTCGAGATCCTTCTTATTGGCAACGTTGAGCAGAATCTTTACATTTTCAAAATAGGGTCGTGAGGTGGCTCGTGCAAACAACTCGAAGACCTTATATCCGACGTAGCCTGCAGTCCTCGCTGTCCAGTTCTCGTAGTAATTGCGCTTTGGATTTAGCGCACTTCTTAGAAACAGTATGAAGTCCGTCTGCACTAGACGATCAAAGGTGAGATGGGGGTGATACGCCCGTTGCTTTAGTATTTCAGCCGAAAGATAGTAATTTCTTAATCCTAATCGGTTCTTTCTCAAACGATCGATAGATTCGGGATACTGATCAAAGATGCCGTACCCAACAACCGCTCGCCCGCCAGTTGCTTCATAAGAATCAAAATATGGCTCCGTTAGGAATAGATTCGCCTCTGTAAATCGTTGAGCCTTTATCAGACTCGTTATGAGATACAGAAACAATTCAAAGAGCATAAACCGATAGTTGTCATACTTAATGTCGTGCGAGGCAAGTAGGTTATTCGGCGGATGCAGATACTTCAATAGCCCTTGAAAGAACTCAAAGATGGATTCGTAAGTTTTCCGATCATCCCGATACAGACCGACAAATTTTATGAAGTCGATGAACTCGTCTCGATGTGGCAAGAACTTTTCCAAGCTAGATACGACGTGTTCGTCATAATTATTTGTGACTTCCGCAGTGATGCGGTAATCCTCTAAAGCTGACGAATAGCTTTCAAGATAATCCGTCAGCATGCCGTGGACAGTGGCTCTGTCATCGAGAATTGCTTTTTTAAGAAGTTCCAACTTATAGATTGTCTTCGAAGGTACTGCACCCTCCTCGAATAAGTAAGAAGGTGGTTTACCCAAACTGGGCTTGACGTGAAGAGGCTTGTCGAAAACAGCTCGGAGAAGTTGATCGTAGTTCTCTACTGCTTTTTCCTCCGTAGACATATCGATATATATGCGACTGCCAAAAAACGCTGGTACACAGGGGTCGCCGTTCGCGTCATACTCACGGACAATTGCGATGAACTTGCTTTGATCAGTCTTGTCATAAATCTCCTTGGAGATGATCTGCGACTCCGTTCCTACACCGCCTTTTCTGCTGTTGGCTTTGTCCGCGTATACTTGATCGCATATTGCAAGTACCTTTGAAACAGTTTCGTCAGTAACCATACGTTCCATGAAAGCGTACTTGTCCTGTCCCTCGCGCAACTCCCACTTATCCAAGATGACATCTACACCGTCGCTGACCAATCGTTTCGCAAATTCTATGACCCACTGCTCATGTGCAACCGTAGACCAGCTATAGGAAATGAATACCTTGGGACTGCTAACTTTTTCATCAGTCATAATTTTTGAACGACCCAAAAGCCGTCAGCTTTAATCAGCTAATTCTGAAAGAATATTATCAAGCGCCTTATCGACGCCCATGGCAATACGTCGCGCCGCTGTGTACGTTTCTTTCATTAGGTCGTAAGCTTCATTCCTTCGAAGCTCGGCAGTGTCAAAATCTGTGTCAGCAACTTCTTCTATCGTCTCTCCCTCAGCGTCCAGAATTCGAATTACATAATCTAACGCTGAGGAGTCGAGCGGACTCGTCCGCGCAAACAATTTTATAGTGTAATTCGGGAAACCAGCTTGGAAGATCCCGTCATCCAACGTCTTTTGCCATGCTATTTTGCCCTCAAGCGTTTGCTTATGTAGCCGTGCAATGAGCTTAACCATTTTGTTCGTTGTTTCCATGATTTATCTTTTCCGACCTCCTGCCTGATTTCCGTGAGCACTGCTGCGAGTGCATCTATCTGCATCGACACAATTTCGTTTAGCTTTGGTACCTTCTTTTGATCGGTAGTTCCAGCGGCTAGACTCCTTTCAACTTTCTTTTCGATGTCGGTGAAATGTTGAATAGCGCTCTGGATACTGCCCACATGCTCGTCTGACAGATGGTTTTCTGGATTGCGGATTGAGACTAGCAGCCTTTTTAATGTCGTATAACGGTCTAATAAAACCTTCCATTCTCCAGCACGGTGAAGCCGTTTTATCTCCTCCATTATCGCGATAGCCGCCGATACTTCCATGATCGCATCCGACCGATTTAGCGCCATTCGCAGGATCGTTACCGCCTGTTCGGCTCTCTCAGAAGCCCTTTTCGTCCGCACCACATTCCAAATAGTAACAGCGAAGCCGATCACCGAAACCACAAGGCCAAGACCGTTGACAATTCCTCCCCATTTCGTCTCGATGAGAAATCTGGCTAGTTGTTCAAGTGCTGATCTCAACATGGTTCAGAACCGAGTGTGGAGGCAGAAGTTGACCGAGCCGGTCAGCAAAGATATGTGTGCTACTCCTGCTTCCGAACCGATTTCATTAGGAAGGAGTTCTGGGTTATGGCCGTAGTAGAGGATATCAGGCACGGCCTATTTTTCTCATGGCTAGGCCAATTTCGCAAGAAGTCTGATCTTAAAACTCGTTTTCATTTCGCCTAGGAACGGTCAGGATTCCGGCTGGTACATATCGGGCTAGGTTTAGCAGAAAAATGGCTTGTGCGGCGTGTGGGACGCCGTCTCGTGCATGAGAATCGGCGTCCCATAACCGCAAATACTAGGCGTCTTCGGAATTTGTGACCTGTTGTTGTTTCGGTGAACTTAACATCTCGATCAGTTCATCGACCTGTTTTCGCAAGACCAGCAGTTCTTCGCGATAACTTTCACGAAGGATCTCTTCTTGCCGCAACAACGACTCCTTGCTTTTGTTATCAAGCAGCAACGCACTCCTAGCCCTTCCGATTGCCTTTCGGAATTTGCCAGCAGGCGTATCCCAAAAATGTACCTTGCTTATCAGTCGTTCCGCCTCGGCCACAGACTTCGCCTTACCACCTTTAATGTGTTCAGCAATCTTTAATTGCGTATCAAAATCACAGCGCAACAGATTTTCCAGCTCGGATAGATTGTTAGCAGTCGCCGTATCTTGAATGGCTTCTTTCACCTGATCATGAAGCCTTTCACCGATGCTAATTTTTCGGTTCACGTCGCGCACAGACATACCTGTTTTTTCAGCGTAGTCTCTTGCAAAGGACGAAACTGCTGTTGCAGGGTTGTGACGGGCCATAGCACCAGCAACACCTCTTTTCGACTCAGGATGAATGGTCTGGTAGATTCTCTTGCATTCCTTAAGACCGTTGACCTGTTCCAGCTTCGTCATGTTCGTCCGGCAAAGATTCTCGTACAGCGTGGCAAGCTTTGCTTCGCCTTCGTCAAATTGTGTAACGTGTGCAGGAATTTCTGATCTGCCCAACAGTTTGAAAGCTTCCAAGCGATGACGTCCCGCTACTAGTATCCATTCGGAATTATGCTGCCGGACAGTTATCGGGTTTAGCAAACCGATCTGTTCAATGGACTTTTCTGTTTCCCTTATTATTTTTCTATCGGCGCGACGATGACCGTCAGGCACCTTCACCTCGTCAACAGGAATCCAGACGACGTTCTCGTATTTCTCAACCATAGTGCTACCTCTCAGCAGAAAATTTACTGGGACGTTTCACGTCTCAGCATTGAGTGGTTGGCGTATGGTTAAGAAAAACTGGTTGACATAACTTTAGCGATTGTTACGCGTCGCGCCGAATTGTTTGAGTGGCTAGGTAGTGCGAAATTTATAGCAGACGGAAGGTGATCTGAAAAGTGTCAATGTGACTGTCAAGGATTTAATTCGGATTCTTCTTCGTCTTCATCGCGGGCGCGTTTTTGCTGTAGATAATTCACGTTGTAATCCTTGCCTAACTCGTTCAAAATTTGGTGAGTCGTTTCGTTAAAGTCAGCGCGGTTGTTACCACCAGCTAGGTCACGTTCACTGAAATTGTACGGTTTACCACAAAGGCAGAAATACTTTTGGTATCGACCGAACAAACGAATGTTACCCACCTGTAAGTACTGTCCATCGAAATCAATTTCACCTAATTCTAAACCGCATCGGCGGCAAACGATTGTTCCATCGCGCCGCGTGATCGGTGTTTTCAGTTGTTCCGGTGGTGTAGCTGATTTCGGCATGGTCTAATTTTTTTGTTTCCGTAAAAATCTAATTCTTTCGTGTAGTGGCAACGGCTCGTCAGTTACTTGTTCAGGTTGTTCATCGGATAGAGCTAGCGGTGCCGAACGACGGTGCGTGATTCGGGCCGCGATACCAAAAATCCGTTCGTGCAATTCTCTCTTAACAGGGTTAGTTTCCATTTCGATTAGACCGCGTAGTATCTGTAATCGTTCCGTGCGGTTTGGGACTTTCGGATTTACTTTAGCCTGCGCAAACGCATCACTGATCGTGTGTTGAATATCTTCGATATCATCATCCGACAGTGAACGCGGTTTCATCATTCCGGTTCGTTCGGCAAAGTCCTCGATTTTTTTCAAATTGTTTTTGTTCCGCGCCATACAGTTATGCCTTATCTGTTCTTAATTGTTTTTCGATCTTGGAAATGCGCTCATCAAAGTCTGAAAAATCAACACCCTCGATTGACTGTCGAATGATTGTCGAGGCAGCTCGGCATTCACTAGGCCGATTTCCGGTGTCTAAGTTCTTCACTAAAGTATCGATAGCTGTTTCCATGTGCCCTTGTAATTTTGCGATGGCGGATTCAACCAGTTGCCGCCGCATTTCCCTGTATCGCGTCTTAAACTCCGGCTGGTTCAACCAACGGTGCAGAGTGCTTGGATTGCACCCGATATTTTTCGCAATTTGAACTAGCGGGAGTTCTGAGCAGGAAATTAGCGATAAAAGCGCGGACTCTTGACGCCTAGTAAGTTCTTTAGATTTTCCGTTTTTCTCTTGCATATCGTTTCATTTTGTTGCCGCTAGATATTCCAAACATTGATTTACCCCTACAGATCGGTGGCTTAGGTTTTGACTAGCGGGTACCCTTTGTAGTTTTCCGAAAACGACTTTTCACTGGTCAATTACTACCTGTTTCATGCCTGAAACACGTTGTTTCACGCACCGCAATATGTAGTGATTCTGTTTCACCTATCATATCTTGTAGTTAGACCAGATGGGCCAATTAATTACTTACCCTTGCTGCCGCCGCGCAAATGTGATTTACGAGTTGCTACAAAAAGTTCAGCTTGCTTCTTGGCTTCGGCCAAAACTTGATCGCGGTTGCTATCTGTAATCTTCATATCCGCGAAGTTGATCGCGCTGTTATCGTTGCTAAAGGTCGTGACGTTGCCATTTACGCGATCGGCGTAGCTGTTCGTAAAATTCAAAAGTTGTGTTAACTGATCTAGTGACATATTTTTAAGTGACATAGTTTTCATTCTCCCGCAAATTGATATAAAAAATTCTTATTAGTAGTCGCACACTGAATCGCCCGCTACTTGATCGATCATCGAATCACGTTTCCAGTTAGCCATGTGCTCGCCTAATCGTTTCGTGTAATCACCGATTGCTTGACGATCATTTTCAATGCGGCTATCTAGTGATCCAAGTTGCAATCCGATAGTTTGATATTTCATGCGTGCCTGTTCCGCGATAGCTAGTGCTTGATCGTATTCCTTAGCCGCTATGTTCAATAGTTGTTCAAGTTCAGCGCGTTCATCGAATGCCTGTTCACGGTCGTTGACGCGTTCTTCTTTCGACAGGCGCATGATGCGCGAGCGAAATGCGTAACTATAAACGCGTGATTCGTCAATTTGCTTTTTCAGCGTGATGATGCGCGATGGATCGGGATCGGGATCGTTGATTTCTTTTTCAAGTTCAAGTTCAAGATCAGCTCGCGCTTGTGTTAGCTGGTCTAACTTTTGTTTTGCTTCATCTAATGCCGTCATGTGTTACTTACCTTTCAATCGCTGTCCAAAACTAAAATTTTCCAAAAACACAAAATTTAAAAGGTGCCCGCCCTAGACCTAATCCGGCAGCAACGACGGCCATAGTCAAAACGTCGTTGCCACCGTTTTTCGTCGCCGGAGACAGAAGTTGGCAACGAAAGTCTGTTTTCAAATCTTAATAGGACCAACCCGACTTCAGGAGATGGAAAGTCGGTCTTCCGATCTCGTTGGCCCTTCACCACCGGCGCACCAATGCACTACGGATGGGTTATCTGTTTTCAATCTTTTCAATCCCGCGAACGCAAAGAAAAAGTTTTTCGCATCGGCGGTGGTATCTGTTTTCAAAAAATTGTGCGCAAAAATTATTAACTACTTATTTACTGATCTCTCTACCACTTTGGGGTAGCTCTTGATCCTAAGTTGCTCTGGTGTAGCTGCAGCATAGTAGTAGCTATTACTTTGCAATTTTTGTTGTTAAATAACTGTACCCAGTTTGGGTTTTTGTTTTTGTGTCAAATGGTGGAATTAGAGCGCAGATCGCCCTGCGGTTGTCTTACCATGTGACAACGTACTTGCTATTCAATTAAGTGTGCGTACTTGCTAAAGGCGTGGTGTCAAACGGAGCCAACCGTCGCGCTTGGATTCGTTCTCAGCAGTGTCTAGGTCACGTTACTACACTGGCTACGGTTGAGTAGCCTCGAACGGTTTCGCCCTTCCCTCAAAATGGGGAACCGTGGACGGGTATCCCTGCAGCTAATCCAACAACCACAGGGTTTGTCGATCTTCAATCATCTAGTTTACAATTAGCAAATAGCAATTTTCACTGCCCGCGTCGAGATTTCGCAACCACCGGCGCGGGGCTTTTTTCTAACGACCTTATTCATCAATTCAAATCATCAAGATCTAGTTCGTTGCCGTTGCCTTAACGCGATAGCGGTTCAAGTAACTCTCCAGATCGGAGCGGCTCACCAGATACTTGCCGACCTTGCGGCGGGCCGTCGCCACCCGACGTTCGGAACGAACCGAGGCGACCGGAACGGATCTCCTGCCGCACGGTTTCCAGACTTACGTGCAAGTGTCTGGCAATGTCCTTTGTAGTGTAAAGCTCATCCATAACTAACTCTAATCCCATATCATCAAACCTAAAATCGCCGCAGGCACTACGATTGGTATAGCCCGGATTCCGGGTCATAGCAAAAAACCCAACAAAAACAACATCTTCCTTGTGGTAAGGCTAGTAAACGAGGCCATAACTAACGCTTATCGTTCAACACGCCTTTTAACCAGCGAGCATCCTGCCATTTTCAACGTAAAACAATTATAAACTGGGAATTTTGCACAGTCAAGCGGCCATTTCGCCGTAAGTTCAATGCCATCAATAGTTACCTTACTAGACGGAACATAACTGAGTGACTATCTGTCGGGTTTTGGTGTGATTTTTAGTGTGAGCAAAAACGATAACTTACAGATTGCTAGGGAAATCGGCTAAAACAAGACCCTCATAATCTGTTGGTTCGGGGTTCGAATCCCTGCGGGGGCACTAATCAATCCACACTATGCGCGAACTCACGAGGTGCGAAACGAGTTATCAAAAAGTGTAAACTGTGCGGCATGATTACGCCTGAAGAAATCGCGGGCGAAGAATGGGCTTCGTGGTATCGGCTCTCACCGCAAGAGCGCTGGCGCGAATCCGAAAAGTTGTGGCAAGTTTACTTTTACCTTGGTGGTTCACTTGATACGCAACCCGATACTCAAAGTCCTTTCTTCGATCCAGGAGCACCGAGTGCGGCCGCCGCTCATGGGCGGCCAAGCTTGCGTATTCTACGGCGCAGCCGAGTTTAGCCGCGATACCGACGTGAGTCCTCATGTGCGTCGGCGAAGTGCGATGACGCTGATCACAATCAAACCCGTACCAAGTAATAGAACGAGAGTCTTAGGCGAAAACAATCCATCCCAGTATGCGTTACTCTTGCAATGGAGGCATGGAAACGTGCCTCGACGAAAGCCATGCTGCTGCAGTCAGGCATAATGTGATCAGGGTTGCGAAAGCGATCGGTATGATAAAGAGATGAATCCAGCTCACCACCGCGATGGCGGCGAAGCAAAGAGCGAACGCCCAGGTGGTGGCGCGCATACGCGCCAAAGTCGCTGCCGGAAGGCCACCTAGCTGCCACGCCAATATCGCCGCTAATAGATACAACACGCCGACTGAGAATCCGGCCGCGACAAAGAAGTCCCAATACGAGCGGTGAAACCCCTGCACGTCAAAGCGAATTGTCCGCATTGAGGTAAGAAGGGCATCAACTCCCCATGACGGATCAGACTGGCGAAAGCCGAGGGTATGTCCTACCGCGAAAAGCAGCAAAAGAACCGCAGCGATTCGATAAAACACGGATGCTTTCATTCTTGCCTCCATAGGACCACTTCAGCGGGCACCACTATCCTCCCGCCTGGGCAAACTGTATCACTACTCAAGCATATTAACCGCTCGATTCGCCGCCGTCTTATCAGTGTAGGCAGTCGTCATCCTGGCCCAGCCGCAGCCCGTTTCGTCACGAGACAGAACACCATCCGAGCATGCCTTGCAATGCGAACGGTAATCTAGTAACTCTTGGTCGAATTGCAGCACAGTTGCGGTCTCAACAAAATAGAAACGCGGTTTACTGACCACCGATGAAGCGACTAATAATTCTTGTATTCTCGTGTGTAGTGCTCTTTGGCGTGAGCTGTTCGAGGTTTCACAATGCGCCGGCTGATGCTAAAGATGCACGCTACGTCGTGATCTCGCCAATCTATAACGAAATCATCTGGGCGTTGGGGGCGCAAAATACGGTTGTAGGGATTGACCTTTCCACTACCTATCCTCGCGAAGTTAAGAACGTGCAGACGGTGGGCTACCATCGCGCGTTGAGTGCGGAAGGCATTCTCTCACTACACCCGACGGCGATAATTCACGATAACAACATCGGTCCACCGCAAGTCGTGCAACAACTTCAGCAACTAAACATACCGATGAAGACGTTCACCGCGAAAAATGATTCCTTCGATGGGACGAAGGCATTGATTCGCGAAATGGGCGCCTACTTTCACAAAGAGACCCGTGCCGAAGAGCTTTGCAAAACTCTCGATACACAACGCTCCGAGTCACTCGAAAAGGTAAAGCAGTACACCGATCATCCACGCGTGGCAGTGATCCATTTCGGGCGCGCGTCAAATGTGTATCTCGTCGTCGGCAAAGGCGGCGGCGGTGATGGCGGTGGCGTCAGCCAGATGGTCGAGTTCGCCGGCGGAGAGATGGCCGTCGAAAACACCGGCAGAGGCATGCAGCGAATGGAGTCGCCCGAGATAATCGCGAAAGCGAATCCCGACGTCATTTTGCTGACCGACTATGGTTACGATCGTCTCGGCGGATCGATGGATCACATAAAAGCGTTACCCGGCGTGGCGACCTCAAACGCGGCGCGGGACAATCGTATCTTCCGAATCGAAGAGAACGTGCTAAATTACTTCGGCCCGCGCTCGGGAGAAAACATCGCAAAGGTAGCCGCAATCATTCATAAAAAGTGACCACGCAACACGGCCGTCGACATTTACTCCTCATCGCGTTAGTTGCCGTCACCCTTCTTGTACTAATCGCTTCGATACGCTACGGCGCGATCGATTTTTCGATTACTGAAATCAGCCGCGCACTCGCATCTCTGATTCCCGGACGTCCTGAACCCACTCTCGACCAGCGCATCTTTCTTGAGCTGCGTTTCCCGCGTGCAATTCTTTGTCTGTTAGTCGGTGCGAGCCTCGGCGTCGGCGGCACACTGATGCAGGCGCTGTTTCGAAATCCCATCGTCGAGCCAGGACTGGTTGGCACTTCGAGCGGCGCTGCTTTTGGCTCGGCTTTGTTTTTTGTACTCGGAGGCGTGTTTCAGATCGGCGCGAGTCTCTGGAGT
>Ga0134124_10003032_pt1 | contig 13515 bp, 23 predicted proteins | sample KB304_FD_96880 | JGI IMG/M metagenome (GOLD analysis project Ga0134124, IMG submission 96880) | Terrestrial soil microbial communities without Nitrogen fertilizer from Kellogg Biological Station, Michigan, USA - KB3-0-4 | ecosystem: Environmental > Terrestrial > Soil > Unclassified ... | reverse complement strand
TTTAGGTGAAGAGCATTCCGCCGTCGATGAGGACGGATTGGCCGGTCATGTAGTTGGAATCGGGTCCGGCGAGGTAGGACACGAACGCGGCGACGTCCTCGCCGGTGGAGACGCGGCCCAGTGTGATGCCTGCGGCCATGGCCTTCATCGACTCGCCTTCGCCGACTTTGTTGATGGCGCCCAAGTCGCGATCGACCTCGACCCACATGTGGGTGTCGACGATGCCGGGGCAGTAGGCGTTGACGGTGATGCCGTGTTCTGCCCATTCCTGCGCGGCGGATTGGGTCAGCGTGCGGGTCGCGTACGCCCAGATCTGCGCCGCCGTCAGGCCGCCAGTAATCGAAGAAATCTTCGCATCCAGGTTCTCGCCCTCTTCGGGATTGATCGCCGTGAACGCTTTGATCGTCGCGCCGCTCTTGAAGATCACCCCGCCCCGATGACCATCCGGGATCGCGGTGGCGTGCCACAGGTAATTGCCGGCCCCGATCTCCGTAAAGCCCGTCGAGATCGTGCTGACGGTCGAGCCACCGGTATCCACCAGCACGGCCGTCAGGGTTAACCCCGTGTTGCCGCCCCCGAGCGCGATCGAGAAATCAAGTGTATAGGCCATCAGTCGCTCATGGGAAGGACCACTTGCCCCCGCTGCTGCTGGTCGTGGCCGCCGGGAACGCTTCGCCCCGCCGCCAGTAATCCTCGTTCCCGGTCCCGATGGCCGACGCGGTGATCGTGTCAAAATAAGCGATGCCGTTCCCGGCCGCCGCGCGGCTCACCAGCCGTACCGTTACGAAACCCTTTGCCGTGGGCGTGAACGTCGAAAACGTCAGCGTCTCCCAGGTGTCGATCCCCGCCGTCATCGTTTTTGTCTCGGTTGAGACGCCGATATCACCGGCTGCCTGGAGGATCGCCTGTGGCTTACTGCCCGTGCCGTGGTTCGTATCGTAACGCGCCCGCAGCGTGATCACCGTCGCGGCGGCGTTGACCGGAATGAAGAGGGCGTGGTCCGCCGGTCCCGTCAGCTTCAGACTGTAGGTCGAAGCATCCACCACGGACGCCTCCCGCGCCCCGGTGTCGTGCCGCTCGAAAGCCCCCAGCGCATTATTGGTGCTCGAACCGCCCGCTGGTCGCGGGCGCTGTAACGCATCCACTGAAGGAGGAGACGCTGCGGCGCCGAACCCGAGCAGCGGACTGCCGCTCGTCGGGGTGAAGAACGGCTGGGGCAGGAAGCCGTTCAGCCAGCCGTAGCCCAGTTCCCAGAGCGGCGCATAGCTCGTTGTCTTACTATTGCCGCCGGCCGTGACATTCGTCCGGGGCGTCGCTCCATAGAGAATGTTCCAATCCTCGCTCAGCTGACCTGATGCCTGGGCAACCACGGGTAACTGGGCGAAGAACACGCAATTGTTGACTGTGCACGGGATCGAAGTGGAGTGATTGGCCCCCGTCTCGACCACTGACGAGCCCTGGCCGATGGCCGTGCAATTGGTTACTTTGAGTCCCCCCGGCTTTCCGGCTGAAGCGCCGCTGGGGGCCGTATAGATGAAGCGCGCATTCGAGCCGATGAGGAGGCAATTCGTGAAGGTGATCCCGATATCATAATCAGCGCCCGCCACGGTCGCCGGCTGAAAGAAGCACTGGGTGAGACCGCTCATTGTCATGAGCACGCAGGAGTCAAAGCTCCAGTTCGCCGCGCCGCCCGTCGTCCCCGTCCAGGTGAACATCCGGCTCGACGGCCCCGCAGCCACTGCCACACACTGAAAGAAGCGGATGTCGGTCGATTCAGCCGTATCGCCGTTCACCAGCGAGGCATTCGAGGCGACATTCCCGCCCACGAGATAGAGACCCTGAAAGGTAAGGTGGTCCCGCCCGTTCAGGTTGAGGAGCACCGAGGTAGAGTTAGCGGTCTTGTCGTCGGTAAGAAATGAGGTCCAGGTAACGGAGCCCGCATCGCCGGTCTGCGCTCCATCGACGTCCGCGATAATCTGCGTCTCGGCCACGGCCGAGGTCATCGCGACGGTGACGACCTCGCGGTAAACGCCAGCGCCGATGTACAGAGTGTCGCCAGAACTGATCCCGCTGGCTCCCAAGGCTTTCCCAAGGGTCAGCCAGGCGGCTCCAGCCGAAGTGCCGGCGTTGGCATCCGAGCCGCTCTTTCTGACAAACTTGTTTGCCACGCTACACGCCCGCCTTCGTGCGGATCAGCCACCCAGCGATCAACTGCGCCAACTCCAACCGCTGGGCTGCTGTGAGCGTGGTGATCACCGCCGGGAAGATCAGGGCGTTCGCGCCGGTGAAGTCGGCGATCACCGTGCTCTGGTTGGCGCTGTCCACCACCTTGCCTTCGATCTGGGCGCGCGGCACGTTCACGCTCGCCGAGGCCAGGGCCGTAATCTGAAACTGAAGGATATCAGCCATCAGGCGCCTGCCAGGGTCTGCCAGTTGGCGCCGTCGCTCTGGACAATGAGGCACGCCTGCGGCGTGCTGGTCGAAGCCCCGGCAGCCCCATCGATCGTCTGCCCACCAGTGGTCGCAATCGTGAGCGTATTCACGCCGGTGCCGGTGTTCTTGATGACGTAGATCCGGCCATCGATCCCCACCGCCGTCGGCAGCGTCACCGTCTTGTTGCCCCCGGTGGTGTTCTCAAAGATCGAGAAGTGACCGCCGGCCAGGGTCGTGTTTGAACTGGTTGAGGTGATGGGGGCTGACAGCGAGCCCAGCACATGCGTCAGCGGATTGCTGCCATCCGCTTCGATCCGAACGGCCGTTCGCTGCGCCCCACTGTCCGTCGCGATGAAATCCAGCCGCCCCTTGAACGATGCGGTCGTATTGTCGAGCATGCCCTGCACGATCCGCCCGGCCTCCCGGCTGTTGTTCCCCGTGGTCGGGGCGAGCAACTGGAGCGCGGCGGCGCTGGTGACGCAGAAGCGATAAGCGAGATTGCTCGCTCCGTCAAAAGCGTCAAAGACGGCCAGGCGGGACGTGAGCGCGAACAGCTGGCCGCCGCGCACGTTCACAATGGTCGAGTCATCGTTCATCGCATTGAGGGAGAGGGTGCCGTTCGCATTGAGACTCGACCAGACGGTTCCGGTGCTGTCGAGGATCGAGATGAAGTTCGCGCTGTGGGTCGGTGAAAACTGTTTCAGTTGCAGGGCGTCAAAAGCGTCATTCGTTGGCTGGATCAGGTTCCGAGTCGAACTGTTCGGCGCCAGGATCACGTCCCCGGAAAGCGTGGTGGGAAACGTCGCCCAACTGGGATCAGCCCCGACTCCATTCGTCTTCAGATACTGCCCACTCGTGCCGGCGGCCAGGTTGTTCCATTTCGCGGCGCCCCGATACAGCACGTCACCCCGCGCCACCGACGTCAGTGCGACATCGACCGTCAGATCGACCAGGGCGCTGGAGATGTAAAAGGCCTGGGGCACCTCACTCCTCCTCTGGCGCAGCGCCGGTGTCCGCTTTCAGCGCCTCGTAGGCCGCTCTCGCCATCACGTAGTTCACGCGGGCATTCTCTAACTTCGCCTCGGCCTGGACCAGCAGCTCATCCCGCAGCTGTTTCTTCTGCTCGGCAGTCATCATTTCACGCTCAAGGCGTGGTCGCCAGAAAGTTGTCGGCCCGCGCCGTCGCGCTGCTCGTCGTTAGGCCCACCAGCGTCGCCGTCTGGTTGAAGCTGCTCGTCGTCGTCACCAGCAGCACCCCGTTCAGGTAACCTTTCAGGGTCGTCCCCTGACAGGTCATCGTCAACAGGTCGCCGTCCACCATGACCGGCCCGGCGGGGGCGAAGAGCGTCGTATTGCTGCCCGCCTGGCGCCGGACGAAGCCAATATGGCCGGCGGCCCCATCGGTCGGGCCAAAAAAGATCAGGTTGTTGTTGTCGGTGCCCCGCGCGAAGATATGCATGCTGTCTCCCACCCCGCCGGTCGAGCAGTTCGCCTGCACCAGCACCTCGCTTTTCGTGCTCTCGATCAAGGCCGCGAAGCCGGTCCCGCTCTGGTACTGCGCCTGGTTGCTCGCAATTCCCCAGGTGTCGCTCGGGTTCGACCACGCCTGGCCCGTGTCCGCATTGCCCAGGACGGCCGCGTTGGCGCGATCAAAGCTGTCCCGCACCAACGTCTGCGGCCCGACCGTCAGCCGGGTCGGGCGGCGGCGGCGCGCCAGCGGCTCGGGCATCAGGTGGCCGTGATCCCGTATTTAGTCGCCATGGCGTTCCGCATCAACTGCTGCTCCGTGCCGGTCAGCGCCACATTCCAGACGAAGATCTCGAACAGGTTGCCGTTCAAGAAGATCGTCACGGCGCCATTGCTGTTCAATCCTCCGATCGTCGCCGTCGTCAGCGTCGTGGGGGCCCGGTTCTGGGCCGTCGGCGCCACGATCTGCGTGCCGTCCACGTTGATCTCCATGGTCGTCCCCGGCCCGATCCAGGTCACGATGTGCGGACTGGTGTTCGGCACGCCGCCGGAGACGGTCGTCGAGCCTCCCCCGTCCTGAGTCTTTCCCGCCGCCCAGACCGGCCCGCTGCCGACATCGAAAAAGTAGGTCGGCGTGGTGCCTGCCGCGCCGAAACCGAGTTGGACCTGCGCCGAAGCCACCGAGGTCTGCTTCAGGACCATCAGCACCGTGATCGGCAGACTGGAGCCGGAAAACGCCGCCGCCAGGCTGTCCACCCCCAGCCACTGGGTGTTCGCCACCGCGAACAGCAAGGCCGGCTTCCCGTTCTGCACGGCCGCCTTCCAGAGCGGCTGCCGCGCGCCGGTCGCCTGGGTGGCATGGTTCCCCCGGCCGCTCTGGTCCCGCCAGCCGCCAATCCCCGTCCCATCCGTCGATACCGGACTGGTCAGCGCCGTATCCGCATAAACGCCCGAGTCGGCCGAGACCCAGAGCTGCAAGGCGCTGCGCTGGACCGGCACAAAGCCGCGCGCCGCCAGGCCGCGCCGGCGCTGGATCAGATTCGGCACCGAAAGCTACAGCCCGGCGGCGATCGCCGCCCCGATCAGATCGTAACCCGCCGGGTTGAAATGAACGCCATCCCCGGCGGCGAACGCCGGTTGGATGTCCCAGAGATTATTCACGTCGCCTCCCGCGCGAAACTTGCCGACCAGACTGCTGGCATCCACCGAGAGAAAGCCGGGATAACCCCCCACCAGGCTCACCAGCGCGGCGTTCCAGGTATCACGGGTCTGCAGCTGGGTATTCGTCCCATTCGTCCACGGCAGGATCAGCAGGGCCACGGCCCGGATGCCGGCCGTCTGGCAGGCGTCCAGCATCGCCGTCCAATTGTTGATAAAGGTGGACTGACTGCCCCCGGCGATATCATTGATGCCCCCGTTGATCAGGGCTACCTGCGGCCCCAGGTTGATGACGTGCACCGTGAACCGGGCCGCAATCTGCGTCGTCGTCTGCGAGCCGATTCCTTGATTGAGCCAGGTCCAGTGCTTCCGCCGCGCCGCTGCCTGCGTCAGGTTCGGACCGGGCCGGGTCCCGGACTCCAGCCGCGAAAAACAGGCCGGATGGCCGGCGACCAGGCTGTCGCCAATCCCCAGCAGGCGGGGATGCAGCAGCGTCTCCCCCCGGTCGGCCGGGGTGCGCCGCCGCCCAACCGGCGGGAGCATTAATTACCCGGCCCTCCCTAGTTGCCTTCGACGGACAGCGTGACGATCAGCGTCTCACTGTTGGCGATCGGCGTGAACGCGTTCAGCGTCATCAGCGCCGCGTAGATCGTCTGCTCGGCGGCGCCGCAGGTAAAGTGGATCGGCTCCGTCGGCACGCCCCGGAAGATCGTGTTGCCCGCCGCCACCGGCACGCCCGTGCTGTACTGCCCCGAGAGGGACGCGGTGAGCGGAATCCAGCCAATCATCAGCGCGGCGTGCGCGTCCGAGAGGTTCAACTGCGCGTTGTCGCCGGCGAGCGTCACGGTGGCGGAAAAGAGGAGCAGCACGAGTTGCGGCACGGTCGCTGCATAGCTGGAGTAGACCACCTGCGCGCCCTGGATCACGCCGGAGGCGCCGTTAAACCGCCCGACGGGGATCGTCGTTGGCGCGGTCGAGGCGGTCCCCACCTCGTCGCCGATCGTGTACGGGGTCGCGTTCGCCGGGCGCGTGAAGGTGCAGGTGGGCGCCGGCGGCGTGAAGCCGCCGACCACCAGCGAGCCGTCCGTGTTGCCCTTCAGGGCGTGCCAGTTCGAGCCGTCGAAGACACCGGTGCCGCTGGCCAGCAGCAGGTTGCCGTTGTCGGGATAGGCCGCCAGGGCGCTGGTCGCGTTGCGGATCAGGCCGCCGGAGCCGTTGAAGCCGATCCCGACCGGGGACGGGGTGGCGCCGCCCGGCGCCGTGGTGCCCTGGACCGTGGTGCCGCCCGCGCCGCCCGCGAGCGAGCTGGCGGGGGAGCCGGCCCCGATGTTCATGGTGACGACGGGGGTGCCGGAGGTGTAGGCGCTGCAGCGCACGCGCGCCGCGCGCAGGCCGGCATACTGGAAGAACCAACGGCCCGCCGCCGTGGCGGTCGTGACGCCCACGCCGCCGGCTGCCGGGGTGCCGGTGATCGCAAACCAGTCGTTCACGTCGTCCGTCTCGGCGATCCGGCCTTCAAACACGACCGTGGCGGAAAAGGTGCCGGTGATCTGGATGCCGAGGACGGAGCCGCCCCCGGCGGAGACCCCGACCTGCGAGCCGGTGGGGGCGGTGCCGGTGCCGTTCCAGGCAGCGGAAATACTGACGGACTGTTTCCGGTCCTCGGCTAAAAGCATGGGTATCCTCCCAGTCAGGGCGAGGATACCAGTTAACGCGGGGGCGCGGCTGTCCTACCTGGTCCGACGGGCAGCGAATTGATTGCCGATGACATCGGCGAGAGAGCGGTCCTCGAACTCATCCTGCCGGTAGGCATCGCCCTTGATCTCGGCCGAGATCGCCATGAAGCGGTCGTAAAGCGTGGGCTGCAGTGTCTCCACTGCCGGGCGCGGGGAGCGCATGACGAGGTAGCGGAGCGCATCGACCGCGTGGTCGTGCTTCGCGAGCGGCACTTCCCGGTCCTTCTGCCCCGGCTTGATCTGCTTCCACTGGTATTGAGAGATCTCCCAGATCAATTCGGCACAGTCACCGGTAAAGAAGAGGTGAGGGGAGTTGGGTTCTCCGGCGCGCGGATGCCACGGCGGAAAGCGGTGGGTGGGGTCCGGCTGCAGGAGTTGGCGAATGCGGGCGATGGAGTCCCGCACGGCGTTGTTTCCCGGCTCGCACAGCAGCCCGGCCATCCGGTACTGGTCGATGATCCGCTCCGCCGTGCCCCCGGCGCTCTGCGTCTGGTGGGTGGAGGGGTCGATCACCGTCCAGTCGATGGTTTCGCCTGCGGAGAGCCGGAGGATGTTGGCGGCGTTTTCGGCAGGGATGCTATTGCGTTGGTAATAACAGCGGTAGATGAGATAGTTACCCTCGAAGTCGCTGGCGAGCCACAGGCAAGCCGTCGGGTTAACGAGACCGTGGTCAAGGCCACGGAACCGGGGCCAGGTGTCTGAGACGGAAAAAGGTAAAACCAGGTGCAGGGCGCGGTCGAAGTTATCAAAGACCATCCCTTCGAAGATGTCGAAAGAGCCCTGGAGGTACTTTTCGATCCAGACATCATCATAGATCTCCCGGAGGTCGTTGATGTAATCGGGCGGCAGGAAGGTGTTCTCGTGCGGGTTCGACTGGAAGCCCGCGTGGTCCTTGTACCGCCGCTTCCCCGGCTCCAGATCGGCGGCGTAGAACAGGTCGTAGACCCAGTTCTTGCCGGCGGGGTTGCCCGTCAGCCAGGACTGGCGGGAGCCCAGCGTGTCTCGGAGTCGGGCCCGCAGCTGCTGGTAGAGCGTGACGTCGATCCCGTCCTGGTTGCACTCGTCGATCCAGCACCAGGCCAGGTTGAGGGACGCGAGATCGCCGTGCTCCTTCAGGTTCCAGCCGCTGATCTCGAACCCGTTCTTGAAGCTGATCTTCGGCCCCTTCGGCGGGCTGCCGATCACGTCCTTGATCACGGCGGGGGGGATGGTGGCCAGGAGCGTCTTCCACGTCGTATCCATCAGCCCCTTATACTCATACCGCGCCACCAGCCCCTGCCCGTGCTCGCCGGGGTACTCGAGGGACTGGAGCGTGGCTTCCGCCGCTCCCACCTGCGTCTTGCCGCCGCCGAAGCCGGAGACGTACGCCCGGTGCTGGGCCAGGGAGGCGTGGAAGCGGGCCTGGGTGGGCAGCGGCTTGTAGATGCGGCCCTCAGCCGTCCTCAAGTGGCAGTCGATGGTTGTTCCCCCCGCCCATCGCCATACCGTTCTAGCAGCTCCTGTTCCAGGAAAACGACCATCTTCAGAACACTGATCCCCCGGCCGTCTGTTCGCTCATGAGCATCCAGGATCCAGAGCATCGCTTCCCGGAACTGGTCGTAAGTCAGGTCCTGCCAGCGGCACTTCGCTGCCTGCCAGAGCAGCGGCACGAAAAGATCGATCATCGCAGCCCCCAGCCCCAGACCATGAGCGCGAAGACGAGCACGAGGAAGGTCGTGGTGAGCAGTGCGCCGCGTGTCTCACGATCCATCAGCGCCTCGGCTGAAAGCACTGACCGCAGACGGAAATGGAGCGCGTCCCGGTCCAGGTCTCTGTTCCGGATGGGGACTTGCCGGTAACGTGGGTGTGCTGCCCGGTCAACCGAATCGCGCCCATCAGCCTATCCCCGCAGTGCGGGCAGACCGCATCATATCCTGGGTCCAGCGTCTCTGCCGCCGGCGCCGGCAGGAGCGGCACGGCCAGGGTCGAGGCCGCCACCCCCGTCAGCCGCTTCAAGAACTCGTTACGCTTCATCCTTCTCCCCCTTTCCTTCTGACCATCAGTTTCGGCTTACACTTATGACACAGACTCTCATACAGCGCCCGCCACTGCGCCCCTCCCGGCCGGGGGATATCGACCGCGATCACGTTGATCGTCGTATCCGCCTGCACCGGGGCCTGGGTCGCCGCTCGGCCCTTGAGATGCTCCAGCATCAACCGCAAGCTGGCCGGATCGCCCCCCATCGCCTTCTCATACAGCACGTTCACGAACGCTTCAATCTGCTCGTCCGACAGGCTCTCCAGTGCCTTCTGCATCCGTAGATCCGACTGCTTCCGCCTGGCCCCCTCTGCCTGGTAGTCACTCGGCCGCCCCTGGCCTACTCGCCTTCCCCCCGGACCCCTCGTTTCACTCACGCTGCTGATCCTTCAGGGCCAGCGAGAGCACCCGCATCGCCGTGGGGATCGGCTCGCCGTGACAGCCACAGCCGGCTTCCTCCAGCAGCGTCAGCGCGTTCCTGATCGCTTCCCGCGCCTCATCCCGCTCCCGCAGCCACTGCGTGGCCCGCGCTCGCTCCGCCGCCAACTCCCGCACCCCGTGGGAATACTCCTTATTCCAATCCGTCACTTGCTTGCCTCGCCAAAACTGGCCCACCCGCGCTACAATGGGCGGTGCAGGTGGTCATAGCGCAGCTACTTTCTCCCCCAACAACCCATCATCCTTGATTTTGATTGGACGTTTTCTCGGAAGTATAGATACTCATGCGCCACCCCCGCCTGGGGGCATGCACGGGGGGTATGCACCCCCTCCCCACCCGATCCTTACCCGAGTCAGCATGGCATGGTCTGACGCCTGTGTGGGGGGTGGATGGCTGGATTGGTTCGGTGGCGAACGGATCTTCGAGTCGCTGACCCTGATCCGGACCACGGATCCAGGTAAAGGGTGCCACGGGTGTGCCTGCCCAGCAGGAATGTATCGTATTGCGACCTGTTTCTCAGGCTGAGGCACAGGCCTTACCGTTCATCCCCCTGGTTCCTCTCTCGTGAGCAGATACTCGCGTAGCGTGATCACGCGTCTCTGCCGCTTCCCGGATCATTCAGCCCCTGACCCACTGCCAGATAGCCCCTGCTGCCTTGTCAAAAAGCGCGGAGCGTAGCTTCCCCTGTTCTTCCTTCCGGAGACGCTTTCACCTTCACCACGCCGCTTCCCTCTTCCTCCTTTCTCCTTAACGAGAAGCAATTCTCCCTTCTGTTACACCTGTGGATTGCACCTTGATTCCGAGTTCGGTATACTCACTCTGGCACTGCAATCAGGCAGCAGCCGGCTGGAGGAGCAAGCGATGTTTCACTACGGAGTGCAGAACTGGACGGGCGAGCAGTGGGTAACGATTGCCCAGTTCGTCCGCTCAATTGACGCGCAGAACTTCGCTTCTGCCATGGAATGTTCGACCGATCACTACCGCGTGATCCATCTGTGACAGGGCCATCACGCCCGCCCTTCCCGAGGAGACAAGCGATGATCACTCATTGGTGGACGCTCTACTGTAACGAATGGCGCGGGTTAGGCCGGCGCCTCTGGCTCGCGCTGGGTGGGTGGCGACGCGTGGCTTTACTGCTGGAGGAGATTTGAGATGACAACGTTTACCTGGTATCGCACCTATAACGGGAAGTCGGGTGGCTGGAATGGATCGGCCGGCGCTCGCTCCTTGCTGCAGGCATGGCGAGAAGCGAAGGCTCACGTCGCCACCTATCCCGGCTCAGTCGTGGAAATCGAGCGAGAGAATGGCGTGGTCTATCGCATCACCCAGTGCGGCGCTGCCCTGGTGACCGAGGCAGAAGCATGGCGCAAGCAGTGCGAACTGCGCGACCGCTTGTTGGGGATCGGATCATGACATCAGCACTCACCACCGCTCTCCAGCGCATCCAGGCGCTGGAGAGCGGCCTCCGCACGCTGCGAAATGATGACCGTTTTTACGACAGCGCGCTGTTCCGAAACCTGGAGCAACAGATCGATGCCGCCTACCGCGAGTACGAGCGATTGAAGAAGGAACAGGACCATGCCCTTTGATGAGATCGGTGGCGAGTATGAGTTTGCCGTCCACGTCAACGTGGACGGCGCCGTAAAGACCGCTCGCTTCTTCCGGGTAACAGAGGCAATCGGCTGGGCTGAATGCAGCCGGCGGTTGGGCTGTGAAGCCACGATCGAAGTGGAGTATGAGCGGCTGGGCGATCAGCAGGAGACAGAGCGATGATTGGTTGGGATCAGATCGAAGAACACTACTCGCTGTCTGCGGCGATCGCCGCTTGTTGGAAGCTGGCGGATCACTATCAGCAGGCCGAGTGCATCCTCGAGTACCAGCACAAGCAGCAGACGGATGGCACGCCCATCTACGGCATCGCTTCCGGCTCGGCGCTCGATCAGTGCGACAACTGGCGTGCGGATTGGGAAGTCATTGGCATCCGTGATCCGGCTATCTGGCTAAAGCATCAGCCGGAGTTCCGGTTCACACGGCCCCTGGGCCAGCAGCGATGAGTAAGCCGGTGCCAATCACTGGCCCGCTGCCGCCGATGTGTGACTACTGTGAGGAACCGGCCATCGCAGAGATACAGGACAACTTCGGCACTCGCCTGTACTGCTGCGAGGCTTGCCGCGATCCTGCTCTGCCAAAGTTCTCCCTCACTGGGTGGGAGCAGCGCCGACAATCGAAGTTGGAGGTGCGTGATGAGTGACTTTGGACCGACTGCCACCATGAAGCGGGTGAACCCTGGCGCATCCGAGTGGGTGCTTAATGACCTGGATCGGGTGCATGTGCTGACGCTCTCTCGCAATCGCTGGGGCTACCTGAGTATCCGGCGGCGCGGTGGTCCGCTCGTTACCTGTGACCCCCGGATTGATCCGTACTGGCAGCCGGCGTTCCAGCCTGACGAGAATGAGTGAGCTACTGACTGCGGACCAGGCGGCCGAACAGTTGCAGGTCTCGGTCCGCCGGGTCCGCAAGTTGTGCGAACAGGGCCGGCTGCCGGCCACCAAGCTCGGGTGGTCCTGGATTATCCGGGCAGCAGACGTAGAAGCCTATGTCAGGCACAAATCTTGCTCAGCCGAGTAACGCAGCATGTGTAGAGAGTGCGTTAGTTGGCTGAGCCGAACAGGAGATGATGATGATCTATTACGTCTGGGTAAACGGCCGTCAGCTCCACGCCGGCTATCCCTCCGTTGAAGAAGCTTGCTCTTTCATCCAGCGGTGCTGTATTTGGAAAGATAGAACTGAGGTCCGTGACGAAACAGGGAAGCTCTATTATGCGTCACAAACCCACTCCCGCCACTCGTGACTGATTACCCTCCGCTCGCGCGGGCACACCCACACCCGCGCGAGCGTGCCGTTCACTAGCCTTCGCTTCGTCCAATCATCCGTACTGGCCCAGATCTTCTCCCATCTCCCTCTGGCGTACTCGAGTAACTCCAGCGTGGAGCGGTCCAACTCGTCGACCCGTGGCGCAGGAACGGCAGCCAACTCTAACTCCTTCTGTCTGAGGCTCTGGGTCAAGCCTTCCCTGACGCGCGCGAGAGAAGCCAGCTGGTGCTGATCCGTCACCAGTAACTCGCGTTCGGTGATCGCGTCCAACTTGCGCTCCAACTCGTCGACCGCCGCCAGTAGCGCACTCCTGCCCTGACTGATGACCGTTTTTTTCGCCCGTCGCTCCGCCGCACTCACGGCTGCCTGCGCCTTCTTGAGGATGCCCGGCGCGTCTAACAGGCGCGGGATCAGTGGTGTGATGTAGCTATGAACTGCCTCCCTCGGCACCCACAGGTACGGGGTCCGCTCCGTCTTGCGCACCACGTACAGGGGCCGGTAGTCGGCACTCAACACGACGGGTACCGCTTCATAGCCCTCAAACCGCACCACGTCTCGACACCAGCCGACGCTCGAGCCTTTGGGGGCGCGCTTCCGCCAGCGGGCGCGCAGCACCGCCTGGAGGTGCTCCCACTCGGGCCGGCTGATCAACGGCTCATAATCGCCCGCCTTTAAGGGCCACACCCATTGATCGAGCGGCAGCCGTTTGCCCTGGTCCAGATAATGGGCGGGATAGCCGCAGATCGTTGGGGACTGCAGCGTGTTCTGGATCTTCCACACCGGCAACCCGTACTTCTCGACCAGTTGGGCAAACGACATGGTGAGCGCGTCCTGGGCGATCAACCGGTACAGGTTGAACCGCTCGTTCGGCACGTACCGCTTGTTGGCCTTGTCCCACTCGTAACAGTCGGGATGCGCGCCGTTCCGGTTCTGGCCTTCCCGCAGCATGTGGTCCCGCTTGATCTTCGCCCGGCGCCGGAAGTTCCGTAACTCCATCCGGGACATGAACCCTTCCATCTCCCAGGAATTCAGGTCGTCATCTTCCCACAGGTCGTAGATCCGGTACGGGGTCCGGTGCAGGATGCCAACCCGGATCAAGGCGTCCTGAATACGCCCCTGCTGGCTCTGCGCCCCGCGCGTGAGCCGGGCCACCTCGACGGTGTAGACGATCCCACGGGCGTTATCCCGCTGCCGCTCCCAGAGGGCCAACAGGCGCCGGAATTCGGGGCGGGTCTCAATGCGCTCACCACTGCCGATCTCTGCGTAGATCTGGCTCTCGTGGACGTGCAGGCCATCCTGATGAGCGAGGCGAAGCAGGAGATCGCGATGGGCGGTCAGGACGTGGGGGTCGTGCAGTTCGTCGCGGGACTTCCTGAGGTAAAGCCACGCGTC
>Ga0134124_10003030_pt1 | contig 13518 bp, 16 predicted proteins | sample KB304_FD_96880 | JGI IMG/M metagenome (GOLD analysis project Ga0134124, IMG submission 96880) | Terrestrial soil microbial communities without Nitrogen fertilizer from Kellogg Biological Station, Michigan, USA - KB3-0-4 | ecosystem: Environmental > Terrestrial > Soil > Unclassified ... | reverse complement strand
GTGCTGCTGATCACGCCCGTGCACTGGTACCAGGCGGCCAGCCCGCTCAAACTCATGATGGACCGGCTGGTGTGCGCCGACGGTGGCAACCCCGACCCCACCTCCACGGGCGGCAAGGACCCGGAAAAGGCCAAGGCGCTGGAAATGCGCGGCTGGGACTATCCCCAACACCTCGCCGGCCGGGTCTATGGCCTGGTGGTGCACGGCGACGTGGCCGGCATCGAAAGCACGCGGCGCGCCTTGGCGGACTGGCTGGACTGGATGGGCCTCATCGGCGCGGGCTCAATGGGCCGGCTTGACCGCTTCATCGGCTACTACGAGCCCTATGCCACCAGCCATGCGGCCCTGGACGGCGACCTGGCAGTGCAGGACGAGACACGCAACGCCGCGGCCGCGCTGGCGCAGGCCATTCGCGACCTGCGTGAGGACAAGCTGGAGAGGCCTGACCGAGGCCTCAAGCGGCCAAGGCCCAAGTAAACCGGCCGGGCCTAGGCGGCCACGCGCGCGTCGGGTCGCTTGTCCGGACGCCGCTTGTCCGGACGCCGCTTGTCCGGAAATCGCTTGTCCGGACGCGACAACCGCCGCGGGCGCACGCCCAGCCTGGCATGGCTGCGGCGCAGCGCCGACTCGACCGACAGCGTCTTTTCCGCTCCGCGCAGGAAAGCCAGCGCCGCGCGCTCGGCGTTCAGGCGGCGGCCCTTGCTCATCTTGGGACCCAGCAGTCCCTGCCGCCAGGCATGGAACACCTGCGGGTTAATGTAGGCCTTGCGGCACACCGCGGGCGTGTTGCGCAACTCGCCCGCCACCTGCCGCACCACCTCGTTGATGCAGCCCACGACGGCTCGTTCGCCCCCCTTGTCGGGGAGATCGACGCCCGACAGCAGTTCGATGGCGCGCAGCGTGGCCCCCCAGGTGCGGAAGTCCTTGGCCGTGAAGGCCTCGCCCATGGCCTCGTGCAGGTAGGCATTGACCTGCTCCGAGCCCACGGCGTGGCGTTCTCCCGCCGGATCCACGTACTGGAAGAGCTGCTGGCCGGGCAACTGGTGGCAGCCGCGCATGATCTTCACCACGCGCGCATCGTCCAGGCTCACCTCGTGTTCCACGCCGCCCTTGCCCCGAAAACGCAGCAGGGCGCGCGGGCCCGAGAACCGAACGTGCCGGCTGCGCAGCGTGGTGAGGCCGAAGCTGTTGTTCTGCTGCGCATACACGGCGTTGCCCACGCGCAGCCGGGTGCGGTCGAGCAGGCTGACGATGAGCGCGATGACCTTGTCACGCGGCAGCCCCGGCAGGGCCAGGTCGCGCGCCACGCGCCGGCGCAGCCGCGGCAGCGCCGAACCGAAGGCCTGCATGCGCTCGAACTTGGTGTCGTCGCGCGCGCTGCGCCAGCGCGGGTGATAGCGGTATTGCTTGCGCCCGCGCGCATCGCGTCCCGTGGCCTGCAGGTGACCGCGCGGGTTGGCGCAAATCCACACGTCTTCGTAGGCCGGCGGCACGGCGAGGCGCGCGATGCGCTGCAGTTCGGCGGGGTCCTTCACCATTCTGCCGCGTTTATCCACGTAGACGAAGCGCCCTTGGCGCCGAAGGCGCCGATAGCCCGGGTCGGTGTCGGTGACGTAGACCAGGCCTGCGGCCGACGCGGCCGCCTGGGGATCATCCGCCGCATTGACGACGTCGAAGTTGGCGCTGCGTTCCATGCCGTCCCGTCATGTCCTTCCGATGGCGCCCGCGGCGGATGCCCCAGCCCCGGGCCAACAGCGCTCGCAGCGCTTGAGCGGACACTGTAGGAAGCCGGCCGCCGGGGCGCCGCCGGATAACGGCTTGACCGCGAGTAGGACATTACCCCATGGCCCGCTTCGGGCCGCGGCACTTCGGCGCACGGGCGCGGTCTATCTCACACCATGAGAACCATACGCATCGGCATTTCGGGATGGCGCTACGCGCCCTGGCGCGGTGTCTTCTATCCCGAAGACCTGGTGCAGGACCGCGAGCTGGAATTCGCTTCGCGCCACTTTCCCAGCATCGAAATCAACGGCTCGTTTTATTCCCTGCAGGACCCCTCGAGCTACCGGCGCTGGCGCGACGAGACTCCGCCGGGGTTCGTGTTCGCCGTGAAGGGACCGCGCTACATCACCCACATGCGGCGCCTGAACGAAGTCGAGAAGCCTCTGGCGAACTTCCTGGCTTCCGGAGTGCTGCTGCTCAAGGAAAAGCTGGGGCCGCTGCTGTGGCAATTCCCGCCCAACATGCGCTTCGATGCCGGCCGCTTCGAACATTTCTTCAGCCTGCTGCCGCGCGATACGGCCGCGGCGCTGGCGCTCGCGCGCCGCCGCGAGGCGCGCATGCACGGCCGCAGCGCGCTCGCCATCGACCGGGCGCGGCCCTTGCGCCATGCCGTGGAAGTGCGCAACACCACCTTCGTCGACGTGCGCTTTCTGGAATTGCTGCGCGCGCACGGCATTGCCCTGGTGGTGGCCGACACTGCCGGAAAATGGCCGTACCTCGAGGAAATGACCGCCGACTTCGTCTACATGCGCCTGCACGGCGACAAGGAGCTCTATTCCAGCGGCTACGGCGCGGAAGCACTGGCGCGCTGGGCCCGCCGCATTCGTCTGTGGGCGGATGGTGGCGAACCGCGCGACGCACGCCGCGTCCCCGGTTCGCGCCCCGCAAGCCCGGCGCGGCAACGCGACATCTACTGTTACTTCGACAACGACGTCAAGGTCATGGCGCCGCGCGACGCGCGACGGCTGGCTGAATTGCTGCGCCTGCCGCTTGCGCCGCTGCCGGCCGGCAAACCGCTCCGCGCCCCTGCATGAAAGTGTCCCGCCACACCCTGGATGCGGTGCGCAAGGCGGCGGCGCACTGCCATGATTGTCCTTTGTGGGAGCGCGCCACGCAGACGGTGTTTGGAGAGGGGCCGGACAAGGCCCGCCTCATGCTTGTGGGTGAAGTGCCGGGCGACAAGGAGGACCTCGCCGGCCATCCCTTCGTCGGCCCGGCGGGCGCCTTGCTCGACCGGGCGCTCACCGCGGCCGGCGTGACGCGCGCCGAAGTCTACGTCACCAACGCCGTGAAGCATTTCAAATGGGAGCCGCGCGGCAAGCGCCGGCTGCACAAGACACCGGCCCAGGCCGAGGTCGCCGCCTGCCATCAATGGCTGGAGCGCGAAATGGAACTGGTCAGTCCCCGATTGATCGTCGCCCTCGGCGCGACGGCGGCGCGCGCGCTGCTCGGTCCTGCCACCACCGTGGAAAGAAACCGCGGCAAGACGCTGCATCTGGACGACGGCACCCCGGTGCGCATCACCGTGCACCCGTCCGCGGTCTTGCGCGTGCCGCGCGAGGTGCACGCCGAGGCCTACGAGCGCTTTCTGGCCGACATCAAGGCGGCGGTTCGGCTGCTGGAGTGACGAGCGACCGCCGTCGTTCGCTACTCGCGTGACGCGGGGTGCGGCGGGCTGGCCTGTTCCTGCGTGTCCTGCCCGCTCTTGGCCTTGCGCGGCATGTCCGCGCTGAATTGTTCCGCCTGCCCTTCCTGGGGAGCGTGGCGCTCGCCGTGCTGGCCGGGGTGCCCCGGACCGGCGTTCGCCGAATTGTCGGCCGGGTGGTGAGCTCCCGCCGGCAGCCCTCGCGCGGGCTGTTGGAGATGCTCCCGCACCTTCAGCCAGCGCGTGCCGACGGCGGCCACGGCGGCGGTGAGTTCCGCCCTGCTCACGCGCAACTCGTTGCACAGGGTGCGCACCTGCCATTCGTCATCCAGGTCGATCTCGCGCCGCGCCTCTTCCTCGCCGGTGCGTTGGTCCGCCTTGGACGGCGTCTGCAGATGCTGGCCGCCGGGCGTCAGGACGTCGTCGCGCTGATCGGCTTCGTCATATGTGCTCATGGCCGTTCCTTTAAGCCGTCCATCCTGGACGGATGAGTTGCTCGACTGATGACACGCTAGCGCGGCGCGATGCGTTCGTCTGTCGGCGCACGACGGTAACGCGTTCCTTTTCTGGTGTCCGCAAATCCCGTCGTTCATGACAGCGCGACAGCGTGAAACGACGTGTTCCGACAGACGCCGCCGCAGGGGCTCGCTATGAGTGAGCCATCGCAATTTCTTCAGGAGCCGCACATGGCCCGTTACAGCAAGAAAGCCTCAACAAAGGTCGCCAAAGCCATGCACGAACGCAAGCGTGGCACTCTGAAAAGCGGCAAATCCGGCAAGAAAGTCAAGAGCCGTAAACAGGCCATCGCCATAGGCCTTTCGGAGGCGCGCCGCGCCGGAGCCAAGGTGCCGAAGAAGGCGAAAAAGTCCAGCAAAAAGAAGGCCAAAAAAACCTCCGGCAAGAAGAAAAGCAGCAGCCGCAGCTAGAACGATCCCGGCCTGCCGCTGTCGAAGGTTTATGCCGCCGGTTCCGGCGGCATTTCCCCAAACGCACTTCGGAGGCAGGTCGTGATTGCCGCCCGCTCCCCCTATAAGACCCTGGTATCGAAATGGAATTTTGGCTGGTTTGCCCCGCTCATCCAGGGCGTGCATCCCCCCGAGGATTGGGATGAAGAGGAGGAAGAACCGGAGTTTTGATTGTTCTGATCGGGAGCCTGTTAAGACTCGAGATACGAGTGCGAAGGGCTAGCGCAGGCGGAGCCGTCGCGAAAGACCGGTCTGTGCCTTCAGGGTTCGCTGCATGTGCGACAACACGCCGGCCTCGTCGGCGGCGCGCTCGGCGGCGATGCAGTCGCGCGGGACGCTGACCGCGAACTGGCGCACGTAGGCGTCCTGCGCCGTGGCGAACACGCAGTTGTCGGCGGCGATGCCGGTGATCACCACCGTGGAGGGAGCCAGTTCGTCGAGCAGGAATTCGAGCGGAGTGCCGTAAAAGCCCGAGTGCCTGGGCTTGAGAATGGAAATGTCGTTCGCGGACGGTTCAAGCAGCTCGGCAATCGCCGCCGAGACGCCCCCGCGCTCCCTGCATTCCTGCACCAGCTTGTCGAATGGCCTGGACCAGTCGCCGAAGTTGTCGTTGACGTAGATACAGGCCCAGCGTTTGCTGCCGAACCGCGCCTTGAGGGCCGCGGTCGCCCGTGCCGCCCGCAGCGCGCGCGGCATGAGCGCCTTGGCCCCCTGAAAGTCGAAAAAGTTGATGAAATCGACCAGCAGCAGGACGGGTTTTCTTTTAGGCAGGCTGCCCTTGCGCATAGGGGCCTCGGGACCGGGTCAGCCGGATGCCGACGGCGCGGCGGCCCGCCGCGCGTCCGGGGAAGGCTCCAGCGGCCGACATCCTGACGGGCCCGCCGGTGGCATAGTGGCAGCGCTCATGGCGTTCAAATACCGGTAACCGATGGAGTGGTTGAACTGGCTGCAGTGGCCGGCGATGGCCGTCACGGTTTCAGGCGCCTGGCTGGTGGCGTCAAGAGCAGCCCGGCGCCGCAAACTGGGCTTCTGGACCTACATTGCAAGCAATGTGTTGTGGATCGCGTGGGGCTGGCACGACGGCGCATATGCCTTGATCGCCCTTCAGTTGATATTGGGAGCCCTGAATATCCGCGGCGCGTTCAAGAACGAATCGCAGGCCGCGGAGCAGGGATGAAAAGCTCAGGTAGCCGTGTCGGCCGTTTCCGCCCGATTGTCCGTTGCCGCAACCCGCGCGGCGCCCTTCTGCGGAGCATGGCGCGGCTGCAAATGGTACAGCAGCAGGTCGAGGTCCCGCATGTCGAAGAGCTCGCCGCAGTCCGGGCAGGCGGTGAAGCGGTCGGCGCCGGCCGGCGCCCGCAAAGAAAATGTTTCGTGATCTTGCATGGTGACTCCGTTAAAGAGGCCCCATTGTTGAAGGCGGCCCGCGGGGCGTCTGTCGGAAAAACAGCCAAGTTTGCCGCCGCAGCGCGCTCCTAAGACCCGAATTCCGCCGCGGTTTCCCGTACCACCTCGCGCGCGTTTTTGTCCTCGCGCAGTCCCTGAAACGAGGGGTGGCGCAAGGTGCCGTCGTCGGTCCATTCGGTGAAGGCGATCTCGGCCACGAGCTGCGGCTTGACCCAGTGTGCGCCGCGCGCCTCGGCTCCCTTGGGCGGATTGGCGAAAGCGGGCCGTGCGATCTCGAGCGGCTTGAGCTTCCGGTACACCGCCTGCAGCGTCGCTTCGTTGAACCCCGTGCCGACCTTGCCGGAGTAGCGCAGCCGTCCATCTGGCTGGTAAACGCCCAGGAACAGCGCGCCGAAGGCGGTGCGCGAACCGCCGGGCTCGCTGTAGCCGCCCACCACCATTTCCTGTCGCCGCACGCATTTCACTTTCAACCAGGTTGCGGTGCGCTGCTGCGTGTAGACCGAATCGGCCGCCTTGGCCACGATGCCTTCCAGCCCCTCCTTGCAAGCGCTCCGCAGCATGGCGGCGGCCTGTCCTTCGATGTGGCTGCTGTAGAGCAGAGGTTCGCCCGCGCCGGCCACCAGCGCCTCGAGCCGGCGCTTGCGTTGGCGCAGGGGCACGCCCCTGAGGTCATAGCCGTCGAGATAAGGCAGATCGAAGGCGTAGTACACGAAACGCGAGCGTCCGGGATCAGCCAGGGCGTTCTGCATGAGCTGGAAATGGCTGCGGCCGCGCGCGTCGAGCACCACGGCCTCTCCATCAATCCAGGCGCTCTTCACCGGCAGGCGCGCGGCCGCGCGCGCGATGTTGGGAAACTTTTCGGTCCAGTCGCGGCCCGAGCGGGACACGATGCGCACCTTGCCGCCGCCGAGCTTCAGCAGCATGCGGTAACCGTCGAACTTGATTTCCGCCAGCCAGTCTCCGCTTGCGGGCGGGGCCTTGACCAGCGTGGCCAATTGCGGCCTGAGCACGCGCGGCATGGGCGCTCTTTTTGCGCCTTTGAGTGCCGCGGTCTTTGACCCTGTGCCCTTGGATGTCGCCATGCGTCCTTATGGCACTTCAAGCCCTGAATGTCATTCAGACAAGGCCTGCGTCTTGTAGGTCTTTGCCGGGTCAGCGCAGGCCTTCATCGCGTAGGAAAACGCCGTCGGCCCGCGGGCGATGGCATCCCCGCCGACCCATGGTTATGCTGAAGCTGCGGGACGGGTCGCATCCAAGGAGACTTCATGGCAATGATCCAGTGGATCGTGGTGGCCGACGCAAGCCGCGCACGGATTTTTGAAGCACCACCAGCAAGTTCAGACAGCGGGCAGCGGCTGCAGCAGGTCGCCGACCTCGCCAACCCCGACGGCAGGGCGCGCGAAGATGACCTGGTTTCCCACTCCGCGGGCCGCGGACGGCCGGGTGCGCGAACCGGCATCGCCGAAGACAACGCCGGCGATCACAGCCTGGAACTGTTTTCCCGCCAGGTGGCGCGCTTTCTCCAGTCGGCGCATGACCAGCGTCGCTACCACCGCCTGCATCTGTTCGCGGCACCACGGCTGCTGGGGCGGCTGCGCCGCGATTTGAGCGACGGCGTGCGGCGCATAGTGGCCGAGCAGAAGAACAAGGATATCGCCTGGTTCGACGACGGCAACGTGGACCGCTATTTCAAAATGACCCATTGAGGAGACAGCATGGCACAGCCGACCGCGCCCCCCTCACTGCAGGTTGGGCTTCCTCAGGTAGTCGCCGCGGTCGGCCGATTTGACGTTGACACGCAACACGTCACCCGAGCGCGCCAGCATGAGCGGCACGCTCACGCCCGCCGGCCCCAGCCGCCGCACGGCGCGGAACAGCTCCGCCATGCCGGGCACGCGCTGTTCGCCCACGCCCAGCACCACGTCGGCTTCGCGCACGCCGGCCTGCGCCGCGGGCCCGCCCGGCGTGACGCTGCCCACCAGCAGCCTGCCCTTGGCCTCCTGCGTGTACATGCCCAGCCAGGGCGGCGGCGGATGCGGGCTGCGCGCCGTGGCGAGCAACGAATCGAGAATCGGGGCGAGCAGGTCCACGGGCACGAACATGTTGATGTTGGCCGCCTCGCCGTTCACCTCGCGCTGCATCATCAGCGAGCCCACGCCCACCAGGTCGCCTTGGGCGTCGAGGAGGGCGGAGCCGCCCCATTGCGGATGGGCCGGCGCGGTGAACAGCGCCTCGTCGAGCAGGTATTCCCAGGGTCCGGCGAACTCCTGCTTGCCGATCACGCGCACCTTGAGCGCGTGGCGCAGTCCGCCATGACCAAAGACGAAGGCCCAGTCGCCGATCTTGAGCTCCGACGCAAGGCCGCGCTGCAGCGGGGCTGCGTCGAGCTTGCCCAGCGGCTGGATGAGCCCAAAACCCGTCGCCGAATCCACCGCCAGCGGATAACCCTGCACCACGCTGTTGCGGTTGGTGGTGAGCCAGATCCGCGACGCTTCAGTGATGAGATAGCCGATGGTGAGCACCAGCCCGTCGGCGATGACGACGCCGTATCCGCCGCGCTCAGTGCCAAGAGGGCCGGCGGTAAAGGCGTCTTCCGGCACTTCGGCGCGCACGACCACCATGGCGTCGCAGGCGCGCGCCAGATCGAATTGGGTCTCGGAGGGCTTGGGTTGCAGTTCCTCCGGAAAGGCCCATTGCTGGCCTTGGGGCATGCGGCGATTTTCGCACGAATGGCGCACTGCGATGCGGCGCCGCCGTTCGAGCGGATGTTTGCCGGCAGCTTTGTGCCGGAAGTCTCCTACACCTGAATCAGCCGCCTCCCCCCTTTTCCCTGTCGGGTCAACGGTCGATAGTGAAACTGGCCATGAACTCGGTGCCCATTGTTCCCATTGTTCCCATTGTTCCCATTGTTCCCATGGTTCCCACGCCCGCCGCCGCCGCGGCGGAAGGGTCTTTTTCGGAGACGGCCCGCCCGAACATTCTGCGGCCCGGCCACTCGAGCGTTCTGCGACCCGGCCACAATTGCGCCGAAGTCGCGCAGGCTCCGCGCGTCAAGATGCTCGTGGACGCCGAGGCCTACTTCAAGGCTTTCATGCTGGCCGCCGAGCGCGCTCAAGAGCGGATATTCATCCTGTCCTGGGATTTCGATTCGCGCATCCCGCTCGATCCCGACGCCAGGGACACGCCCGCATCACTGGGCGGCCGGATTCTTCATCCCTGGAAGGGCCGCGGGGCAAGCGCCGCACCCGTGGGCCTGGGCGATTTCCTGAATTTCCTGGTACGCCGCCGCCGCGGCCTGCACGTGCACGTGCTGGCCTGGGACTATCCCATGATTTTCGGCACCGACCGCGAGTTTCCGCCCACCTACGGATTGGGCTGGAAGCCGGCGCACCGGGTGCATTTCCGCTACGACAACACCCATCCCGTGGGCGGGTCGCACCACCAGAAAATCGTGGTCGTGGACGACAGCGTCGCCTTTACCGGCGGGCTGGACCTGACCAGCCGGCGCTGGGACACCAGCGAGCACCGTGCCGGCGACCCGCGGCGCCGCGATGCCAGCGGCAATCCCTATCCCCCGTTTCACGACTTCATGGCCATGGTCGATGGCGAGGCGGCGCGCGCCTTGGGGGACATCGCCCGCGAGCGCTGGCGCCGCGCCACGGGCGAGGTCATCCGGCCCGCCTCGCGGCGCGGCGCGGACCACGCCTGGCCGCGTGAAATAAACGCCGACATGCGCGACGTGGCCGTGGGCGTGTCGCGCACCATGCCGGTCACCAGCGCCGGGCCGGCGGTGCGCGAAGTCGAGACCCTGCACTTCGATCTCATCGCGGCAGCCAGGCGCTGCATTTACGTGGAGAACCAGTACTTCACCGCCCAGCGCCTGTGCGACGCACTGGCCGCGCGGCTGCAGGATCGCGACGGCCCCGAGATCATCCTGGTGCTGCGCCTCTTGAGCCACGGCTGGCTGGAAAAGACAACCATGCAGGCCCTGCGCGGCCGGCTGCTCGCCCAATTGCGCGTCGCGGACCGCTGGCGCCGGTTGGGAATCTACTATCCGCACGTGGACGGGCTGCCCGACGGCACCTGCATCGACGTGCACTCCAAGGTCATGGTCGTCGACGACGAGTGGCTGAGGGTAGGCTCGGCCAACCTGTGCAACCGCTCCATGGGCATGGACAGCGAATGCGACCTGACCTTCGAGGCGCGCGGCCGGCCCGAACTGCGCCGTGCCATCGCCGCCTGCCGCGAGGGCCTGCTGTGCGAACACCTCGGCGTCCCCGGCGCCGAACTGCAGGCCGCGGTGCGGAGCGCGGGGTCCATCAACGGCGCCATCGCGGCATTGAACGGGGACCCCGGGCGGACGCTGCGCCCGCTGATCGATCCCCAGCTTCCCGAAACCCTCATCGAGCTCGCCTCCTTCGTGGATCCCGAAAAGCCGGTGTCCCTGGAGGAATTGAGCGCCCAATTCACGCCGGTGATCGCGCCCCGGGAACGGCCGCCCGCGTGGCGGCCGCTGATCGGCGTGGCGCTCGGCATTGCGGCGCTGGCGGCGCTGTGGCGCTTCACGCCGCTCGCCGAGGGCGTGACGCCAGAGCGCATCATCGGTCTCGCGGAAGACATCGGAGACCGCTGGTGGGCGCCGCTGCTGGTCCTGCTTGCCTATACGCCTGCCTGCCTGGTCATGTTCCCGCGCCCGTTGATCACCCTGTTCGCCGTCATTGCATTCGGGACCTCGGCGGCCATCGGTTACTCGCTGTCCGGCATCGTACTCGCCGCCCTGGCCACTTATTTCGCCGGCACGCGCATGAAGCGCTCCACCATCACGCGGCTGGCCGGCAGCCGCCTGGATCACTTGAGCGAGGTGTTGAAGCGCCGCGGACTGTTCGCCATGACGGCGGTGCGCCTCGTGCCCATCGCGCCCTTTGCCGTGGTGGGCGCGGTGGCGGGCGCACTCCGCATCAAGCTGTGGCACTACACACTGGGGTCGCTGCTGGGGCTGCTGCCCGGGACCATCATGACGCTGGTGTTCGGCGATCAGCTCCAAACGGCGTTGCGCGATCCTGGAGGGGTCAACTATGCGCTGGTGGCCGGCATCGCCTTGCTGTTCGGCGTGGGCATCCTGTTGGTGCGGCGCTACGTCTTCGGCGGGGCCTTTACCCGCGCCGCGCCCGAGTCAAAGTGAAGACTCGGGCCGGAGGCGGTCCCACCGCCGGCTCATCGGCTTCCAACTGCGTAAGAATCGCCAGCTACAACATCCACCTCGGCATCGGCCGCGACGGCGCATTCGAGCCCGCGCGCATCGCCGCCGTGATTGCCGAAACCGGCGCCGATGTCGTGGCGCTGCAAGAAATCAGCCTGGGGGCGCCGGGCTTCGACATGTTGCATTACCTCTGCGAGGCCACCGGCATGGCCGGCGTGGCCGGCCCCACGCTGGTCACGGCGCGCGGCGAATACGGCAACGCCGTGCTGTCGCGGCATCCCGTCACGGCGGCGGTGCGCCTGGACATGAGCGTACCCGGCCGCGAGCCGCGCGGCGCGCTGGACGTGCGCGCGGATTGCAACGGGCGGCCGCTGCGCATCATCGCCACCCATTTCGGCCTGCGGCCGGCCGAGCGGCGCGCCCAGGCGCTCATGATGCTCGCCCACGTTCAGAAAAGCGCCGGTGAGGACGCCGCGCCGCTGGTGCTCACCGGCGACGTCAACGAATGGTTTCTATGGGGCCGGCCGCTGCGCTGGCTGCACCGCCATTTCGGGCACAGCCCCATGCCTCCCAGTTTTCCTTCCGGGCATCCGCTGCTGGCGCTGGACCGCATCTGGGCGAAACCCGCGCAGGCTTTGCACGCCGTGCGCGCGCACAAAAGCGCGCTGGCGCGCATGGCGTCGGATCACCTGCCGGTGACGGCGTTCGTTAGCCTGAACGCCGCTCAGCAGCTCACCCTCTAGTATCCATACCGTCGCGAGGCCTCGCGACGCGAATCTCCATACCCCTGCTCCAGCGGGTAACCCGTAGCGTCATTGATCCAACCCTGGCCGCCGGAGGCGTCCCGGCCATTGAGCCAACCCCAGTGATAGCCGGGCGGGCCCATTTCCCGGCCGTCACGCCCATAGGCGTCACCCCCAGCCATAGACTGGCTACGTCCACGGAACTGGCTCCTCGCCATGGGCTGGCCGGTCCGATCGTTTATCCATCCGGCGCCGGCTGTAGAATCGCGTCCATTGAACCATCCCCAGTGATACCCGGGCGGGCCCATTCTGGACGAGCCTCTTTCCAACGTCATCGGCTGCCCAGTGATGTCGTCAATCCATCCAGAACCGCCGGAGGCGTCGCGGCCATTGAGCCAACCCCAGTGATAAGAGGGCTGGGCATACTGCGGGTCATAGCGCGGGTACGTCCGGTCGGCCCAGGAATCCGGGCCTTCCTGCGCCAAGGCGGCGCCGCTTCCGCCCAAGAACGCGGCGCAGAGCAGTGCGGCGAGGGTCAGGTTCCTTCCAGTCCTGGTTTTCATAAGAGTCTCCTAGAAAGTTCCCCATGCGTCCTTTATGCGCCGGAACGGCAAAAAAAGCAGTAAGCGGATGTTGCATTCTTATCCGCCAATGTCGGTTACGAGGCCGTCTTCCGTTGCGTCAGCGCGACTCCGACAAGGTCTGAGCATTTTTCCGACAGTGGATGACTTGCGATGAAGGCAGCGCTGAGCGCGGGCATTCTGCTGTTCCGCACGAACGGGGATGGCAACATCGAGGTGCTGCTGGCGCACATGGGCGGGCCGTTCTGGCAGCGCAAGGACGCGGGGGCGTGGTCGCTGCCCAAGGGGGAGTACGCGCAAGGCGAGGATGCGCTCGCAGCCGCACGCCGGGAATTCGCCGAGGAGCTGGGTTCGGCTCCGCCTTCGGGTCAATTCATCGATCTGGGGGAAATACGCCAGTCGGGCGGCAAACGCGTGCGCGCCTGGGCGGCGCAGGGCGACCTGGATGCGGACGCCATTGTCAGCAACACCTTCGAAATGGAATGGCCCAGGGGTTCGGGCAAAACGGCGTCCTTTGCCGAGGTGGACAAGGCGGCGTGGTTTCCCATTGAGGAGGCGCGGACGAAACTCGTCCGCGCGCAGGCGGAATTTCTCGACCGGCTTCTGGAAAAATTGCAGCAACCAAAGGTGCGCTAAGGGTGCGCTAAGGGTGCGCTGAGGGTGCGCTGAGGGCACGCCGAGGGGGGCCTCAACCGCCTTCAGGCAGGTGCACCAGCTTGCCGTGCTGCGGAAAATCCGCCTGCAACTTGGGCCAGATGATTTGGCAGACCGGCACTGGCGCACCGGAATAAAAACTCGCCACCAGCGGAAAGAGCTGCTCAGTTTCTTCAGGGGGGACCGGAACGAACTCACAGGGCCAGCCCGTCAGCAGACCGTCCTCGCGGTCGCCCGGGCTGAACCGCTTCCCGGCGCGTATTTCCTGCACCGCGCGCACCAGGGCAAGATCGGCCACCGAGGGCTTGAGGCCAAGTATGGCCAGCTCGGGGTGATCGAACGATTTGCGCAGCCCGACGGTGTAGGAGTAAGCGATGCCGCGCCAATGAGCCAGCACGTTCTGCAAATGCCAGCCATAGCGGGCCACGTTCTGCTCCACCTGGGCCAGGGCGATGTCGTCGTGTCGATCGTAGTCCATCACGCCACGGCTTTGTGATTGCCCGAAATCGGGCATGGACCCGTTACCCGGGGACCATGCCCG